>Ga0255759_10004337_pt1 | contig 12270 bp, 13 predicted proteins | sample 101ome_20_FD_179959 | JGI IMG/M metagenome (GOLD analysis project Ga0255759, IMG submission 179959) | Coastal salt marsh microbial communities from the Groves Creek Marsh, Skidaway Island, Georgia - 101404AT metaG (version 2) | ecosystem: Environmental > Aquatic > Marine > Intertidal zone >...
CTTTGTTCACATGCGTGCCCACATTTGCAAAGCCCAAGGTGGAGAATTGTTTTGCGAGCGCTTTTGCTTCTTCTCCACGGCTGGCAAATTCGATAAAGCTGATGCCATCGGGTTGGCTGCGCGCTGGAAAATGGGGTGCGGGGTACTTTGAGTCTGGTTGTGCATGGCCCACATCGCTCAGCAAAGCCACCAAGGAGCGATATCCGTCTTGCGCCACGGTTGTGGGGTTTCCGCCGCGGAAATAATCGTTGAAAATTTCAAGGCTGTAAGGTCCAGAATATCCGGTTGCGGCAATCGCCTGTGTAAAGCCCAGCACATCAAGGTCGCCTTCACCGGGCATATTGCGGAAATGGCGCGACCAATAGAGTAAATCCATCTCAATCATCGGCGCATCTGCGAGTTGGACAAAAAATATTTTATCCCCCGGAATGCTGCGAATGGACTCTGGTGAGATCTGACGTCCCAAGGTGTGAAAACTATCAAGGATTACACCGATGTTTGGATGATCTGCGCGGCGCACAACTTCCCAAGCGTCCCTGTGATCATTGATGTGGCGACCCCAGCAAAGTGCTTCATAGCCCACGAAAAGACCCCGTTTTGCAGCGCGTTCGCCCAATTCAAAAAGGTCATGGGCCGTGCGTTCAATGCCACCCAAAGATTTGGGATGAACCGAGGAACAAATCAGCAAAAGGGGAACACCAAGTTCCTGCATGACATCAAATTTGCGTTCTGCGCGATCAAAAGCTTTGGCCCGCAGTGGCTCGGGCAGGGCTTCGAAATCGCGAAACGGCTGGAACAATGTGATGTCCAAGCCGTGATCACGCACCATGGCGCCAATCTCTTTCGGGCTTGCCGCATCGGCGATGAAATCTTGTTCAAAGATCTCAATCCCGTCAAAGCCCGCCGCTGCAATCGCGGTGAGTTTTTCGCGTAAATTTCCAGAAATTGAAACAGTCGCAATGGAGGTTTTCATCGCTCGGGCTCCTCAACAGTGGGGATACGGCGGTTTCCCAAAGGGTGGATGTGTGGGTAGATTTTATGCATATTAAGGGTCCGGCTGGGCGGTAGCGAATGTATCAAACATACGCGCTTTGTCGGCAGGTTTTCCTGTGAAAAGCTCAAAAGAGGCAGCCGCCTGTCCGACCGCCATAAAGCTTCCATCTATCACTTGGCATCCTTTGGCTTTGCATTTGCTCAGGAGGGACGTTTCTAACGGGAAGTAAACTATATCACAGACCCACGCGTTCTTGGAAATCGAAGAAACATCAATCGCTTCGCCGGGATATGCATGCATGCCCATAGGCGTTGAATTTACAATTCCACGCGCTGACTTGATAACCTGCCCATTCAGCGCGTCAATCGCGACAATTTCGGCAGCTGGAGCATGTCGCGCGATTTGTCTACAAAGAGTGTTAGTTTTTTCTTGATCCTTATCGTAAATCAAAAGGCTTTCCACGCCACTGTCCAAAAGTGCCCAAGCAACAGCTGCCGCAGCTCCACCAGCGCCCAGAAGCAGAACAGTTGTCATCTTTTGACTGAAGGAATGCGCCAGTAAAGCTGACTTAAATCCGATATAATCTGTATTGTGCCCAACGTTGAGATGTCCATCGAAGATGATCGTATTCACCGCTCCAATGCGCTGGGCCGCATCGGATAATCCGTCAAGATGATCAAGAATTGCAATTTTGTAAGGGTGGGTGACATTCAGGCCGACAAATCCAGCTGCGTGGGCATAGCGTATCATTTCTGACAAGCTTTTGTCTGACCAGGGTGTGTGGAGTGTATCGAAGCGCAGGTACAAAAGGGACAGCCCATGCGCACGCGCCTCACTTTCCTGCATCGCTGGTGTCAGCGATGCAGCAATACCATGTCCGATGAGGGCAGCCTTTAACATTTCCCCTTGCATCCCTCACCCCTGATACCCAAACATTTTGGGTAACCACAAAATGATCTCTGGAAAAGTAATCATGCAGACCAGCGCGGCGATGAGAATGGCAAGAAACGCCCAAATCTCTGCGATTATGTCTTTGAGCGGAATGCCCGTGACTGCATTGATGACAAAGAGCAATATTCCATAGGGTGGCGTTATTAATCCTATCATTGAATTTACCACGATCAAAACTCCGAAATGGACTAAATCAATCCCAAGCGCTTTACATGTTGGAATAAATAAAGGCACAATCACAAGAATGATGACGGTTGCATCCAAAACGCAGCCCAAAAGTAAGACCAGTACATTCACCAGGATCAGAAATACAAGAGGACTGATGCTTGAACTTTCAAACATACTTGAAATAGCCTGTGGAATATTTTCCTGTACTACGACATAGGTCAGGATCATTGATGCTCCGATTACCAGACCAACCGATGCAGCAGAGCGCGCGCTTTCGACAAAAACATCGTAAAGAGAGCGCAGTTTAAGCGCCCTGTATAACCCGCCTGCGATCAGTAAGGCATAAAGCGCTGCGATGGCGGCGGCTTCTGTCGGGGTTGTCACTCCTGAATATATCCCAAAAAGCAATATTGCGGGCATCAAGAGAGCCGGGGTTGCCTGAACAGTGATGGCAGGAAGCTCGCGCAACGGCACGGGCTCTTCGTTGCCAAAACCGCGCCGGTGCGAAATCAAGGTATTCATCCCCATCAAGACAGCCCCCATAAAGAGCCCGGGCACAATGCCGCCCAAGAAAAGACTGCCGATAGAGGCGTTAGATACCAGTGCGTAAAGAACCATTGGAATGGACGGCGGAATAATCGGACCGATAGTGGCTGTTGCCGCCGTAATTGCAGCGGCGTATCCGCGGGTATATTTTCCAGATTTCACCATCATATCGATGATCACTTTTCCGATGCCTGCAGCATCTGCAACCGCTGAGCCGGACATTCCAGAAAAAATCAGACTTGCGACAACATTCACATGCCCCATACCGCCACGAAAACGGCCAACGAGCGCGATGCAAAAATTCAAAAGCCGATCTGACAAAGTACCGGCGTTCATGATATTTGCCGACACAATAAAGAGCGGGACCGCTAACAGCAAAAATCCATCAAAAAGTCGCTGTACCATTGTTTGGCCGGCAATTGCTAAGTCTTGTCCGCCGATCCCAAGGTATGTGACCACGCCAAATATAATTGCATAGGCCACTGGGATACCGACTGCAGCGCTCCCGAATAAGGCTAAGACGCCAAAAGTTAACTCAAGGCTCATTCTTCAGTGTCCTCGTTAGCTGTCGCGTTCGCAATCATGCCTTCGTCTTGCGGCAGTGGTGCACCATTTTTGTAAACAAGGAAAATTTGCAATGCATATCTGACTGTCACGATAAACATCAGCAAAACGTAAGATGCGAACAACCACTTCACAGGTATTTTATCGCCAGTTATCGGTATTGAAAGCGTTTGGATCTTCTTCAGTTCCATTAAGCGGCTGGTCATTATGGCGTCCCAAGTTGGCAAGAAAGAATAACACATCATGCCAATTACGATCATTGCACCGATAATGGCCAAAACCCTTCGAGCTTTGTCTGAAACCGCTTGATAAATAATATCGAATGCTACGTGCTCTTTCTCATTTACCAGAAAGGAGCAACCAAAAAATATCAGCCATACCCAGATCAGCGATATAAGGTTCACAGTCCAACCAATGGGCTGCATTGCACTCATCCAGCTCGCGATAGGGCCAATTGGCATCAGCCACGCAATTTCTGCGGCATATCTTGAGAATATCTGTGCGAGAAAAGTAATAAAAATCGCCGCCAACATAGTGGCGGCGATAAATTCAGCGAGCTTAGTGAACCAAGGTCCTAGTGTTTTCATGACTTGGTTCTGCATCACTTACCTCTATTATGTTTAGTTACCTAAAGCGTTGATTTTCTCTAATACACCTTGTGGCCAGCTTGCGGCGTAATCAGAACCTACATATTGAGATTGAACGTGATCTCTGAACGCGTCAAGGTCTGGGCTATAGATTTCCACACCTTGGCTTCTAATGAAATCGGCGAGATTGTTTTCTTTGTCCAATTGCTTCAAACGACCATATGCAGCGGCTGCATCAGCAGCGCGTTGTACAGTCATTTGCTGTTCAGGTGTTAAGCTGTCCCATGTCGCTTTGGAAAAGGCAATGTAGTTAAGGTCAACCAGATGCGATGTTAGTGCGATCTGCTTTGTCACCTCATAGAACTTTGCATCCACAACTGTTGGCAGTGGGTTGTCCTGGCCGTCAACAGCGCCCGTTGAAAGGGCTGTGTAAACTTCAGTAAAGGCCATTGGCGTCGGCGCAGCGCCGAGAGCTTTGCCCAAGAACTGCCAAGCGTCTGTTCCGGGCATACGCAGGTTCACACCGGCGAGATCGGCAGGGGTTTGTACATCTTTCTCAGAGCGAGGGAAGCGTAAGTTTACGTGCCGCTTACCTAGATACATCACTGAGAGAAGTTTTACGCCAAGCTCGTCTTCAACAGTCTTTTTGAAAGGATCCATAAGTGGATTATTGAATACACGCACTTGGTGTGCTGCGTCTTGGTGCACATATCCTGTGGCAAAGATTGAAAACTCTGGAAAGAATTGTGCAAGCTCTTGTGCTGAGGCAATTGACATTGTCAGGTTGCCGCGACTGATAGCTTCAAGCTCAGTGCCTTGTGCAAACATTGAGCCGTTGTAACCAGGCTTATAGTCAGCAAAGCCAGCCACCATTGGTGCAAAGACCTCTGCCATTGCAACAGAACGCTGGTCTGTTTCAGAGCCAGATGTTGCAAGAGTAAATGTTATATCGGCAGCCATAGCGGGTATGCTGGATCCTGCTAGGATCCCAGTTGCAACCAGTGCTGGAATTACTGCACGGCGTGTGATGGTCATCATGGTATCTCCTCCCAATTAAAGCGGCACCCGACGGGTACCTGACCGTTTAAGTTGACCTTCCAAACGTCTTTGGTTTGGCGGGTCCTGTATCAGCCATTTGCGCTGCGATGGTCGAGAGTGATGGTCTCTCCCGTCGAAGCCGCGGCCTGAATAGCGTCGATTACCTCAAGTGTTTTAAGCCCCTCTTCGCCAGATACCAAAGGTTCTGCCTTACCTCTGATAACTTCGACAAAGTGACGGATTTGATTGTGAAGCGGGTCTGTTGTTTCAGACGGCATCGATATTGCCGAAATTGGGGACCACCAGTCTTTTGCATCTGGATGTGTCCACAAACGAAGATCTGGGATCGACAGCCCACCTTCCGTACCCGCGATCATGTAGCAGCTTTCGTGTGTGTGGGGGTAAATATGGTATTCTTTGGACGTCATTTCCCAGCTCCACGGAGAAACAACACTGTCAGATACTGAAACTGTTGCAATCGCGCCTGTGTCAAATGTTAGTATGGCCGAGGCCAGTTCTTCATTCTCAAAGCCACGGCTTGAGGGAACAGATTGGGCCTGCACACGCAGGACTTCCCCGCAGAAATGCCGCATCAAATCCACGTCATGCACAAGGTTAACGGAAATAGGTCCGGCCCCTTTCAGTTTGCGCCACTCTGCGACCTCAAAATAATCATCGGGTTTGTAAAACCAACAAGTGGATTGCAGAGCACGAATTTGCCCGAGGCGGCCTTCGCTTATCAACGCTTTTGCTTTTTTAATGATCGGATTATGGCGGCGGTGATGACCGACCAAGATAGCAATGTCTTTTTCTTTCGCGCGTTGCACCAAATGACGGGCTTCTTCTAGGGAGGCCGCCAATGGTTTTTCAATCAGAACAGGGACGCCATTCTCAATGCAAGTTTCGCCTTGCTCCACATGAAGAGGAGTGGGCGTAGATATCACGACCCCATCAGGCGTTTCCTCTTCGAGCATTTCAGATAGCGAATTATAGCAGGATAAACCAAGCGACTGTGCCGCACTGCGCCCAGCGTCGCTTGGATCGACCACACCGATCAGCTGCGCATCTAAGCTTTGTGCCATTGCCGCGGCATGACGTTGACCCACAAGACCCAAGCCACAGATTGCAAGGCGTGCTTTTGGAGAGGGCAGTGTATTTTGCGCACTCACAGCATTTTGCGAAAGTAGTCCTGTCATGTCCCCCACTGTCATCCCTTTTGCAGCGCTTTGCACAAGAATCATATTTTCAGGAACCATATCCATCAAAACAGATTATTTCAATAATATCTGATATTTTTTGTTTTATATTATTTTTTAACCTGTTCACGGCGAGATAAATTTGGCATATTAACCCGAAGAAGTGTTTCAACAGGTTGACCTAAAAATCCCATGCCCAAAACCGCAGCATCCACCGTTGGCTTAAGTACATACGAAAAAATCAAGCACGATATCATTTTTGGGATATTGGAACCTGGGTCTAAGTTGAAACTTGATCCGCTCAAAGCGCGTTACAGCACAAGTATTTCCACACTCCGCGAAACATTGAGCAGATTGGCAAGCGAAGGATTTGTCGACGCCGAAGAACAGCGCGGTTTCTTTGTCACGCCTGTGTCAAAGGATGACCTTTTGGAAATTGCGAATTTGAGGGTGCTTCTGGAATGTCATGCACTGCGCCAGTCAATCGAAACAGGCGACGCGGATTGGGAAGCCAATCTGGTTGCTTCTCATCATAAACTTCATCTCATGGAAAAACGCATGGCTTCGGGAGATACTTCCGAAAAGGAGACATGGAAGCGGTATGACTGGCAATTTCATCTCGCCCTTATCCAAGCCTGCAATTCAAAAAACCTTTTGTCCCTACACTCTACGCTCTTCAATAAATACCTCAGGTACCAGCTCTTGGTTCTTACCCACAGGGGAGAGGTCGCCGTTGAAGAACATAAACAGATGCTTCAAATGGCGCTTGATCGAAATGCAAAAGGTGCTGCAGACCTATTGAAAACACATATTGAAAATGGTTTGAAACATACATTAGACGCCATGAAAATCTAACTTTTTGAACTGAGGCCAATAGATGAAAAATCCAATCAACCCGTTTAAACAGCGCCTCAAAGAGGGAAAACCTCTGCTTGGTATCTGGAACACAATCGGCGGCAACACAGTCCCTGAAATGTTGGCGGGGGCGGGATATGATTGGATTTTGGTGGATTGTGAACATGCGGCGATCGAAACGGTCGAAGTTTTACCCGCTTTGCAGGCCATCGCTGCCTATCCTGAGACAGCCCCAGTGGTGCGCCCTGCATCAAATGATCCCGTCCTCTTTAAACGGATTTTGGATATGGGCGCGCAAAGCATTATGGTGCCCTTTGTGCAGACCAGGGAAGAGGCCGAAAAAGCAGTTGCCGCGACGCGATACGGGCCCATCGGAATGCGTGGGATGTCTGGTATGACACGCGCCACGCGGTATGGAAAGGTTGAGGATTATTTCAATAGCGCGCATGAGGAAATCTGCCTGATCGTGCAAGTGGAAACTGTCGAAGCGCTGGGGAATTTGGAAGAAATCGCATCGGTGGACGGTGTAGACGCTGTCTTTATCGGACCTTCAGATCTGAGCGCATCAATGGGTCTTGCGGGGCAGACGAACCACCCCAAAGTTAGAGAGGCGATCATGGATGCCTTTCAGCGTCTGGACACCATCGCAATGCCCAAAGGATTAATGGCACTTGATGTAAATGTTGCCAAAGGGTGGATAGAGGCGGGATCCCAGTTCACCGCGATCGGCGTTGACCTCGTCATGCTTGCACAAATTGCACAGCAACTGCGTTCCGAGTTCTGATGAAAATGACAAAAGCGCAAATACGTCTCTGTTTCCAAATCCGAGCGAACGGGCTCTGGTTTTTTCTTTAGCGGAAAAACACCAAACCTCGCATGATTGTTCTTGGCGTGGTTTGGCGCTGTCACTTTAAGTTCAAAAACAGGAAACGCGCTCACGGCATTTATTTTGGGCCAGCTTGCATGAGCGGGGCAGTTCAAAAACGGGTGCATAAAATAAAGTCTTTCAAATAATGATCCTTTTATATTATTTTAAGTTTGGGGGAAAACATGGCTCACGAACTTAAACCAGTAATGAACAATATTATTCATAGGCCAATGACAAACCTTGAGGCCTTGAAATCATTGGGAAGCCCAAAGGCGAAGATCAACGCGGTAAAAGAAAGCTTGCAGCCTTCGCTTGTCAAAAATAGTGGCGTTGACGTTGAAATCAGCAAGGAAGCAAAAGCAAAAATGAAAGAGTCTTCTTCTCAAGAAGGTTAAATAACTAAAGGTTTTACCATTTAGTTATACGTTGTGTTTCACAAGTGACTTTGGATCGGCAGGCGTGAAGGAGTCTGGCTGTTCTTTAGGTTTCTGGTCAGATTGACTAACGACGCTGCTGTTTTGAATACCCCGATTTTCTCTAAATTGTCTATTTATGCGTTCGTTTCTTAGGCGGTGACGAAAAAATAAACTTTGTCCTAGGTATTTAACTACATGATCTGCCAAGTCGAACCCTGCCTGAAGGTTAAAAAAATTATATAACTGCAAGAAAAACCGAAACACCTGAGTGTAAATGCTGGGGTCTTTAGCTGCCTTAACTATCGCACTAATAGGACTTATAACGTAGCTGCCACGTAGCTTTGTAACAAGTGCAACAAATGGATTTGAATTATAACAAAAGGATATCCCCAGCGGTGGGAATAAATCGCAGGGGACCTGAGTTTGTATTCAATACCAATGGCAAAAAGGTACGACCTTAAATGAACATAATGTTGCGCCGCAGCGCTGCACACGCGGTAATTCTATATTTGCAAGTTACTTGGCGCAATGCTAATGAATTCCATTCTCGCCTGTAGCCAAACGGGAACAAGCTTGAGAATAAGGCGAGGTCTTTTGGGAGGAGGGCCTCGCCAATTTCTTTTTAGTCCATGACGATTTAGTTCGTAACTATGAGCTGCACCCCGTAAGGGATTGCCATCATCGCCGCTATTATAATGATAAACGAAATAGTAAGGCCCTTCAGATTACCTTTTTCCTCTTCATCACTCATCATTCCGACCTCTCATATCTTTTAATGTTGGTGGTTGCCGGTATTTGGAGTCTATCAAATTTGACCTATTCTGCCAACAGGTTGATTAGCTTAACCGCCACAGGATTTATTTCGCAGAAAAACTCCGCACGTGCGCCGTATTAGCTTGAAAGTTAGTCACGCCGGCAAGATAGCATTTCGCTGTCATATCCATCATCAAAATGGCGGTATAGGACGTCACAGATGTGCAACCCCTCCTTTCGAGAATGGCCCGCGGGATGCGTTCGGGTGATTACCAAATAATATTTTGAGGATGATATTGAGTTCAGGCAAAAAATAAAAATACAGGAATTGATTTATTCCCTATGAGGGGGATGATTGTTTTTTGTTTGCGCACAACACAGCGGGAGTAATTGGGAGAACGTCGGTGATAAGTTTTCACGCGTAATCAATGCATAGACTGCATCAGCTTATATCGTTACGCGAAAGTTTGCGCCAGTCTTGTTGTCGAAGTTTGCGGGCTCAGTAAACAATTTATCGAAATTCCGATCGTCTCCAAAAGAGGTTGTAAATTCGTTCTTTGCGATAGATATTCTTTGGAAGGAACTTCAAATTACTCACAAATTTTTAACAACCGTTCCTTCAATGGCGTTCCAGTATCCCAGCTATTCAGATATTTTACAAAGAGACGTAGACTACGGCGTTTAGTCAATTTTGATTTAAGCTCTGCCGTTTATAAAAAAATTCCGACAGATCACTTTCTGTATTTAAAACGGATATTCATCGCCTAATTGACAGGTGAAAACCAACTCAGAGCTGGGCAGATATTTTTATTCTGTGTCCAGCAATATTATTTTCTGATCAGCGCATGCCCCTAAACGGTTTGTTACAAAAACACTAAGCCGTTTTGCTTTGTACCCCGGCAAAATTGCTTGTCCCGATCCAATCCTCAAATGTACCAATCAACTCTGGTTCACCAGAAAGGATGAAATGATCTGAAGCGATAGCTTCATTTATACTTTCCTCTCCCAGCCATACTTTTGTGAGCGCAGGCAGCGTAGTTTCTAAGTACAAATCAACATCTAAATTTGGGTCAATCGGGCCAACATCTGGAGCGTCAATCCCAGAAAAAATAAACCACCAGTTCGCTGATTTAGCCGGACTTCCAAGAAACCTTATTTCCATCACTGCATTTCTTCTTGGGAAATTCTCCAAATTTAAGTTACGGCGTATGTCCCACACCAAAAGCCCCTCATCGGAACTTTCCAAATGGTGTTTATGGCTTATCCACTTCTTTCCCCAACTGCCGATACTGACAATTACATCAAGCAGCTCTTTGCCAGCATCTGTTAGGACATACGCTGATTTATTGCCCTCAGTTCTTTGTATGCTCAGTATTCCGTGGTCTTCAAGTTCGCGTAATCTCTTGGACAGGAGCGTCGGAGACATCTTCGGAACACCGCGCCTGAGTTCGTTGAAGTGCTTAGATCCCAAACAAAGTTCGCGGACGATTAATAACGTCCAACGTGTCTCCAAAACTTCAGCTGCCATCGCAACTGGGCAGAACTGCTTATAAGACGCTACCATCAAAACTCTCCCATAACGGTATGCTAACATAACAACCCAACGGTGCATATTGAGATAAAAACAAATCAAAATGACAAATAAATGACATCACTTATATTTATGCACAAACTTTATGCAATCTCATTAAGTTTTGGCCGCTGCTGTGATAATCTCAGCGCATGAAAAACGGTAGAAATACGGCTGGTCAATTTGCTACAGGCGCATATTGGAGTTAACAGAGATTGACGAGCGGCTTCAGGCTTTGGAAACCAACAGTTAAATTGTAGTTAGCCAGTCCAGTCACGCTATATGGGATTTGTCCGATAATTTTGGAATTCCTTGGTACAGTTTCTGTACTGGCAGTGTGTTGTTAGCCCGTTATCCTTAACTCAATAACTAAACGGGGGAGAGTCGATGGCTAAATATGCATTCATCAAATTCAAAATTAATAATGACTTTAATGACTGGGAACAGGCATTCTATGCACACCAACCCATCGCACGGGAAGCAGGTATTTTAGAGTTATTTCATGCCAAACAAGCAGATGACCCCTCATGGGTCGCTGTTTTGATGACAGCTAATTCGTTTGAAGTTTTTGACGAATTTATGAAGAACGCTGCAGAGGATATAGCGGCGTCGGGACATATCTTAGAAAGTACAGAAGTAACAATGTACGAAAACTAACAAACTCAAATCAACAACGCCAGTGCAACCTACTCAAAAACCTAACGGCGCATGGGTACAGTTTCTGTACTAGTTGTATTCTTCCCACCCGTTAACCTTCTTTCGTTGATCAACAAGGAGAGAGCCTATGGCCACACTAGAGTCAAGATCTTGGGACAGCCCAGATGACGTACAGACACCAGACAAAACACATGCCGCGAGTATCAAACTTGGCGGCGTAACATTAACAAAAGCGAACGCGCAACCAGGTTGGAAATGGTCTGAATGCATTAAGCCTCACGTTGGAACAGAAAGCTGCCAAGCAGGACATATTGGTGTTCTGCTACAGGGAAAAATCCATGTTGTATCAGACGATGGATCAGAAATTACTATTAATGCTGGTGAGGCATACCGTTTGGCACCTGGCCATGATGCATGGGTAATCGGAGAGGAACCTGCAGTAAACTTAGAATTTTCTACCGATAGCAAAGAGTTTGCAGCTTGGACACGTGGTGAAAGTTAAGGGTAGCATCAGCCCTTAGCGGCCAAGACAGACAAGGCGAAGCAAGCAACTATCGTTGCGGAATTTTATCCATACACCGTTAACATAAGGCAGTTTGCTTCGTCTATTTTTGCATGTTCTTCTTAGACTGAAATTTCAGATACAGTTTCTGTACTAGAAGTGGCAATTGGGCTTGTTACTGTTTCCTTTTTACGTAACGGAGACGTCAAATGCCACACTTCATCGCAATCCATAAATTTCATACTGATGCAGCCCGCAAGACTTATTGCTCAGATAATGGAGAGCCTATTTCGCAAAAAGCGTGGGCTGAATTCGCAAATAACACAAAGGAAAACGTTAAATGCCGTCAAGAATTCGTTGGAGATGACATAGCATTCTGTCACTGGGAAGCTGACAGCAAAGAAGCGGTTCTTGAGTGGGTAGAGGAACTGGGAGTGGGTGAATTTATGTCAACGGAATTACACGAACAATGGCGCTTTAGTTCTTTTTATAGACAATCAGACGAGTTACGCGCTTACAAAGAATTTGATTGATTGTTCTTAACACCCTGCGTTGATGAACTAACAGAACTTCATGTTGATCAGATGGTTAGCAATTATTCGTTG
>Ga0255759_10004338_pt1 | contig 12270 bp, 15 predicted proteins | sample 101ome_20_FD_179959 | JGI IMG/M metagenome (GOLD analysis project Ga0255759, IMG submission 179959) | Coastal salt marsh microbial communities from the Groves Creek Marsh, Skidaway Island, Georgia - 101404AT metaG (version 2) | ecosystem: Environmental > Aquatic > Marine > Intertidal zone >...
CCTTGAATAGCTATTGATTGGTCATTGATAAATAATTGTCCGCCGACTAATGATGTTGCCATATCTTACTCCTATATATTAAACACTGCTTGTAATACTAAATCAAGTCTTCGCAGCTGAGCAACAAGCGGTACTTTAGCCGTGCTAGTAGCCTTTCCGTTTAACAAGTCTAGGCTAATTGTTAAGTTATCCACAAAGTATTTAACATTGTCTTCACCTGCTCGGTACAACAAGTATCCTTCACCAGATAAAATATTATACAATTCTACCAGCTTGCCCCGAATTGCGTTTTCATTTACCATGTTATACCCAGTAACTAATGAACCGTCAGTCAATCGGCTTTGACTGTAAGCTGATTTCAAATTGTTAAAAATAAACTCAGCACCAGCAGATGTCACATCTACGTTGTTTAAGAATTGGTATGTTTTATCTACATTGCCAGCAGCGTCAGTTTTGTAGGTTGTGTATACCTGTCCAAGAACAACTCCACTTCCAGCGATGTTATTCCCAACAACAAATCCACCAGCAACATTAATTTCAGATTGCTCAGACTTAGCCCACCCTTTACCAGTATCAAGAACTGGCAATGTTAAAGGCGTGTTCATGTAAGGCAGCGATGCTGTGTGAGTGCCACCTCTTGCGTCTAAATTTGAAGCAATAACAAACTGTGCTATATTCGCACCATCTGTAAGCCTTAACGCCCTAACAGCCCCAATTTGTGATGCAATCACATCATCTAATTCAAATATAGATGAACCTTTATACAAAGTATCATTTACAATACCCTGAGCATTGACAACCAATGATTGTGAATTTCTAGCATTTAAAAATGTTTTTAGGTTAGCCAATGTATCTGTTTTAGATATTACACAAACACCATCAAGTATTGCATTGGCTTCATTCCAACGTGGGTCTAACAATGAAGTTGTGCTTGTATGAGAATCCGCAACAACTGTTACGTCGTAGTTTCCAGGGAAAATAATAGTTTGGTATCGTGTTTCACCAATTACATCAAACAGTCCAGTCAATACTGGGTCAGTCGCACCGCCTGTCATAGCTGTGACGCTTGGCGTAACCCCACCAACAATTCCCTTTACCTCTAAACCAATCCCATTGCCGTATGTGCCAGCATTGTTGGCTGTTAGCGTTACAGTCCCAGTTGTATTAGATGCTGAAACAATTTTATGTGCATCAGCGTTAATCAAAGCAACTAATGCATCACCAATTTGTGTTGCAGTGTCGCCAGATGCAATAGATACACTGTATCTATGGTTAATTCTCGAACCGATAGAAACAACCAATACCCCAGACTCTGTGGCAGTACCAGAAAAAGCAACAGAACCAGTAGCCTGAACACCTGATCCATTATCATCTAGCGCAATAGCATCTAATCGAGTAACTTGGTTTACTGACTTAAACGCTTTAACCATTTCAGCAATTTGAGAACCTTTGCCAAAATTGCCAATTTCAACATTAGCGTTGCCAATATTCTCAACTAAAGAACCGCTTGTATAAACTGATCCTGTTTGCTGGCCAACAATCAACACCTTTTGTGGTGCATTGCTAATTGACTGCTCGGCTGGTGCCTTAGTTATATTAATAATAGGGTTACTGACTGTCATTTAATACCTCACTTTTTTCATCTTTTGCAATTTTCTTACGAACAACTTTTTTTTCTTCAATTATTTCTACACAATTATCAAATTGAGAATCTTTTAATCGTTTTCGCCAGTAGCTATTAACTGGCACACCATCTACCGCTTCAACCTCTACAATATCACCTGCTTCATATAATGCTAGATTTCTGTTTAATTTTAATTTCATATAATCGATTATATCACAACAAATTAAAATTATTATCTTTTACATTTTCGCAATCATTATTTTGAAATACATTCTCAAAACTCCTAAATGCTACAGTTTCAGTATTTGTGTATATATCCCCAGAATTATACATAAACTGGCTTGTATCCTGAACATAATTCGCCGTTTGTGTACTTAATATCGTTTCAGTTGTTTCAAAGCTGTATGAATAAACAAGATATGCATCATTATAGCTAATTACGCCGTGACCTAATGGAACCATTAACGTGTTGCTTGTATTCGCAAAAAACGTGCTTGGTCTGTACCCTGCTACAGTTTTATACAATGAAGGCAAAACATTAAAAGCCAAATCTATTGCTTTACTGCCTGTCAACTCATTGACTGTTGGAATAAATAGATAAAACGAAAAATTGTTAATAAGTTTTAAATAGAATTGCTCTGTTGACGTTGTTTCACTATTAGCATCATTCTGCGTATTTCGGTCTGCGGATGCGTCTGAACCTTCTGGGACTATAAATAAAAAAGGGGTGTTAATTTGCTTATCTGTATATAGCTTTATAGCACGATCAAGCGTTGCCACTGACGATATTTGCAAACCTGTCACAAGTTTCATATCAGAACCAGATCCAGCCGTTAATCGGTCATTATTAAGCACTAACTGAAATTTGTTTGCATCTAAAACTGTGCTAACCTTGTGCCAACCATTAAAACCAACAGAATGAAAGGTGTGTAGCGTTCCTGTCGATTGTGCTGGCGTTCCTGTGACATTAAATGTAAATGTAGTTGAACTTGGGACACTTGTTATTGTTTTATCACCATTGTACGCACCCTCAGTTGACGATATATTGACTTTGTTTATGTATGGGTATGACAAGTCGTGATCTGTAGCGCAAGTGGCTGTAGCAACACCATTTACGGTTGTTATATCTGTTATTTCAATATCTGTTTTTATTCCAGATAGCAACAAATTGTCACCAACTGATAATCCGTGTTGTATACACGAAACCGTAACATCATTGCCAGACTTTGTTAAATCTGTTATTGGTTTGGATACGCTAAGATTGCTGTTGTATAAAGGCAGTATGCTTTGTACATGAGTGACTAATTCACTTAGGTTCATGCCTATATAATACTACATTGTAACAGCGTTATGATATGTATTTCAAATCCTTCCCAGAAACAATATCCAAAATAATAGACTCGTGATACTTTATTGCCTTTTCTAGTCCATAATTTGGGCAATCTGTGAGTTTGAATAACTCCCCAGCATAATACCCATTAGAACGACATACAACATATGTTGAAAAAACGGGGTAATAATCATCGGGGTAATAATCATAAAATCCCCTGTGGCTGTCATCACCATCTTCAATACAACGAGAGCCACATAGAGTAGTAAACATAGTGTAATCTTTGTCTTTTACTGAAAATCCAGAATCCATCACAACAATCCCATCATCATACTTATCTTCCAAACGGTCATATAACTCATCATTAGGACATTCAACACAAACCTTCCTGTCCTTTATATAAAAAAAGCTAATATCATCCCATTTTTTTTCAAGCCAAAATTCCCACTCTTTATAAGTATCACGATCACATTCTACCAAATTATCATCTTTATCAATATAGAAATAAGCATACATTTTTTACTCCTTGTGTTAAGCAATCAAAAATTACTTGCTCTATAGCCATCGGGCGATAGATATATATATCTCACTGATGAACTTTCTACATAAACTTTAGAACGGTCGTACTCATGAACAAACGCTTCGTCAAACGCCCAAACCCTCGTATAGCCTCTTGCCCAAACACTCGCCTTGCCACACGCAATAACTTCAACCTTTCCGGACGCCTCAACCCTTGCATTTTGGAATGCCTCAACCCTTGCATCTTGGAACGCCCAAACAAACGAATGGTTGTACGCCCAAACCGTTGCATTGTTGTATGCATAAACACGTGCCTCTCCGTACACTTTAACTTTTGACACGCCAAAAACATAACAACAGCCATCACGGATAATAGCATAGCCGTATTCATCGACTTCTAAATCAGTTACTGGCCGTGTTTTTTCTTTGTCGTAATATATTTCTTGTTTAGTCATAATTAACTCCTTGTGTTAAACAATCAAACTATAATTATTATATAATGTTAATAACAATTATTCACCCATCCCAAATCAGGGTCTCTCAATTTAGGGAGTGAAGGGTATGGATTATCAGGCATATCACTCATTCCAAATTTTAAATCGGGACAGTCTTCAAAACGACCCCAATCCAACCCTCGAACAATTTCTAAACATTTTTGAATAAAATATTCTTTATACAAAATATCGTATTTTGTTATACAAACACCATTGCTTCCGTAAGCAGGGCTTTCAATCATATCATGCCAGTCTTTAACCTCGCCTAAAAATGGCTTTAACTCATTTTCCATAAAACTAAGGCCAGCGTCAATGCAATATTTAACAAACCCTTCGTTTTTTTGTCTTTGAATTAACTCATTAAGATCATAAGGGCATCTTAATTCACTCCCATGTATGCCAAGAAAGCCCGCAATGTCACCGCCATTTTTTGCCAGTTGAATAAGTGCTTTCGCATCAACCTTCTGTTTAATTTTCCCAACACGTTTTTTATAAAGGTGTTCCATCACCTCTAATTTAGATTCCAAATTTGATGCTGACACTCCATTTTTAAAATCCCTATCAGTAGAACGAACATGCTCTCTAACAAACCAATTAGCCACAAATAGCATCCGCTTCGCATGAAAAATCCTTAAACTTTTCCAAATGCTATTATCTCGCATAAAGCAAGGGCTGTCATCAATATACTTAATTAAAAATAAATATGTAATATCTTTGTGTAATTCTGTAAAAAATCCAGATTCATCCAGCATATAATCCGGCAAAAATATAGACTCTGCAATAATATCTAATCGTTTAAGAACCGATTGCGAAACTTCTAGCGTTTTTTCTGGGTTATTCCCCTTAATGCTTTCTATATCTTTTTGTATTTCAAAAAGGCTTCTTTCTTTTCCGCAACTCATAATTTCATACTCCAAATTTATCTTGCATATTCTTTGCTATTCTTAACGACTCAGCACGTTGAATTTCTTCATCGCACATTTTATTTAACACATCCGATCCACAAAAAATAAGTGGAAACTCCCTTGACTCCAGGAATGATATTTCCCTTGTCTCAAAGAATGTTAATCCCCCCTTTTTTTCGCCTAATCGACCATCAGGTTGACGACTATAAATCCAGTAATAATGACAATATTCAAACGGATTGAAGAACCTCTTAATTAAAAAATACTTATCGGTAACAGCACCTAAATTTTTTTGAATATCTGTTGGCACGTTGTATTTTTTTATTAATTCTTCCAAAACTCTTTTCTCTTTTTCTTTTTTTTCTCGTGCCTCTCTTTCCTCAGCGGCCTCAAAAATCCTCCAATCTGGCAAGCCATAGTCCTCACAAAGATCTATCAAAAACGGTATAAGTGATATAAATATCGCTGTTAAAGAAATAAGAATAGAAATATCACACAAATCCATAGGTAACTCCTATTTTAAATAATCAAACTACATCTATTATATATTGTCAATAACAATTAGTCAAACATATAATAATTGCAATTACCAGACCGTTTCCCTTTTTTGAAAAATACACTAAATACTAAATAGACTAAAGCCAAAATCGCCATAATATCATAAAAATTAATCAAAATAGAAAGTATTACAGAAAAAAATATACCAACAAATCTTGTGCATCCAAAAAGCAGTATTAAAAACAAAAACAGGGAAAATAGAACGTGCTTATTAAACACCAAGCACCCTATCAATTTCTTGTTCAATATATCGTTCAATTTTACCAACATTACTTTCTATTGCCAGCCACATTGCCGGACGATTTAAAGATTTTGGGTCTTCTAAATACTGGACGTAATCAACGCTGTTTTCAAAATATAGCCGGCTCTGGCCTTGAACCCTAAACGACAACCCCCTTCGTGCTGTACCGCTTCTATTCGCCCATGATTCACCATCTTGACTAGCTTTAATCCTTCGCCCTTTGTACCTATATACTCGCCCAGATTTCTTTTTCAAAATAGAGTCACTCGCACTTTTACGCAATAATTTCCCTGACAAATATAAAGCATTACGCATTGCACGTCTGGTTTTTTTTGGCATTTGCTTAATTTCAAACACCACCCTTTTGCTTTTTCGATCTAATTTGATACTAGCCATCGTTAGCCAGTAACTCTGAACTCCCCTGCTTGATTAAATATAAACGCAAGAACTTCTTTTCCTCGTTAATATTTTCTATCCTGTCTACTTTATAGCGAACTCCATTATACAACAGCCATTCTTGATCCGTAACTGTAACAACGCTTGTATATCGTGTGGTAAATACATGCGTGATAGATTCTGATACCCCAGCACCGCCAAATGACCGATAACCTTTCTCATCCGTTTCAAACTTGCCCCACAAAACACTTAGATCAATAAATTGTTCAGTTAAATCTGTCACCCCAAAATGAGAGCCAACCATTGCCCGTGTTTGCACAGTAGCTTTTTGATTTAGGCTCTTAACTGGGATGTTAGACTTACAAGTCATAGGATATATCAATTACTTTGTATCGATCATAAATATCATTAACCACATCAGGACAACCACATATTCCACGGTTATCATACCAATGATGAACGGTTTGCAACAACGCCATAGTAATATCTGCAGGGACATCCGATACGTTATCTCCATAGCCAGATTTAAACGTGATTTTAACCCCCTTTACATCATCATCTACAGTAGGTATTTCAATTTGCTCAATAATGCCATAAATACCCCCTTCTGATAGCTTGTATTCAGATGATGGAAGTGTTGTGTATGTGCTATCTTTTAAATATTCAATAGATACAAGGGATTGATAAGGCGCACGGCGTAAAGTTAAGTCGCCATTAAACGATGGTCTGTAGCATTCATAGGTAGTTGTTAGTAAATCCCTATTCATGATGCCCTCGGCTTGCTTTACCGCTGCATCAATAAATAATTGGATCATTGAGTTTTCGTCATCGCCAGATAATCGTATAAAATCCTTGACTTGATCTAGTGATATTATATTTTTCTCAACCTTACCAATCCGCTTGTATTCTATAGTCATTTTTTAATTGCCTTTTTAACGACCTTTTTTACCTTTTCAACTTTTGTTTCTAAGTCCTTTGATTTTACAGCCTTGTTTTCTTTTACCAATGTTTTTTTTGTTGGCTTGTCTTCTTCTATGATCTCGGCATACCCAAGCATAAACATTGCTTGCCCAATGCTAGTTAGTTTTTGAGACGAATTAATAATTGCCCCTTTTGTAAATGCTATGTTTTCACCATTAACATTAAATTTGCAGTCTTCTAGAATTTTTACTTTCATCGTTAATTTACTCCTAATAATAAAATGGTGGCTTTTTACAGCCACCGATTATATTCCCCTCTATTATAACACTTAATGTTATTAAGCAGTAGGCTTGGTTACAGCATGGCCTTTGATAGCAACCACACCAATAAAAGCACCACTAACAGTATTAGCTGACACGATACTAGCTCGAACATATCGTTTCTTTCCTACATAACCAACATCTTTAGACAAGTTGTCGTCAGTGTCAGCAGTAAATGATGGCAATCCACCGATAAGGTCTGTAGATGCAACAGTAGCTGCGTCAGACAAGGCAGAATCATCACCATGCTCGATAACAAGGGTGTAATCACCGTCACTTACTGTTCCAGTAACCAAGCTGAAAACCAATGATGCAAACCCAGCTGAATCAATAATATTGCCAACAGTTGTGGTGTTTGTAGCAATAGAACCAAAGTTTAGACCAACATCGGTTGAAATTGAACTCTTTAAATCATAATCCATTTTTTAATTCTCCTAGATTACCCCACGATCAAACGTGGGGTATAACAATAATTCTATTAAGCTTTGATTTTTAGCAATGCAAAGGCTTCTGGCAATACAACTTTACCAGTTAGGTATCGAAACCAAGTGTATTCAATAACACGCTGCTTCTTTAATCGGTAAGGGTCTTGAACAAGTTCAAGGTCTACACTGTCAAGAATATTGTATCCTGAGAAAAAGTCACCAAAACCAACAACAATATCGCCAGCAGTTTGGCCAGTTAGCCCAGTTAGTTTGTCCATGTCTTGCATGATGACATAAGGGAACTCATTGATAGTGTTAGGGGCATCACCCATACCAGCTTTCCACAAGTAACCATTGTCAGTCCCTTCACGCTCAGTTTTTAGGTACGCCAATGTTTCACGGCTTAAGAAATAAACTGGATTAAAACCAGACTTTACTCTAGCTGAAAGCAAAACAACATCAGTAAATGAAATTTCACCAGCAGTGGCAGTGTCAAACGAAGGAACGGAAGAATTTACCAAAACACCCTCTGGGGCTTTAACGCCTGTACCTGTTAAAAAGCTTCGGCCTTCAGCTTGAGCAAATGCTAGTACAGCGTCACGTTGAATTTCATTAGCCATATCAAAACCAGCAAAGTTAAGCTGGTCACGGGTAACAGGAGTAGTTACTTGCAAGGCGTGAGCGGTCAACGCTTCTGACCCGTATGCAGATTGGCTGTCCCCACCTTCTTCAAACTCACCTTCAAATAAAGCAGATGGAATTCCAGTTCGTACTGGCACATTTAGCGTTTTAACGCCAGCAACAGATTGAACACGGGCTAATCGGCGAACATCTGAAATTTCCTCAATTTGTCGAATAATTTCAGTTGACAAAACCTCAGGAACCAGGTACCCACCGTTTGCACCAACATCGGTTCGCAATGCTTTTTGCTCAGCTTCTGACAAAGCAGCTACATCCCAAGATTTAACCAAAGCATTGAAAGCCTTATATTCGAGAGACTCTTTGTAGTTTTTTGGGGCTTCAACAGATTTTTGAGCAATAGCAAGCTCCAAAGTTTCTAAACGCTCCTGGGCTGCTTTCAACTCGTTAGCTGCTTCAACAGATTTTAACGTCAACTCTTTGTTTTTTTCTTCGTAAGCGTCAATATCTTTTTGAATTGCTTCAATTTTAGACTTTTGCTCACCAGTAGCACCTTCAATACTTTTCAACCCTTCTAATACTGCACCTAACTCAGCATTAGCTCCTTGTTCGGTAGTTTTTACTTCTACACTCATTTTTTTACACTCCTGTAATTATCTAATAAAACAATAAATAAATTGATTATGCTCTATTCATTGCGATAGATAACTCATTTCGAGTGTTGACAAATCTATGATATTTAATATATCACAGTTTTGCTTGTATATTTTGTAAACTCGATTTTATTTCTGACAACAAAGCCTCAGCTGCTTTCTTTTCAGCATCAATAATTTTGTCGGCAATATCTTTTTTGTCTTGAATTTTTTTAACACAGGCTAAAAACGCAGTTGCTTCTTGGTTGCTTAATCCGTAGGCTTTTAAAAAGTCAGATGCATCCTTGATATGCCCAAATTGTTCAAACTGTTGAACCATGTTTTTTTGCAAGGGGCTATCAACGCCATCAATCTTGTCATAATATTTATTAATTGACTCCACAGCCATGCTAATGTCATCAATACCATCCACTGACTTACGCCCTTTAATTGCTGCACTAGCTAAAAACAACGCTTTAGGGATTATTTGTAACTCACCGTCAACAACATCAGCAATCTGGTACGCCCCTTCTTGTTTTTTCTCGTCATAGAATAAGAACGCTGTTTTTTGTTGGTCTACTGGCAATTCTTTTTGGACACGTTCCAATGCTTCAGACGGTACCCAGGCATATTCTTTTTCATAAATAGGCAAGTTGTCTTGAAATGGGGTAAATGCTTTACTTGTAATAGCTGCTTCTGGGTTCATGGGTATAGTAACCAATGATACCTCATACAAATCAACAGACTTAATCATTCGAACATTAGCCCCGTTGTATTTTTCATAATCAGCATCTTTAATTGAAAAACCAATAGACATATCATTGATAGACCCTATTTTCATTTGGGGGATAATACGATCAGAAACAAATTTATCATCCCTTGGCATCTTCCCTTTAACGTAAAGTCCTTTCTCGTCCTCATACGCATCAACAAATACACCTATAGGCATATCCATTTTATGTTGCCACAACAACTTAGGCATTTGCCCCTTTAAGCTTTCAACAAAAGCCCCTTTTACGACAACATCATTCCCACGGTCGATATTCCCAAATGTTGATCCGTACCCTTCAAAATAAAAATAATCGGGGTCATCATTGTTAAACTCTTTTATTTCAAACGACAGATTTTTATATTCTAAGTTTTTATTTTCCATTTTCACTCCATTATACACCATATAGACTACTACACCGACAATTTATAATATTTCCAAGCGATGCCCCCATGCTTGTATCGCTGGGATACATCAAATATTCACCATTGACAATATACGGATCATTCATATTTTGTGTTTGCCCATCAGCCATTGCATGCCCCCCTCGTGTTCGATCATCTAAGATAGCCGCCCATTCTTTCTTGACATCAGGATTCCCAGTAACAACGCCATCATTAATACTGCTAGGGTCAACGTCCCCATTCCTAGATATTACCGCTGCTTCAATATTTTTAGAACGTTCAGCCATAAACTGGGTTTCTGTTAATGCTATCATGGCATACCTTGACTTAAAAGCTTTATCCAAGCCTTTATTTATTTCATCACGAACCTTAGTTCCAGATTCCTTGGCCTTTTTTGTTGCTTTGGCAGCAGTATCTTTAATGTTATCATTTGTGGTTTCTATTAATTGCAATGCCCTTCGCTGAATAATGCTTTCAACAAACGCCAACGCAATTAATACAGACGTAGCCTTAATCTTTTCGTCTTCCTCCTCTTGCTCCTGTTTATACTCAATTCCTTTAGCTTCTAAACTTTTTCTATACGAATACTTGCCCTCATTGATAAAATTGCGTATAACACGCTTATAGTGCCTTTCAAGCAGCGTTTCTGTTTGTTTTTGATATATATCTGCGTTAATTAACAGCCCAGTAGCAGTATAGAACGATACCACATCTGTTTTGATCTCGTTAAAATACGACACTAGATCACGGTTTAATGTTTTTTCTAGTGCAAGTTTAAGCGTTAAGTTTCGCTTTGCTCTTTTATTTTTTTCCGATGTAGTCATTCCATAAATTGTTTAGGTAGTCTTCCGAATATTCACCACTTAAAGACTTTATTTGATCTACCCATTGGCTTTTTGCGCCTTGGTCTTGGTAGGGGTCTTGGCTGATTGGTATTTCTGACATAGGTCGGTACACCTCATCCCCATGATCTGGCAATGGCTGGTACCCTAATCTACTTCTCATTTCGTTTACAGTAAGGACGTTTGCTAGTTTAAGCATACGGACTTCCTCGGCTTCTCTTAGTTTCATTGCAGAAACTTTTGAAGCGTCACATACAATTCGGTGTTCTTTTTTTAAAAGCCCTCTGCTTATAAACGATTCGGATATTCCGTCAAAAATTGCGTTAAATGTTGGGAATACTGCGTTTTCGTACAAAGCATATAGGGCTGTTTGGTAGTTATTGTAAGTTTGTGAGCCTGAGTTTACCAACGGCTCTGGGATATCGTATCGTTGATAAATTGCCATTTTAGATTGCTCTTTATTCTCGTTGGCCTGCATATCCCTATTACTTCGATTGCTATGCATGTGAAAGGCCACGTCCTTAGAGTTTATCGCCATCATGCGCCCCTCATTTTGTGCGCCTGCATAGTAATTACTTAAATCCTTTTTAAACATTTCAAATTCTGCTGTATTATTAAAGTGCGTTTGAATAATACCAGCCCCAGAATACCCTCTATCCAAATAAGCAGCGACTTGTAATAGGGATTTTTCAACAATTTGAGCATCTTGGGCTAGGGCTATTAGCTTTGACGTTGCTTTTGTTTCATTTTGCCCTAAATAACCCTTTATGTGAATTAATTCCCCTAATCCGTTAGCCCCAACAATTCGCCCATCGTTTTCATTGTGTCTTTGTAAATACATGCCATTGATTGATGAATAAAACCCTGTGTTATTTACTGTGTAATTCCGAACCCCCTCTGTCTCTGTGATTGTAACTGATCTATCACATACTGGCGTTATGTACTTGGATTTATAGTTTGTATTATTCGACAAATGGACGTAGGCGTTGTTGTATATCAAGAAATCTGTTGCTATTTGCATCATAAACTCTGCGTATCGTTGCACAGAGTTTGGTTTTCTTAATATTTCGTATATATCACCACCTTCATTCACAACAACTCCATTTCGATCAACAATAACTGGTTGCAATTGCGATACTTTTTCCGCAATCATATCAACGGCATGACCAATTGGGGCAACATTTTTATATAATGAATACCCATCCTGCCTACCACCTTTTAAAAGATAAGAGAATATACTTTCATTGTTGC
>Ga0255759_10004341_pt1 | contig 12267 bp, 12 predicted proteins | sample 101ome_20_FD_179959 | JGI IMG/M metagenome (GOLD analysis project Ga0255759, IMG submission 179959) | Coastal salt marsh microbial communities from the Groves Creek Marsh, Skidaway Island, Georgia - 101404AT metaG (version 2) | ecosystem: Environmental > Aquatic > Marine > Intertidal zone >...
GGCAACTACCGGAACGTTCAGCATGAAGGTGCGATCAAGCTCTGCAGTCGCTTCTTCCCCGGCACGTTGCCAGAAGCTTTGCCATTCCTTGTTTAGAGCCATTGCGTCAACAAATTTGCCCCAGGCGGCCCAATCCGAAAAACCGAGCACATAGTGCATATCGCCATCCTGGTCTAAAAGGATATTCACTTCGGCACCCATTTTTTGATGAATGGCTTTGGCTTCCATACCGTTACTCAGCAATTGAGCCCCTTTGCCCGGCATCGCTGACCAAATGTTCGACACTGCCACATCAGCTTTCACCTGACTGCAAAACAGAAAGAGAACTACAAGTAGAATTCTTTTCATTTTTTCCCGCCGTTATTTTGTGTGTCGCTTTATCAAACTTACCGAGCAGCTACCTGTCAATTTTAGTTCGATTTTCGTTCTCATAAGCACGGCGCTCCACTTCTCGCCCCGGCAGTTGAATGGTTCGTAGTGGCACTTCCTTTGTTGGAAGCAATCGGCCTGGTCATCGATTGATGGGACGGACTCTTTTTGGCGAGCGGCAGCTAAACCAACTCTGCAGATACTGACAGGTTGTGGTCCTGGCCGAGGCGGGCCCCAGGGCCAGCCATCTCAGCCGGGCAACCATTCACCCGACAAATCCATTGCTATGAGTTCCGTAGTGCCCATCGTCATTCTGATATATTCTGCAAATAGACGACAAACTTTGCAGGAGAGGGGAGATATCGATGGAACATGATCTGATGATTACCGGCGGCACTGTTGTGGATGGCACAGGTACAGCGCCGGTCAAAGCTGACCTTGCGGTCAAGGACGGACGCATATCGCGCATCGGCGATCTGGCCGGCGATACCGCCGCAGAAACAATCGATGCCACCGATAAGATCGTAACGCCTGGCTTTGTTGATCTGCACACCCACCTCGATGCCCAGATCGGCTGGGACCCAATGATGACATCGACTTCCTACCATGGCGTCACGACAGCCATGATTGGCAACTGCGGCGTCACCTTTGCGCCCTGTGGACCAAAAAACCGCCGCTATCTCGCCGAACTCATGGAGTCTGTCGAAGACATCGCAGCTGACGCAATTATGGACGGCCTCCCCTGGGACTGGACGAGCTACGGCGAATACCTTGATTCTGTCCAGGCGCTCAACCCTGCACTGAATGTTGTTGGTCTCGTTGGTCACTCTTCCGTTCGCTATGAAGCGATGGGCGACAAATCCATGGACGAAGGTGTGCAACCAGACGACGCTGAACTTGAATACATGGCGAAAATGGTGCGTGAATCCATGGAAGCCGGCGCAGTCGGGTTTTCAACTTCACGCTTCCTGCAGCACAAAGTGCCCGACGGCCGCTGTACCCCTGGCACCTGGGCTGACCTGCGTGAAACCAAAGCCATCCAGGAAGCCGTCATTGCCGGTGGCGGTGTTGGCGCCATGTTCCAGTCAGCCAATGACATGGCGACGCGGTTTGAAACCGAACTGGAGATGTTCAGAGACGCCATGGATATGGGCTGCCAGGTTCTGTTCTCAGGCGGTACCGGTGCTCAAGGTGATGGTGGTGTTGGTCACTGGCGTAAGTTTCTGGAAGACGGCAATCAGAACGGTAAGCGCATCGCGAGTATCTGCCACACCAGACCCAGCGGCGCATTCTTTGGTTTGGCACAGCTTTCACCCTTTACCCGAAAATCAGCCGCATGGCGCGAGCTGATGGCTCTGCCGACGATTGCTGATCGTGTCGCGCACATGAAGAAAGAGGACGTTCGCAAGACACTGATTGCCGATGGTATCGAAGCCGGAGATCTGAAGCAGATGGCGCATATGCTGCATCCCTTTGGGCACGACGAAGTCCCTGATCTGGACTTCGATCGGAAGTCCAGCCTGGCCCAGCTTGCAGAAGCTGAAGGTAAAGACCCGGTTGAGATCTACATCGATCGCCTGATTGCGTCCGAGGGCCGCGAGTACTTCAACCTCTGGATGTTCGGCGGCAACCTCGAAAACCAGTGGAATTACATGCGGCTGCCGCACGTCGTGCCCATGCTGGGTGATGCGGGCGCACATGTTGGTTTCTTCACTGACACAGATTCGCCGACGGTACTGCTGAGTGAACTGACACGGAACCGCGGCGTGTACACCTTGGAAGACGCCATCCACAGGATTACCGGTAAATCAGCTGAAATCATCGGTTTGAAGGAACGGGGCAACCTGATCGAGGGCTGGCACGCCGATATCAATGTCATTGACTACGACAATCTCTCAACGCACCACGCTGAATACGTCAATGACTTCCCCCATGGGGGCGGGCGATTTACCGTGAAAAGTACGGGCTACGATGCAACCATCGTTGCGGGTGAGGTCGTCGTCAGAAACTGTAACCACACCGGCAATCGCCCCGGTGAGGTTATCCGCGAGTTCCATCGCGGCTGAAGCTGCAAGGCCCGGGCTCAATCGAGCCCGGGCCTACTGCACCCATCAACCTATGAAACCTAAAGATTTTGTTCTCGAAGTTTTCCGGGAAACAGACTTTATCGATCAGTCTGTTAACTGGGACGCCATTCCAGATGAGCCCACCCGGGACCAGCTGCGCCAGTCTCTGGCAGCCATCAACAAAGCCTGCAGTGCTTTCCTGAATGGTCAGGATACGACGCCTCATGTCGACAAGTTTCTCCGTCGACAGCTCGAGCTTGACGTTTATGAAGAGCTGGAGATCTGGGGGAAGTTTTCACCACCCCCACAGATAATCGAAGAGAGTGACGAACGCTGAAATTGCGGCTCTCAGCCTGCCGTAAGCTCAAAAAAGTTTAACGTGGGGACAGGACACGACATCATCTGGTCATTTCTCGCTGTAACCGAGGTCAGTCAGATTATCGTGATGGACATTCCGGTCAATATCGTAAAGCAGAACGAGCAGCGTTGATATGATCGGCAGACAGAAACCAATCGCAACATGAATCCAGCCAAATTGAATAATCGCCTCACCTCCGTAGAGCGCTGAACGCTCAATACCCGGGGTGTCGAAGCCTACAAACGAGATGATGATGCCTGATATCAGCACGCCGCCGGCTCCGACCAATTTGTGAACAAAGGAGTTAACCGTGCCAAGCAGGCCCTCTTCGCGACGGCCTGTGCGCTGCTGCGCCTGCTCGACGATTTCCATGCCCATGGAACCGATAAAGACAAAACCCAGCGCACCAAGCGCAGCCATGCTGCCGCTATGGATCAAGAGGATCCACCAGAGCAGGTCCGAACCATTCGCCGGCAAAAACGACAGGCCGTAACTCAAATCAATCAACCTGAGAAAAACCGGCAAGGGGCCTACGACGATCGTGAAAAGGAAGATCCCGACCGCGATGTGTTTCTTGTTTTTCCCCTTGGCTATGGGATGTGCGAGAGCAACCGCAACAATCACAGCAAGCACCTGAAAGATGGCAAAAGGCGCAATGGTTTCCGGCTTCCACTCCCACAAGTATTCGTTGTAGTAAGTGCCCACTCCCTGCTCCAGACCGACCAGCAGCGCGTAAAAGCAACCAGCAATAAACAGTACCAGCCAGGACCTGTTGGCGAGCGTCTCCCGAGCCTCTCGCAGGAAAATGCGGTAGTTTGCCGGCCTGGGTTCTGGGGCATGTAGGTCTGGAATATTTCTATGCGTCCCCAGGCAGGAGATGACGCTACCCAAAAATATTCCCAGGCCACCCCAGAATGCCAGGAGCTGATAGCCTTCCCGGTCAACGAAGGAATCGAGCAGATAACGGTTCGCTATAAACGCGATACCGGCACCACCTAGCCAACCAAATGCCATGGCCCAGGCTGACAGGGCGTTACGCTGGTCATAGTCCTTCGACAATTCGGGCGCCAGCGCCCCGCGCGGCACCTCGTAGAAGGTCATCGAAATTCGAAGGATGATCAAGAGGACCAGCAATCGAAGAAACAATCCTTGATCCGAGATGTCTCCAGGGTCGCTCAGTAGCAGATAGTAGGAGCCAGCAAACGGAAGAATCGCTGCATACATAAATGGATGGCGTCTGCCCCAGCGCGAGCGAACGCGGTCTGACCAGATTCCGACGAGCGGATCAGACACCGCGTCAACGACCAGGGCTATCGCCATTGCCAGGGCTGCAATACCCGCATCCAGGCCCAAAACCTGGTTGTAGTAGATCAACAGGTACGTTCCCAGCAGATTGTTCTTAATGCCGATAGCAATGGAGCCACTGCCATAGAACATCTGGGTCGAAAGACTAGCGCGATGGGTCGCCATAGTTTTACCTCTTCTGTCTGATCGATCCTCGGTCAAATGCCAGATCGTCAACTTCTTCACATCCGTAGCTTTAAGAGACTCAACGGATTTGAATTCGCTGCTAGAATAGCTTGCCTTAGCTGCACGAGTCTTAACGTCACAGTCACTCAATGATAACCCCAAGAGCAAACAGATTGCAGATTAAGGATGTTACTCCAGACGACAAAGAAGGCTGGCAATGGCATCTGCAGCACGCCATTCGCAGGGCCTCCGATCTAAGCAACGCGTTGGGCTTGCCGCTTGAAGACATCAAAACCGACTTTCCTCTGCTGGTGCCCCGGCCTTATCTGGCTCGAATAGAACCGGGTAATCCACGCGACCCGTTACTCCTGCAAATACTGCCTCGCTGGGAAGAGAATCTGGCGGTACCCGGTTTTACTCGAGATCCCGTTGGTGAGAGCCATCTCAGCGACACACCTCCGGGCCTATTACAGAAGTACGCGGGTAGAGCACTGGTGACCTTGAGCGGTGCCTGCGCCATCAACTGTCGTTACTGTTTCCGCCGACACTTTCCCTATGAGAAACATCAGACAAGTTCAGACAGTTGGCAGGATATCGTGGCTTTCCTGAACCAGGATGACAGTATTTCTGAAATAATCTTGAGTGGCGGCGATCCCCTGATGGTCAATGACCGTCGCCTGGCAGCGCTGCTGCGCGGTATCGAGGAGATTCCCCATATCGATACCCTCAGGATTCACACGAGATTGCCCGTGGTCATCCCTCAGCGAATTACTGCGTCGCTGCTAGAGAGCCTGGCCCTGTCTCAAAAACAGATCGTCATGGTGTTGCACATTAATCACCCCAACGAGATCGATCTTTCCGTCAGAACCGCCGCTGCCAGTTTAAGAGAAGCCGGCATTACGCTCTTAAATCAAACTGTTTTATTGCAGGACGTCAATAGCGACGCCGACACGCTCTGCCATTTGTCAAAGACGCTTTTCGGTGCTGGCGTTCTTCCCTACTATCTTCATGCGCTCGATCGGGTTGCGGGTGCCGCTCACTTTGACGTCGATGAAAAACTCGGTAGCAGCATCGTCAAGGAACTCCAGAACACATTGCCGGGCTACCTTGTCCCCCGGTTCGTCCGAGAGGAACCCAACGCCCCAGCCAAACAGTGGATCGACCCTCGCTAACAAGGTCCTGCGATATCGCGGGCTCACGTGATAGATTCATGAACAGAGGCAGCATCGATCTTAATGTCAGTACACCACCGAGAGTTATTGAACCCTGGAAACAACCACGATGAACACGGACTTTCCTGAACAGTTCTTCCAACGCCAAGATGAATCAGCGGACGAAAACTTTTACCGCCAACCTCGATTCGTCACGCACATCGACGACAGCACTATCAACAGCCTGACTCAGTTTTATCGTGAGCAGATCCAATCCGGGAGCCGTGTACTTGACCTCATGTCATCATGGATTTCTCATCTGCCTGAAGACATAGATTACGCGCATGTTTCTGGCCTCGGCATGAACAATGCGGAGCTTCAGGCGAATCCGCGACTCAATGATTTTTGCGTGCAGGACCTGAATGACTCGCCGACGTTGCCTTTTGCCAGCAACGCTTTCGATGCAGTATTGATCGCTGTTTCTATTCAATATCTCATCAAACCCGTGGAGGTCATGACCGAGATAAATCGCTGCCTGACCCTTGGCGGGCAGTGCATTGTTGCGATGTCACATCGACTCTTTCCGACGAAAGCCATTTATGCCTTCCAGGTAATGCCACCTGAAGATCGGTGTCGGTTTGTTGCCGCTTATATGGAAAAAAGCGGAATGGTGGGAGTCGAGACGTTGGATCATTCTCCTGTTTCTGGTGACCCGCTTTGGATCGTCAGGGGGTACAGCCGCTGACGCTTGGAAGAAGGCGGCCTGAGAAACGACCTGCTCGCACACTCTCAGGGTGCGAATCGCTGGTTACGATAAAACTGGGGATGGTTCGACTGGCACCAGACGGCTAGATACTCAAATCCAGGGCGTTATAGTCTTTAAGACTTGCTCTGGCAGATTCGTTCCACGTCAAATCAAGATGCGAATTGGAAAGCGGCAAATACTCAAAAGGGATTTCCTGTGGGTATCTTTGTTGCCTGGCACTGATGCCATAACCGATCGCTTTGGCACGTTCCTGAATCACTTCATCAGTGTAGACGATCGCCTCACTGTGTATTCCAGCGCCCCGCACATCGAGTACTGAACTTCGTTTATGAAAGCCAAAGTTGATGGTTAACCTGGGCTCAAACCCGCTGTTCGCAAACGAACCGTGGACCAACTGTCGATTGCAGATCACCACGTCACCGGGATCGCAGACGATCGGGATTGCGCCATTAATGCGCTCACTGCCTGAGGCCTCAACCATCTTGGTGATATCGAGCTTACCCAACTTGTGGGTTCCGGGGATGACCCAGACGCCGTTGACTGGCGTACTGCCGTAAACCTGAGCCATGAAATTAAAGCCGTGGATATCGGCATCAAAATCCGGATTGTCCCAGTGGGTATCGCCATCCTGGTGCCAGGACACGGCCGCGCCGAGCCCCGGATCTTTGATAAACAGCACTTCATTGAAAGGTGCAAAATCATCGCCGTTTATTGCCGCAGCCACAGCCAGCAGTGACGGGTGCGCATAAAGACGCAGGGCCGCATCCGAAAACTGTAACGACCCGGACAAAATAAATGGTGCTTCTTTCGGCGCGCCTTTTCCTGGATCCAGATCCTTCAGTTTGACCTGATGTCGGCCACGCGCGATCTGCGTTCCTCCCATGGGGTCACTGAGCGGTTTGCTCCACAATAAGCCGCCAGACTTTCGGTCTGTACCCAGCGCCGGCCGCCCTTTCGAGTCGGTTTTTGCACCCTTCTCTGTTGGGAACCTGCTGCGCAACTCAGCCACGTCTTCAAGAATGTCGGACATCTCCGCATCGCCGATAACGTCCGTGAACACGTAGAACCCATAGTTGGCATAGGCCTCACGAATACTCGGATGCAGATCGCCCTCGGGGGTGAAACGTATCTTGCCCCGGTTTTCCAGTTGGTAGGCTTCCTGTTCACCCTGAAGCAGATAGCGCCTGACAGCTTCGGCTTCATCACCATAATGCGCGGCACACATGTCGATTGAGGACTGGTATTTGGAATCTTTCATATCAATGCTCAATAGCGGTGACCGGATTTACCCATCAGATTGATCCAAGAACCTTGCTGATGGTCTTTCGAAACTTGTCACCAAAGGGAGGGCGCGCCCCAATGATTGGCAGGACGTCGATCATGGTTTGACTGTAGATCGCCCTTTCATGACTCATGTTTCTAAATCCTTCCGGGCCATGATACGCACCCATGCCAGAAGCGCCAATACCACCAAATGGCAGGTCTTCTTGCACGTAATGTAACGTAATGTCATTAACGCAAACACCACCACTTGGCACGCGGTTCAGCAAGTACTCCCGCTCCTCCTTGTCTTTGCCAAAGTAATAGAGCGCGAGTGGGTTCCGGCGTGGTTCAATTTTTTCCAGGACCTCTGTGATGTCACGGTAAGTCATGATTGGGAGCACAGGGCCGAAAATCTCCTCATGCATGACATGCATATCTTCACTAACGTTCCGGAGAATATGCAGGGGCATCCGGCGACTATTTTCCAGAGGTCGAGTCTTGTCAGCACCCACGATGGTAACTTTCGCACCCTTGGCAACAGCATCGTCGATATAGCTTTGCAATCTGGCGAAATGCTTTTCCGAGATAATGCCAGTGTAGTCAACGTTTTCTGCAATATTCGGGTACATTGACTGCGCCTCGTCGACCAAACGCGCAACGAGTTGCTCTTCCATATCCTCAGGTACCAGTGCGTAATCAGGTGACAGACACAGTTGCCCGCCGTTCAGAAGTTTCCCGAATGTCAGGCGTGTTCCCGCAAGGTCAAGGTTTGCACTACGACCGATAACAACCGGGGATTTGCCGCCAAGCTCCAGCGTCACCGGGACGAGGTTTTTAGATGCTGCCTGCATAACTCTGGCGCCGACATGGGTTGACCCCGTAAACAACAGATGATCGAAGGGCAGTTCAGCGAAACGCTGGCCGATGTCGACCCCACCGGTAACAACGGCAACTTCATCTTCCCGGAAGTACTTTGGCACAATTTCAGCAAACAGGGCTGCTGTTTCAGGGACCAATTCCGAGGGCTTCAGCAGCGCCCGGTTACCAGCAGCCAGAGCGCTAGTCAGCGGCGCGACGGTTAAACCGAACGGCAGGTTCCAGGGTGAAATGATTCCTACGACACCCTTGGGGAAATACCGGACCTGACTTTTGCCTCCCAAAAAGTTCATGGGCTTGTTCGCTCTTCGAGCGATTGGTTTCATCCAGTCTTTCAGGTGCTTGATTGAATAGTCGATGGCCTCAACTTTTGAGGCGTACTCAGAGAACAAACTGAATTCGTAGGATCGCTCATTGCCATACTCACGTTTGGTCGTCGTTGCAAACTCTTTCTTGTTTTCAACGATGAGTGCCTTCAGCCTTTGGAGTCGGTCGACCCGTGTGGCATAAGTCACCTCGCCTTCAGCGCGGAACTCACTCCTCTGCAGTTCCAGCAAAGCTTTTAGATTCTGGACGCCCAGTTCGGTGACATTGTCATATTCTGCTGTGCTCATGACTGCTTTCTCCTGTATCGAATTTGCTCAGACTGTTGTTGCGTCCGCTTCCGCACGAATGCCTTCAATAATACGGACAGCATTTTTCACGAAGAGCGGTTTGGATGAAAAACTGGTAACAAGCGCCTCAACATCACCCGGAAGCACTTCGCCATCAAGGGACGGGCCCTGATCAGACCTCGTAGCGCCGATTAACAGAACGCCCATGGTTTTCACAATTTCTCGGGCCGGTCCTTTGCCCAACCCCAGTGAGGTTGACGTGAGATCAGCGATCGCTTCAACCTCCTGTATGAAGATCCTTTTGGACTGAATCAGTCTGTCGATGGCAACGTTGTGCTCGATGACATGCTCAAGCCTGATGAGCAGCGGCACGAAGGTGCCGTCGGCCATGGTCGTGGCATACAACGCTTCAGCATATGCCGCGCTTGTCAGGGGGTCGGACAAACAATCCCTGAAAACCTGGCCCCATCTCACAAGGCTTTGTTCATAAAGCGTGAGGAAAAGCTCTTCCCGCGTTTTGAAATAGAGATAAAGCGTACCTTTGACGACGCCAGCTCTTCTGGCGAGTTGCGCCATAGAAAATGCCTCGTAGCCGACTTCATGAAAGTAAGCTTCAGCCGCTTCCAATACAGCCTGCCGACGCAACGCCTTTTGCTCTTCCGTTCTGGCCCGCTGGTTTATTTCCACGACAATACTCACTGGCGCCTGCCCTGCTCTCCCTTTGGTATTGCGCTTTTCACGCACTACACATAATTGACTATTAGTCATTTATATAACTGACGGGTGGTCATTTCAAGTTTTTAACTATGGATCAGAGGTGTTTCGGGTGAAAATTCAAAGAGGGGGCTTCGGGTCTGTAGTCTGACAGCCACTTCCATTGCGGAGGCTGGAGACAGGTAGTACGCTGCTTTAACCATCCCAACAACAAGCTGCCGTCATGACCCGAGGACTGCAGACGTGGCATCAACCAGGAGCTGACAATATGGATAACAAACAACAGGATAAGTTGCAGGAACTGCTCGATATAAAGGCGTGTGAGGATCTCGTCGCCCGCTATGGCCGAACCCAGGACTGGCTGGATACGCCGGGACAAGACTCCTGCTTCTGGCCAGATGCAGAAATTGATTTTGGCTTTTTCAAGGGAAATGGCGCCGACTGGGTGAAAACAGTCATGCCACATGAGGAAGAGGCGATACGGCGCTGGCACATGTGTACCAGTGTCATTATCAGGGTTGAGGGAGACCGGGCCAAAGGAGAGTGTTATGGCATCGCTGTTGGTACCAATGAGGACGAAGAAGGCAATCTCGTTGACAACATGTATGGTGGGCGCTATCTCGATGAGTTTGAAAAACGCGCAGGCGAGTGGCGAATCTCCAAACGTACCTACATTCTTGACTGGTCGCACTCATTCCCGAACTCTATCGAAGCAATGACGCCTGAAGATTTTGCGCTCAATATCCTGCAAATCCGGCAATCCGGTCACCCTATGTACAGACCTCTGTAACTCGAGACCAGGACCAAAAATCAAACACGGTGACAACCATGACTGTAGTGAATGTAAACGAAACTGTTAAAGCTGGCGCGAAAGCCGTTTGGGATATTTTAAGCGACTTTGGCGGCATTAAAGTGGGCGGCCCGATCGAGGCCTTCGAGATGGAGGGTGACGGGGTTGGTGCCGTGCGCACGATCACGATGAATGGGGGAAAAGTTATTGAGAGGCTTGATATTCTCGACGAAGCAACGCTGACCTTTACCTATTCTATTCTGAATGATGACTGTCCTCTGCCGGTTTCCAGCTATCGATCTACAGTCATTATCACGCCCAATGATGATGGCAGCTGCATCGTCGACTGGACCGGTACTTTTGAGCCAAAAGGTGCTGATGAAGAAACGGCCTCCAAGGTCGTTCGGGGCATCTATTCCAATGGGATCGCTCGCGCAAGAAATACATCTGAAGCGCAATAATCGCCTTGAAGCCAGGCCCTCGGCAGATCCATCGAACCTATCAGCCTGAAACACCCGGGGCTTTCTGACCACGCAAAATAACGTGTGGCGATCAATCTTCGTAGAGATACTGTATGTCGTCGCCTACGAAGGTATACCGCGGATGTTTGTACCAGCCATATAGCAATGCACGTCTTGGCTCTTTGTGAATCTTTGTTTGGAACACCTTGAGCTCGCCGTCAACTTCACGCAGCCAAAAATCGAGGTCGTAAAGCTGTGCCTCATCGCCATCAACGTGAAAGTCAGTGCAGGCAAAGTAAACACCGCCTGCCATTTGCCGGACAGGATCATGAATCTGGACAAATCGAAGGACGAGGTCTTCGGCTTTTACCTCGTCATGAATGTGAAACTCACCCGCTTCGCTGACGACCTCTGACAAGTGCGAAGTCATCGCGCCTTTGATGTCTTCGACGTAGAAAGTTCGGGAGCCAGGCTCCCCGAGGGCAAACACCGGAACAAGCAATACCCCAAGACCCAACAGCCGAAGCAACATAAGGATACTGCCTGACACCGGTGCGGCGTTTAATTGCCCTTGGATTCGGCTTTAACACCGCCGTGTTCTTTGTGCTCAGCAGCCTTGCCGCCATGCTCAGCAGCTTTGCCACCATGTTCTTTGTGCGCGGCGGCTTTACCACCGTGCTCAGCAGCCTTGCCCCCATGCTCAGCAGCTTTGCCGTCATGTTCTTTGTGCGCAGCGGCTTTACCACCATGCTCAGCAGCCTTGCCGCCATGCTCTTTGTGCGCAGCGGCTTTACCACCGTGCTCAGCAGACTTGCTACCGTGCCCGTCTCCAAATGCCAGGAGCGGGGTCAGTGCCAGTATCAAAAACAGTTTTTTCATGTGCAGTTCCTTGTTGCTGTTGACCAATCAGTCGTTGAGCTTCGCCTGTTCCAGCGCCAGATTCAAGTTTCTCTTCCTGAGTGGTTCCAGCAGAAGTTCCTTAATTGATAATGTTTCGTTTCTCCCTTCGGGTAAACCCATGGTCTGCAGCTTGATTTCAGCTGCCGGTAAAACAGGTGCCAGGGATTTAAACAGTAGGTCCCAGCAGCTGAAAATCGTTGAAAAATTCTGGTCGCCGTATCGCCTGTCGACCATGTGGTGCGTCGCATGAAACCGTGGTGTCACCATCACTTTTGAGAGGTAGTGTTCGATATCATCCGGAAGATCAACGTTGCTGTGGTGCATCTGTGCGCAAAGACTCACAAGTACTTCAAACAAAAACCAGGCGAAAGCCGAAGGCCCCCAGATGAGAACCCAGACGGCCTTCACGCCGGAGGATATCAACAACTCTCCAGGGTGAAATCTCAGGGCGGTAAAAACATCCATATCG
>Ga0255759_10004342_pt1 | contig 12265 bp, 8 predicted proteins | sample 101ome_20_FD_179959 | JGI IMG/M metagenome (GOLD analysis project Ga0255759, IMG submission 179959) | Coastal salt marsh microbial communities from the Groves Creek Marsh, Skidaway Island, Georgia - 101404AT metaG (version 2) | ecosystem: Environmental > Aquatic > Marine > Intertidal zone > Salt...
CTATTAGTGTATTCCTATATACATCTGCATTGACGGTTCCTGCATTACCGCCTGTGGTTGGAAAACTATTATTTGTTACTCCAAATACTAAACTACTTAGTATTTCATTTATCAAACTATTTCCTTCTGGATCACTTAATATACTTTCTATATTAGGTAATCCTAATCTGTCTGTGATTTGAAATCTATTGTTTAAAAAAAAGAAGTTTGGATCAACGCTTTCATTATTAAAAATAACACTCCAAGTTAAATCTAAACCATTAGATGGAGTAACATTTCCTAAAGGACTAGGTTGTTTATCATAGTGTGCAATATTTGCAAATCCTGATGGTGTGTCTTCTCGTGTATTGTTGCGTCCATATATTACAGATTCGTATTGAACACGCATAGTGTTTTTCATAAAGTCATTAGCACCGTATTCAACTCTATCATGATTAAATGTTTGTATCATAGGATTTAATAATGTTATAGATGTATGCTTCCTTTTAGTATCAATTGTATGTAACTGATTTATTGTTATACTATTAAAAAATGGAACACTAGGTGTTTTATTTCCTTTATCTAAACCGTATCTGTAATTAAATGATGCAGGAATATTTCTTACTGGTGTATTTCTAAAAGCCGCAGGATTGTTGTTAGAACTACCATCAGAGTTTAATCTAGTATATTCTCCATCTTGATAATAGTATCTAAAATATGCTTCCCATAGTAAAGTTGTTAGTCCTGCCATATCGTCATGAAATACTATTTCTACAGGTTCGTAGTTAATTCTAGTTTGTACAATTTTCTTTCTATTGTACATATTTAAGGTTTCTGTATCTAATGTAAAATTAGGTAATTGTGCAGATTCAACTAGTAGATTAAATTCTGTTGTTTTTAGGTAATCTTGTAAGTTATATTGTGATAATGCCTGTGGATTAATACTAAAGTTAACATGAAAAAGAAATTTAAATTTTGGTGCTAATCTATGATTATTTCGTAGGAATGTAGCACTTGCGTGAGCAAAGTCTCCCAAGTTACCTTTTACTTTACCTAGTGATGATAAGTTATCAAAATATTCGTTCTGCCATGCCATATTATATTTATCATAAAAAAAGGAGCACTAAAAAATGCTCCTTTTTAGTCAATCTCATATTAAGTTTTACGAGCCGCCACCTGTAGTAGATGTGCTTACGTTTCTTGCTACGGTTGAGCTACCAACGCCTTCGCCTAACTGAATTGCGTTGTCGTATTGTATAGTTAATGCAACCGTTACTGCATCATTGTTTGCGTAGTTTAGTGTACCGTAATCTACGTTTGTTAAGAAGCAACCATATAGTTCCCAAGTTTCAAGAACTCCTACTTCGTTTTGTCCATTACCACCATCTAGTATTTCAATTTTTTGTGTAAATTTGTAATCTAAGCCTGATGCTGCACTTGATTGCTCAAAGAAATCAAATTGCTTTTGTAATTGTTCGCCAACTAGTTTTTGTACTTTACCTGTAACATCGTCACGTAATGATAGTGTTACGGTATCCCAAGTGTGTTTACCAGCAAGGTAAACTTTTGAGTTGTAAATGTCTAGTGGCATTGTTTCAAAACTAAGTGTAGGTCTTGTTGCTTCTACAACTTGTTTTGTTAATTCATTTGTTTCTGCTGAAACACCAAAGTTTTCTAGTGTGACACGGAAACGATATTGTAGTTTTGGCATTAGCAATGTTTGGTTGCTTGCGCTACTATCGCTTGCTAATGGCACTGAAATCTTTGTTAATGTTGAGATTGACATATATGTTCTCCTTAATACACAAGTATTTATCTATTTAGGGCCGACTTTCGCCGACCCCAATTTTTTAAAGACCTGCAATCTCTCCTGTGTTTTTAATACGTAGCGGAATGTAAATAAATTCAATTGCTTTTACTGGTTCAATTGCAATATCTACATATAGCTCGTTTCTATCAATTCTTGCAGGAGTATTGTTTGTTTCGTCACATACAACTAAGAAGTCATAAAGTGCTCTAAGTCCAACAAGTTCAACCATTAGTGTTTCCACTGCTTGTTTGATTTCATCACGTGTAATTTTATCATTTGGTTCAAATAGATATGGTTTTGCAAGTTTTGAAAGTTGGCTACGTAGATATACAACTAGTCTTGCAACGTTAACTCTATCCAATGCACTTGCATTTCTTGCACGAGTTTTTTGTCCAAAGATTACCAATCCAGCACCGTTAAGGAATGTAATTGGGTTAACATTGTTTGTGTAAAGAATGTCTCTTTGTCCTTCATTTAGTGCAGTTGAAACAAATTCACCTTCGCTATTAATGTATCCAACACTTGAAGCGTTAGTTACGCCACCACGTCTTGTACCTGCTGGTGCAAACCATGGATAAGCAACTTGGTCATTAAGTGCAAATGTGCGTAGTACCATGTGTGATGCTGGAACAACAACATTGTTTCCTAAGTTATCACTTGTGTAACCACTTGGATAGTATACACCCATGTACTCGTCTCTGCTTACTAATCCGTCGTCGTTGTCTTCTACAGCAACATTAACATTTGATGCCCAATCGCCTAAGCTAGTTGCATCTGGTGTTAAACGCATTGGTGAATCTCCTACAACAAATGCTGTTAAGCCTCTGTCAAAGTTTAGAGTAATCATTTCACCAATTAATTCTGGATAACCTGGGCAAGCAATCAAGTTAAATGTGCGTGTCTCGTCGTCACGTATATCTTGGTTAGCTGACACTAGTGCTTGTAACGAATTAATTACAACTTTACGTTGTGCATTACGTCCAAAGCTACCTGAGCCATCTGCGTTATTTGTTGAAGCAGTTACCCAACGGTGTGGATAATATGCTGCCATACTTGCATCACCATAACGCTCATTGTCTGCGGTTACGTCTACATAGTTACGCTCAAAACGTTTTACGTTGAATCCGCTTCTACGTGTGTTCCATAATAGCATACCTTTTGGATAAAGTGCTGGATCTGGAGCGTCAAAGTCTACAAAGTCACTTACTAATAGATCTACTATATCTGCTGCATCACTATCAGCACCTGCATCACTCCAACGAGCATCAGCAAATAGTATACCGTTTTCAGTTGTTTGATCTGATGTATCAATTGCTACCCACGATCCTAATACTGCATTGTACATGTATATTCCTGGATAGTTATCAATATCTGCTGTGCTAATCCAAATATCACCTGTTACTAAGTTACCACCATCAGAACGATCTCCGTTTTCTGGTTCTGTTGCACTAACAATAGGACCTTCTGGATCTGGTGCTAATGTACTATCTGCATTATAATATTGTGAATCAGTATGTAGCATACCAACCCATTTGGTACCGTTATGTACCAATAGGTCTACTTCGTCAACTACACTGCTATACCATAGTGCGCCATCAGCTGCTAAAGCAGTTGGTGCATTATCGCTTGCTGTGTAAACTAGCGGTTGCCATAGTGTAGCGACCCATGTGCCTGCGCCTGATGTACCAGGCTGATCATAAAGGTTAAGTGTTCCTGTGCTATCTGATACATCATAAGGATCATACCCTATTAAGTTTAATGCTCCGTCTGTATCATCAATACGTATATCGCCGCCAACTCTATGTGTAATTACAAGTCTGTTTTGACTATCATAGCTTGCAGATACATTCACTAAACCAGCTGCGTTAATTGCACTTGCAATTGTTGCTGCGTCTGCACTACTACCTGCAGCAGTAAATGTTACCGTTTCTGCTGATGTCATTGCTTCTTGACCAACAATTGTTTCTGATAGTGTAAATGAATAACTTTGGCTATTTGATAGTTGTGTAGTAACTTTGTTACTTGTTACACTTGTAGTGCCTGAAGAACGTCTAACAAATGGTTTAAATTGACCTAGCGGATCAGTATCTTCAGCAGCATTACTTTGAACATAAACTGCTCCTGCACTTAGGTTTGCACCGCCGCCTGAACGATCTAAGTTGTATAATGCACTATTGTTAGTTGCATATACAGGTGCATCAACTGCTCCCCATAATGCTGTGTCTGCATTAAATTGTTTTACTTTCCAATCTGCGCCTGCATTTGGAGAAGTAGTTTTAAGCCAAATACTACCTGTTGGACGAGGATTAGTATCTCCTGACTTATAAGCAGGAACATCAGTGTGTTTGCTTATTTGTACTTTAGGAGCATAATAGAACCCTTCTGTAATTCCTGCTGTTGAAAGCGGTTGATTAACGCCATCAACTACTTGAATAACATCACTAACAGATCCATCATTAAGAAGTACTAGTTTGTTGTCTCTAATTTCAGCACTAACTCCAGTTCCTGACATTGCTGTATTAATGTCTGCAACTACTTGTGCAAGTGTGGCTGAACCTGTACTAAATGTAATTTCAGTACTTTCAGCACTTGAACTTGTTGGGTTAATTACGAAAGTACTACCGATTGTAAATGATGTGTTACTTACGGTATTTGTTCCTGTAACGGTTGGAACAGCACCTGCCCAATCTTCGCTACCGACAATTACCCATGTATTGTCGTTTGTTTTATAATATATTTTAATTGTTGATGTTGTTGCAACAATTGCATATTCACCTTTTGCACCAATGCCTGTATTTGGTGCGCTTGTTGCATCACCGCTATCTGCTAGTTCAGAAACACTAGTGATAATGCGTGGTGTTTTTGCAACAAATGTTTGACCTGTTTCAGTTGTAATAGCTGAACTATCCCATTCAAAAATACCATATTTTGAAAGTTGTGTGTCTAACCACCATGTACCGTCTTCTGGGTCAGCAGTAGTAGCAGTTGAGCTTGCATTTAATGCTCCTAGGTCTGCATCTGCTCTTACAACATATGCGCTATTGCTTACGCCTAAGAAACTATAAGCAGCTTGAAGTCCGTATTCGTTTTGCTCGCCACCTTGTACTACATTTCCGTTTACATCAGTAATAAATTTTGGATCTCCAAAAGTTTCTACTAAATCACGTTGTGATGTAATAAGGTAAACTTTACCTGCGTTTTCTGCTAATGTACCTGGTGCTATACCAGTGCCGCTACCATTTAATTTATTTTGTTCAGTAGCAACAAAAATTATCGGTGTTGTGCCTGGTTCAGCTGGAGTGTAAAAACTCTCATCAATTACTGAAACCTGTACACCTGGTGATGTTAATGCCATTTTTATTTTCTCCTATGGATAGTACTTTCTACTATTATTTAGCTGATCAGCGGAGAAAATAGGGGTTTTGACAGAGAAAAACTATCTTATAATGATTTCTTCAACAACTTCGTCAACAGCAAGATACAATTCTTCTAAAGAACCGTTATTGTCTATTACAAAATCTGCAATGTGTTCTGCAAGGCTCATACTATCTTTAGATTCAAGAGGCAAGTGTTTGCTTCTATCTACCCATATTACAAAATCAAAAACATTTTGTTTTGCCATTTCGAAATATTCTAATTTGTTGCGCAAACCACAATATATCGAGTGTTCAGCAAAAATTGCTTTACCTAATCTAGCAGCATCGTCTTTATTGTATTCACATATAGCATTATACCATTCGGCACGGTGGTTATGTCTGTCGTTATAACACTCTTCTTCGTCTTTATATCCGTACTTGTCTTTTAACATTTCAAATATAAAAAGTTTACTACAAAATTTACTACTACTTTCAAATGTAAAATTATACTTGTCTCGTAGATATTCGCAAACGGTATCTTTACCATGCCTACCGTGACCGATTACAAGTAATTTGGGTAATTCCATTACAACCTCTTTTTATTTTTATAATACAATAATATAAAAAGATTGTCAACCTATTAAGAAACCGTAGCCTATACCGCCTGCTACTGCTAAATCTAGATCTTTATCTAATTTTTCAATCTCTTGCTGCGCTTCAGATTTGAGTGTATCACCATTGAGCGTAGTACCTCCGCCAGGTCCTGCAATGGTTGAAAATTTACTACGTGCTTCGCCTAACATGTATTTGCAGTTAGCCAACGTGTAATCTTTAATCCATTGATTAGCTTTGTAATCTTTTAACAATTCAAAATCTGGACGGTAGTTATAGCACCATAACAACACTTCTTCGTCAGCTCTTGGACGTTGTAAAACGGTAAACTTTTTATTACTTGTATTCCAGGTAAATTCCATAAAACTACCAAACATTCTCCCAACAAGTTCTTGCTGTTGTGCAAAGAAATCATATGTTGCAAGGCCGCCAATTCCACTACCTGCTAACAAATAAGTGTTTGTATATGCTAAATTAAATGGTTCAAATAAACTACCGCCGTCTGCACTACCACCTAATCTACTGCCAACACTACGTCTAAACACCTTACGAACTTCTATTATTTCATTTGGTAATGTATATTCGTTAGTATCTTCTTGAATCGTAAATGTAATATAACTTTCTTCAACGCTGTTTTCACTACGCTGTCTGTATTTGTTAAAACTTTTTTTCAAAGCAGTTTCATAATGAATAGGATCAAGTTCTACATCGATCATGCCTCCGCCGAGGAATGTGTTTACATAATCATAAATTTCTTGGTATGCAGTTGCGTTACTCATAGTTAGTCTCCAAAAGTATTTATCGATAAATATGTGTATGCCAAAGTTAAGTTTATATAGACCACAAAAATCAAAAGACTATAATTTCTTAGATAACACAATCTACGAAATGTTTACGGTTGGTGGCACTGATTTAAATATACACAAATATTTAGGTCCAAAGAATCCTGATGATGCAGATTCAACACCTGAACAACCTCAGTATGATGCTGTAAAAGAAACAAATATTCAAGATCTATTGTTTTTAGAAAATAGAGACAGAAAATATGACGAAAGCATTTACACAATAAGAGGTCATTATACGGTACAAGATTTAGATTTTAATTTAAGTCAATTTGGATTGTTTTTAACAAACGACACTATTTTTGTAACAATGCATATTAATAGTAGTGTAAAAACTTTAGGCAGAAAAATAATGAGCGGAGATGTTATTGAATTTCCTCATTTGATAGATGAATATGCAGCAAATGATTTTGAAGTTGCATTGAAAAGATTTTATGTTGTAGAAGATGTAACTAGAGCAAGTGAAGGATTTAGTCAAACTTGGTATCCACACCTATATCGTATAAAACTAAAACAAATATACGACGGACAAGAATACAAAGATATATTAGACTTACCAGCTGTAGAAAACAGCGATACAACACTAAGAGACATTTTAAGTACATACGAAATAGAAATGCAAGTAAACAATGCAGTAATTGCACAAGGCGAAGAATATGCTGCAAAAAGCGGCTATGCAACAGAACATTTTTATACGGTAACAACAGACGATAAAGGCAATGTTCAAATTGTTTCAGTTGATGTAGATACTATTACTACCGATAGTGCATTTGATGTAAACTTAATTTTAGAAACACCTCCACGTACTGGTTATACAGGATACTTAATAGGTGATGGTATTCCTCCTAACGGTCATCCGTTTGGTGTAGGAAGTAGTTTTCCTTCTGATCCTGTTGAAAACGATTATTTTTTAAGATCAGACTTATCTCCAAATAGATTGTTTAGATACACAGGACAAGTTTGGAAAAAAGTAGAAGACAACGTAAGAGCAGATCTTACACAGACAGATACTAAAAATACACTACTTGGCACATTTATTAACAATACAAATACTAATACAATTATGGGCGCTGAAGTTACAGAACGTCAAGCTATCAGTACCGTATTAAAAGCTAAGGCGGATAACTAATGCAACATTTTTATGATGGACAAATACGTAGATATGTAACACAAATTGTACGTGCGTTAAGTAAATTTTCCTATAAAGACGGTGACGGAGATTTAAAAGAAATTCCTGTAATGTACGGCGACTTAACAAGACAAGTTGCAAACATAATGCGTGACAATAGTGAAAACAAGTTACCTAGTGCTCCTAGAATGGCAGTATATATTACTGCATTAGATCCTGACAGAACTAGAACAAGTGATTTTAGTTTTATCAGTAAAGCAAATATTAGAGAAAAAGAGTTTGACGAAAGCACAAATAGTTACGTTGCTAGTCAAGCAAAAGGATATACGGTTGAAAGATTACATCCTATTCCTTATCAGTTAACGGTTAATGTTGATGTTTGGAGTACAAACACTGACCAAAAGCTACAAATCTTAGAACAAATTTTTATGTTGTTTAATCCGAGTTTAGAATTCCAAACAACAGACAACTACTTAGACTGGACAAGTTTAACTATATTAAATTTAGAAAGTACAACTTGGAGTAGTAGAAGTATACCTGCTGGAACAGAAAGTGAAATAGATGTTAGTACACTTACATTTACAACACCTATTTGGATTTCACCTCCTACAAAAGTAAAGAAACTTGGTATTATTTCAGATATTATTACAGGCATATACAATTTAGACCAAGGCACAATAGAGTTAGACGGCTTTACACCAGAAACTGGAACTGCAAGTCTTGGATCAAATAGTGGAACTATATTAGGTAACCTAAGCAATCCATTAATGACTTCGTACAGAAACTTTGATATAAACGTTTCAAACAACACTGCTCAACTTGTAGTTAATCGTATATTTGGAATAGGCGATATATCATGGTACAATGTTTTTGAAGCAGAACTTCCTGCACAATTCCAAGCAAACATAAGTCAAATAGAATTAAACAGAGAAGATTTACCTATTCCTGTATTAGGAACTTTTGATATAGACGATGCTGATAAAAATATACTTAACATAACATGGATAGAAGATACCTTGCCTACAGACACTTCGATTGAAGGTCCTGCAAGGAATTCCAACATGTATACAAGTGTAGATAGAATAATAAATCCACAAACATTCAATCCTACATCGTCAAAAGTACCAGGACTTAGATACTTGCTAACAGCACCTATTGGTTCAAAATACGAAAAAAGATTTACTGCTACAACTAGCACTAATATAATACAAACCGGATTAGACTATTACGTTGATAATTTAGACCCGGGCAGTTTTGCATCAGGTGCAGCGTTTCCTGGATCTCCGTCGATAGGAGATTTCTTTAAACTTACAACAAACAATAGAGTTTATGTTTACGACAACGGATGGAATGACATAGAATCAGTTACTGACGCATACGTTAGTATTAATAATGAAGAAGTTACCTTTACAATTGAAAACAGAGGTGGCGAATATTTCATAATACTAGATGAAGATTATGTAACAGATGACGTTGTATATTATGAATTAAATTTAAATAATGATGGTCCTGATGCATGGAAAAGTAACGCAGGCGATGATTTCTTAGCTGATAGTAACGACATTATTGAATGGGACGGTTCTAAGTGGAATGTTATATTTAATGCAGACTATGCATCAGGTAGCACATACACTACAAACTTACACGATGCTGTTCAATATGTATATACACCAACAATAAGAAATTACTGGTACAAGTCCATAGATGGACATTATCCAAAATCAACTTGGAGAATTGTTTTATAACTAAGTATTTTTATGAATAAAATTATTTGTAGTGGTGCTTTATTTTATAGTTTAAAAACAAAAAAATTCTTATTATTACATCGCACTAAATCAAGACAAAATAACGTTTGGGGATTAGTTGGTGGAAAAAACGAAGGCTGTGAAACTCCTTGGGAAGGTTTACAACGTGAAGTAAAAGAAGAAATTGGAAAATCACATAAAATTATAAAAACTATTCCATTAGAAACGTTTATAAGCAACGACGAAGTTTTTAATTTTCATACATATTTGTGCGTAGTAGAAAACGAATTTCTACCAATTTTAAATAGTGAACATGATGGGTATGCTTGGGTAACTTTAAATTCTTGGCCTAAACCATTACATCAAGGATTAATGAAAACTCTACGTAACAAGGATAATCAGCAAAAACTTAAGACATTAATAGATTTGTTAGATGTTATTGATATAGTAAATTAAATTGTTCTTGTAACCATTCAAAGTCATTTATTTTACGCAAATCTTCAGGAGATTGTGAATATTTTTCTCCGTATATTCTTCCGTGAGTAGCACCACTAATTGCTGCATTACCAAATGGTTTATCTTCACCTCTTGTACACCATGCATCTAGTCTAAATTCAGTTTCGTCGTCTTTTTGTCTATGTATTGTTTTACTAGCAAGTTTTACACATTCTCTAAATGCGCTACGCCATGTACTAAATTCGTCAGTATTAAATGCTGTTGTATTGCTCATGCTTTCAATACCCTTAAATTTGTTACTAATACTTGTTGTCATATCAGGTTTTGTTATGTCCATATCAAGTGTTAATTTTCTTGGTAATAATTTAACACCTCCATAACCGTAAACTAAATTGTTAATTGGATTTAAACTTCTCCATACATGAACCGTATTTTTACCATCTATGTCGTAATGTGCAATTTGATAATCAAAGTTAAAATCATCTAGTATTTGTGCATCTCCGTCAACTACCCAAAACATTTCGGTAGTACAAATTTTAGCTGCCATAATATGAGCTTGATGTATGCCTTTTATACCATGTACACGTCTAGCATTAGGAAAGCGTTCTTTTAGTTTTTCATAATTTTCATCTGCATTTGGTTCGTTGTAGCTAATAAAGACTATATCGTATTTAGAAGGAATACTTGCTATTTCATCATGTTCTTTTTTATTTGCAAAAAATCTATATTCAAATTCTTTTCTTGTAATGTGTTGAGACTTTGGTACAAGTGCTAAACCGTCGTAAAACTTACCATTTTTCCAAACGTGTGCAATATTACGATCAAATGTTTCGTGGTGACTTATATAATAGTTAAAGTCAAAATCTTCTACAATATTTGTTCCTGGATAAATCATCCAAAACATATCCGTTTTACAATTTTGTAATGCATCAAGATAATGCTTGTATTCTTTGACATGCCATTTATTGAAACTTTTAGGATATCCTGCAACAATATCTAATTCTTTTTTATTAACATAAAATCTATGTTCAACTTCTTTTTGTGTAACTTTTACATTAGTGGGCATTAATACAATGCCATCTGTGTACTCTCCATTTTTAAATACGTGTACTACATCGCTATCTTTTTTCTCAACATGATAATTGAAAGCAAAATCAAAATTAGGTGTAACATCGCTTGGAACACTCCAAAACATAGTTGTTTTACAAACATCAAGTGCGTTTAAATAATCGTTATAATTATTAATAGTATGAATTTCATACGGTTCAGGATCACTTGCAATAATTTTAATTTGTTTTTTCTTTGCATAAAATCTGTAATCAAGTTCTTTTTGATTAAAATAATAATGCTTTGGAATTAAAGCCACACCATCAAAACAATCACCTTTACCATTTGCAAATACATGTACATTGTCTAAACTCCAATCATCTGGTGAATAGTTAAATTGAAATGTTTCACGTAAAACAATGTCATCATAAATTACCCAAAACATGTCTGTGCTTGACATTTGTTGGGCATGTATTTCGTTATCTGCTTGTAATAAATTTTTAAATTTTAACTTGAGGTTGTAATATTTTATTCTATTTTCGCCAATATAAAAAATATCAAATTTACTTTTACCTTTGTATGGATCATAAATTGATGCCACATAATCGTGTTGCTTTATATCATATGTTCCTGCTTTAGTTGGAATTAGTTGTACAGACTCCCAACTTTTAACTTTACCACTTGCTTTATATGTTTCTTTAAATTGATGTATTTTTAACTCAGAATTAGGAGCAGGTTTCATATGAATTGGAAACTTAGATTCTAATTTGATATCCGGATCAACTAGCCAAACATAATCACTATGTCCTTTCCAGTCTTCTATTTCTTCTTTATAGTTAACAATAGGATAATGATTAAAAATATTGTTTTTTATTACCGTATTATTAGAAAATAAACTATTTGTTTCTATTCCAAATTTATCAAATACATTCATGTTATAAATCCAAACGCTTTTGTTCCAAGATGTGCTACATTTTTACTTACATCAACATCAACAAATATTTCATAATTGTGATCGTTTGCTAATTTACAAAACCAAATATCCTCACCACTAAATGTATTGTCTTCTTCGTTGTATGTGTGATTATAATAGGGTTTTGGTAAGTTTGCATATACATCTTTTTTTACTAGCATACAACCCATTCCTACTGCCCAAACTTTGTGTAATCCAAATTCAGCAGTTAGTCTAAGATTGATATTTTCTTCGTTTACAAATGCTACATTTTTGTAAGGTTTGTATCTAGTGCTGTAAGTACATGCAGTAATATCTTTATTGTGTACAGCTAGTC
>Ga0255759_10004344_pt1 | contig 12263 bp, 19 predicted proteins | sample 101ome_20_FD_179959 | JGI IMG/M metagenome (GOLD analysis project Ga0255759, IMG submission 179959) | Coastal salt marsh microbial communities from the Groves Creek Marsh, Skidaway Island, Georgia - 101404AT metaG (version 2) | ecosystem: Environmental > Aquatic > Marine > Intertidal zone >...
ATTGTTTTCAATTCATTACCTTCATAGTAGTTGTATTCTATAACCCAATAAGCATTTTGCTTGTTTTGAGTTACGAATATAGCTGGTTCGTTGTCCATTTTTAGATCAATCCTTTCATATTTCTACTTCTTCTTGAATTACATCATGAAGTCGGCTTTCAAAGCAAAGGTAACACAATAAATTAAAATCGTGTTCTTTTACTATCTCATCATATCTTAAAGACTGTTCAAAGCTGACATCAGACTTAAACGCCTCATAATCGCACTCATCACATCTAACCCACTCTTCCAATCTATCTTGATTGTTAAGCATATAGCATTGATAATCTTCATTTTCAATGAATGCCCTATTACTTGATAGATTTACGACAATTCTTTCTGGTGTTTCTTCCATGTCATAAGGCTTGTTTAGATATGCGTTCAAAACCTCTGAAATATGTTTTAATTCTGTAAAACCAAAATTTTTTGGTAATTCTATTGTATAAATGTCATTATTCATTTTTTCACCTGTGAGCTTAGCTCACTGAATCAAAAGTGCCCTGCACTAATAAGTACAGGGCTTAGTTTTATTAATACTTTGGTATTAATATATTAGTATCTGGTAATTTAACTTTTACTTCCAATAGTATATCGAAATCGCCATTAATACCAATGTTTCTGACTTTTGCTGTTAATGTAGCTTCATCGGCTTGAAGATCTTCTTCATATTCATAATCATCTCCTGTGAAATAATCGTAGTCTATTTGTTTATCTCCTGTGCTTATGTCATCTGCTAATTCTTGCCAATAACGGTTTGATATAATTTCAAACACTTTGTCAGAGAAATCCGAATAGCTTCCAAATACACTTCCAAGATCTATAGTTTTGAAACTTGTAGTTCTGCTATCTGATGCAGATACTGTGTATATTTTTTCCATTCTAATAATAGCTTCTTGTATTTTCATTGGGTAATTTTTACCATTTTCTAATAAATTTGTTTTTGATGTTCTGTCTTTCATAATTTATCACCGACCTTTCGGTCTGAATCAAAAGTGCCCTGGACCATAAGGTACAGGGCTATGTGTTTAAAGACTTTCATCTATAATACAAAAGGGGCATTCTGTTCTGCTTTGAAACCGAAGTTTAGCACAAGAATGCATTTCACAGTATAAATCAAATCTTTTCAGAAACTCAATCATTTTGTAATCTCTTTCATTGTTTCTGATCAATATCCTGGGGTATTCATTAACTACCATAAATTTTTGTGGGCATTCACCATATTCGTAATCACATACGCTTACTGCTAATTCCTCATCAAAATTGTATGATATTTCTGATCTACATAGGTCATGATCATCAGTGTAAATGAATTTAAACATTAAGTTCTGTTTAGCGTTTTGATATATTGTATCTTGTTTATTCATTTTGATCACCTTTTGGTAGGCCAGGCCTACATGTAAGAAAACCCCTAAATAAGTATTTAGGGGCAGTCTTAATTTATTATCTTGTTTTTAAGCTCAAATCAACTAATTTGTCATCGACTTCTTTATTAGTATAAGCTTTCAATTCTATGCATATATTTTTGTAATTATTATATACTTCTGGACTAATGTATACAGTACCACCTAAGGTACCTAAATCAGAAATTTTCTTTCCAAATTGTTGTCCTTCTATTTTATAAGTATTGAATTTGTAATTTCCTTTTTTAGTTAATCCATCTAAATCTGCTTCTATATAATAAGTATTCTCATAGAATTCTTTAGCATGATTGCTGTATGTGCTTTTTAATGTTTCATTTACAATATTAGCATTTGATGCTTTTAGCTTAGCATTTTCTGCTTTTAGCTCAACAAGTTCTTGTTTTGTTTCTTCATGTTCTTTCTCAAGTTCTATTATGTCATTTTGTAAACCTTGAACAAGTTCGTTTTTGATTTGATTGTTTTCTTGCATCACATCATTTAGTTGCTTGTTCTCGAACTCAACATCTCGCATTGGTACAAAGTCACTTACTTCGTATGTGTCATTTGGATTATAAGTTGTATTAAATCCTTCACCAAAGCTGTCTGAATTAATTGTGTTCATTACATCTCTACCCATAAGGGTTGGATCTAATGTTTCCATAAGTAATTCTCTAAGTTCATCTTTTCCAGCCAACATATAATATTGAGGAAGATCTTGTTTTATTCTTGTTTTTAATTGTTCTTTTTGATTCATAATTAATCACCGAGCAATTTTAGTTTGCTCTTATCCAAAAAATCCCCTACTTAAAATAAGTAGGGGCAAACTCTTTAGTTAGTTGGTAGTTTAGATGGTAGTTGTGCTGACCATTACTTGTTCTGCATAATCTTGTAGATTGTGCATTTGATCTCCAGTATATCCATTGGCCAATCTTGAAATTCCTTGTGCGTAATAGTATCTGTTTAGATTGTTAATATTGGGCATAGTTTCATCTGTTCTGAATATGTCCATAAGCAATTCTTGTTCTTTTGTATCGAACCAAGAAAAGTTCTTTCTTTTCAATTTTGCTATTTCTTTCTCCACATCATCCATAGTCATTGATTGCTCTAATGCTCTTTTGTAGATTTTCTCTCTTTCTTGCATTTTGTTGTCCATAATAGACATTACTGTTTCATGTATGAGAGGATAGAATCTATCTAATTCACGCATATTATATTTGTCACTATCCATATTTGGTAAAAATCCATTTTGAAGGTTTATCATAATACCTTCATCAATTGCTTTGTACATTGCATGCCTTCTTTCGGCATCATGATTGTCGTTTATCCAATTGAATAGTTTATTTCTTGCTAATGACTTTTCAGAAGCATGTGTCGCATAAAATAATGCAAATTTGCTTGCTAATCTGTTTTGTGTCATACCATTGGTACAAGCTAAATTTTCGAAGTATGGTCTAATAAATATACCAGAATTGGCATAGTAGCCAGTTGCAACAGTTACACCTGCACCAACTTGATCGTTGACTTGTGCATCTTGTACATCTATCATTCCGTATAGTAATCTTACGTATACGTTACCAGAATCTACGTTAAAGTTTAGTCGTATTTTTGGTTCGTAATAACCTTTCATAGGCATATAATCCAAAGCAGCATCAAGATACTCATGTATTTTGAAACTATTGTAAGGATTGTCTTTGCCTAATATGGCTCTTACTACGTTTTTATAAATAACAAATTTGTAGTAATTATCTGTTTTTGCCTCTTTAAAGATGTCTATGAGCAGGTCATTTGCATCTGGTACCTTACGATAACCATCAAATTTTGTAGTTAGTCTTTCGTATGTATTTGAATCAATGTAACCTTGTTGGTATTCTTTCTCCAGGTCAACAAACATTTTATCGTATCCTTTGTGAAATACTCTTTTTGTTTGATGGAAAGTCTGTGGTGATACACTCATTCTGGACTTATTTGCTGCATGTTGAATGCCATATGTGCCCAATGGGTATTCCACACCATGATTTTTAAAATAAATCATAGGAATGCCATTCTCTGTTACGTGTGCTTCTATGTCTCCATATTTAGCATAGAGATGGGTTACATTTTCTTCGAAATGTTTAATCTCATCGAAAACTTTCTTATCTGCTGTAGTTTCTCTGTTCAATTGGCCAGAGTTTCTATAAATTTGTTGTAATGTTGTTTCCATTTTAATTTACTCCTGTGCTTCTGTGTCATGTCAAATATAAAAATATTTGCTACGTTTGAAGCACTGAATCATAAAGGCCCCACACTATTTAGTATGGGGCAATTTATTTTATATGTTTGTTATGTTTGTTTTTATATGATGTATTTGTTCATCTACAAAGAAATCAAACCATTCCTTTTTGCTTGAGTAATCTTTGATAATTATTATTCTTGATAATAACTTCAAGAAATTTTGAAGATTACTAAATGCTCTTTTGAATTTTCTTTTCTTTATGTTCTTTACAAAATCCTCTCTCATGTCACTCAATCTTTCACTGAAAGGGGCATCATAGTTTTGCTTTTCTCCAATCGCATAACTAAGTTCACTAAGAAGTGATGTAAGTTCTGGAACATTTATTCCAGAATTAAATGCAAGTGGTTCTGTTAATTCTTTTTCTTCTTTCATTTTAGAGTTACCTCTGAATCATAAATGCCCTATATTAATTTAAATATAGGGCTGCTTGATTAATGATTATTTAGATAATAATAGTCTTATTTTTTGAATGTGCTTGTTGGAAACTTTACCTGGGGAATAAGGATTCCTGGTAACGATCCAACCATTACGTTGATATTTTTTTGCTATTTTATCTATTTGTTTTTTATCCATTTCTGTTTCATATGGATATGGTCCAATTGTCATATCGACAATTTCGAATGTATCTAATGAAGTTTGTTTATTCATAGTTATCACATAGAGCTGTTGCTCTGAATCATGAAAACCCCTCAAAGAGGGGCAATAAAAAAAGATTATAAAGAGATACAATTAATCTCTTTTACGTATAGGGATTTTGAAGAGGTTTTCCATTTCTTCAATAGTTTCATTCCAATTTACTTTTTCTGAAATATTGGGTTTTTTCCAACCACTTAGATCCCATAGGCGTTCTTTTTCGTTTTTCATATAAATCACCGAGCTGTTGCTCTGAATCATAAAGGCCCTATACAATTTTTAGTATAGGGCTAATTGATTACTAATAGTTTTCTACAATGAATGTAGCTTCTTCGACTATCTCATTTGATATTTTTGATGGGAACTTTTGACTTGTAGTAACTTGGAATACTTTATATTCTTTTGCTACATCTTTTTTGAGGTCATCAAGTTCTGCATCACTTGTGTAAACAAATGGTGGTAGTACGTATAGTTTTTTATCAGTGTTTGGTATGTTTAGTTTTTTCATAACTTATCACCTGGAGCATAATGCTCACATCTGAAAAAACCCTAACTTAATTTTTAAAGTTAGGGTAATTTTTTTATGATTATTTAATCGTTACAAACACAATCAACAGTGGCAACATTGTGGTATTTTCCATCATAATGAAACTCTTTTTCAAATGCATTTGAATACAAATGATCTACACATTGTATTGCATTATCTGTCAAGTTTTTAGTTTTGCCAGGTTGACCTGTTGTTGTAACTTTTAAACCAGTTATGGTTTTAGTTTTGTTTTTGTTCTCGTATTTCATTTTGAACCAACTAAGAGTTTTTACTCTTATCTAAGAAAACCCCAACTCATCTTTTAGAGTTGGGGTAATATATTCTAACGACTATGCCTTTTCATTTCTCTGAGATATTCTGGATGCAAATTTCTGCTTTCTAATTCAGCTATGAAAAGCTTGTTGTTTTCTTTGTAAGCTTTTCTTGCCATTCTTTTGTTGACATAAGAGTTGTCAACAGTCCAGGGCACATAGTCTAAATTAGGTTCAGTTGCTTTGTAACCATTTCTCACATGTTTGAGTAAAGTTTTGTCGTTGTTTTGTTTTGATTTGAGTTCATTGTATCTGTCTCTATCAGTATGCTTGTCTACGTTTTTTAGATTTTGTTCAGTTTTGATAATACTTTTTTCTGTTTTATCTAAAAGTTTTGCTGTAGAAAGCTTTGTAGTGCTGACAATATCATATGAATATTGATGTCTTGCAGCATCTTTAGTTCTGTTCTTGTATTGAGCAGGTACTAACTCGTTTTCTATATTTTTTAGTGTGTTTTCTCTTGTTTTTGAAATCATACTACTACAAAAGGACCTAATACAGTATTTAGTATTAGGTTTACTTGCATAATATATATGGGAACCATAGTATATAAATGTTTCTTTTTTTATAATATTTGAGCAAAAACACAAAAATTAGCACTTTTTTTCGTACTAATGCACGTTTCTGCATATAATATATGGGAACCATAGTATATAAATATATCGTTTTTTTGGCTATTTTTACCTGTTTTTTGAGCAAAAATACGCTGTTTTTGACTGTTTTTTTACGTTTTTACTAAGCTTTTTAGCTTGTCAAAGAAGATTTTATCAAGATTTTGTAGATCCTCTGGATACAAAGAAATTAACTTTAAATTGTGTTTTCTGTACATTCTCTTCTTTTTTTTCATTCTATTCTTGTATTTTTTGTAATCTGTTAAACCCCAGTATTCTACAAAAACACCAAATTGTCTCAAGTAAAAGTCTGGAATTAGCTTTATTTTGTCTAATTTTATGGCTCTTTCGTAATCATAATGTATTTTATAAGCATATAAAAAGTCTGCAATCTTCTTTTCGGCCATACTTTTTACAGTTTCGCCTTTAATTGTTAAAGATTCTATTGCATTATGCTTAATTTCATCCAATCCTGTACCACGCATCCTTTATTTTTGCTACTACCTCAGTCTTATACCACCTACCTTTAATTTCTTCTACGTGACCAGTTCTTTTTAGCTCATTTACAGCGTTAAGAACTAATCTGTTTGTGTTTTTGTGGTGATAATTGTATATTTCTTTTGGTTTATCTTTTTCAATCAGCCTAACTAAGTTAGTTGCCTGGGCCGACATACCATCTTGAAGGTATTCGTAGACTTTCCATTTAATTTCTCCTCTATACTTCATCATCTCCAACTCCTATAACTATTATATCTATTGGTTTTATTCTTTCTATGAAACCTTCTTTTGTAGCCTGGTAATTTATTCCAAGCTTCACGTTCTTGATAGCTTCTATTTTGAACTCTAAAGTCATTAGAAGGTAAACCTTTCTTATTATTGGCATACCAACACTTCTTACAGAGAGATTTCCAATAAGCTAATGGCGACCAGCCACAATTCATACATCTGTTGCTCATTTTTGAACTGCCTCTTCATCTTCCTTCTCATTGTTCTTCTCTTCTATTTTGATAAAACTCTCACTTTTATCATATATATCACAAGTATATCTCATTGTCATATAGAATATCCAATCCCCATAATCTTGTAAAACGCTTTATCGCTTACTTTATGTCCACAATCGACACAAGTTCTTACGTTGTTGATCCAAGCAAAAACTGAACAGCTCCTTTTACTATTCAATTTACAATGTTTTTCTAATTTCTGTACTTTCATATTATATCTCCTACATTAATATTGCTGGAGGATGATCCTCCAAGTATCTTCTCAAAGCATGTCTAACTATTTCAGATTTAGATGTGCCTTCAGATTTTGCCTTATTCTCTAATTGAGCTTTAAGTGGTTTTGGTAATTTAAGTGTCATTACTTCCATGTGTTTGTCTGTCATATTATCACCTGTATATTTTTTCTATCCATTCAAATGTTTTTTTTCCAACACCTTTGATTGAAGTTATCTCCTTTTGATCTGCTTCATACAAAATTTTTTTCATATTGAAATCAAAATGATTGAGTAAATCTAAAGAAGTTTTATATCCTATTCTTGGTATTCTCATAATTGTAGAAATTTTCAATTTTTTAATTAAATCTTCTTCACTGTTACTGTTAATTTTAGTGTTCGATTTAATTCCAATCAAATCTTCATTATATAATAATTCATTTTTTCCTTTAACTAAATCATTAAACAATTTTTTAGAAATGTATAGCAAACCTAATTCAAATTGCTCCATACTATCGTATTGAACAAAACCAACTCTGTTCTCTCCTTTCTTTAGTGCGATTGATGTAGCAATACTAACCAGGGTTCTAATGTTTTGTAAATTACCTGGTAAGTATGCAGCCATTTTAGTATCATACATATGGCCCACAAAAGCTAAAATAGAAAATTCTTTTGCAGATAACTTAGTCAACTGGGTTGATAGTCTGTTATCATACATTGATGCAAGAATATCTACATCTCTTTTTAATTCTACATACACAGTTTTTTCTCCATTTGAAATCACGTAATCTCCCAAAGGCAAATTATCATGAAAGATTTTTACTCCTTCAGATTTCAATAGAAAAAAATCATGGTCATGTCTTTCTCTATTATCTATAAAGCAAGTTATGTCGTGTAACAATATTTTCACCTAAGATCTTCATGATTTTCTAATGGAAAATCAACTTCATCAAAATCATCCAGGTGCTCATTATCACTATAATTAATTAAAAAAGCAGTATAAACTAACTTAGAATTCAAAACAACTACATTAGAATTCTCTAATGTAAATCCTTTTTCTAATGATTCATTTACTTCTCTTTCGAATTCTTCAAGATAAACAGAAGAAATAACTTTGAATGACATAAATGCATTACTTATTAGTATTATATAAATCTATGCTGAATTTGAATAAAAATCGTTTTCCATTGATTTGCTTAAGTTAGTAAGGTCATTTAACTGATCATTTAATTTAGAAGTTGAACCAGGTTCATTCTTTTCAATTGGTTTATCATTTAAGATTTTCATCATGTCTGCAAAGGGACTAAGTAATTTTTCATCAACCTTACCTAAACCTTTAATCATTTTTTGTATATTACCCTCTTCATCAATATCATCAACACTTAAACCCATTTCATTTAAAAGATCTAAGAACTCAGCATCTTGATCAGTATTTTGAGTTCTTTGACCTTGACCTCTTGGTGTGTTTTGCGTTCTACCACCCTTGTTTTTATTACCTTTTTGTTTCTTCTTTTTGTTGTTTTTGCGTGCATTATCAAGTTGTGCTCGTAATGCAGCATTTGTAAAAGCTGGATCTCCATCACTGCCAAACATTTCTTTAGATAATTGTCCAAATCCTCCTTGTTTAAATCTTTTTGTGGGATTACCATCACCTAAATTGATAAATTGACCAATTTCATTTTCTTTAGCAACATATTCTTTCAAACCTAAATCATTGAAATATTTTGCAATAGTTGATCCAGCAGGTACAAATCCTCTTTGAGATACAGACTTACCATTTGCTAAATTGTCAAAATGATTATTTACAAAATTTTCCATAATACTTCTATGGTTTGAATTTTCAATCTTTCCATATATATCTTTCTTGTTTGAAGTTTTATTTCCCCATTTGTACAATGGATCATTTTTCATAGTATCAACTCTATTTTGGAAAAGTCTCTTAACAGAAGCATCACTTTCTTTTGATATTCTGTTTTCAAGAGATGAAATATTTGAAGTTACTCCATTGTAGTTTTTTCTAAATACTTGATCAGAAGTCAATTTTCTACTGTCTCGTTTTTCATAATCGCCAAGAGATTTAGCTAATTTTTGAATTACTTTAGCTCTTTCTTCTGGAGATCCACTTTGCAATGCACTGAAATCGATATCTTTTGTTTCTTTTTCAAATTTGTTTACTTCTTGAATGTTTTGATTTCTGGCATCTTCAGATTTCTTGTTTATTGTTGCTATATTTTTTTGATATAAGTTTTCAAAAACTTTCTGAGAATTTACACCATAGAATTTTTTAAGAGCTTTTTCTTTTTCTTCTGATGTTTTTGGCATAATTGGAGCCTTTTCATTTTTATCAGCTGTTAACTCGGCTATTGTTTGGGCAACAGTATCTCTTCTTTCTGCTTGGCTTAAACCAGCACTAAACAATTCTTTGTTTTTAGAAATATGATTAACTAAGCTATTCCAATTGCCATCTACCAATTGATTTCTTGTCATGTTTCTTTGAACTCCTTTTAATTTGCTAAAATCGTTTAAATTATTAAATTTCCTTTCAGAATCTTTTAAGAAATTAGTGAATTCTTTAGCTTCTTTATATTTGATTTTAGCAGCTTCTTTGATTGCAATTGCTGCAGCATCTTGACCAACTCTTTGAGCTGTTGCTTTATCAGCAGTATTTGAAACAAAGTTTCTAAAACTATTTCCAGATAAAATTTTAGTCTCTATATTTTGACCTTTTTCAATTGTTCTTTTTACTTTTGTTAGGTTGTTAGCAAAATCATCATCTTCAAAGCTGTCTGAATTTTTCATAATATAGTTTTCTTTTATAAAATCTAAACTTGGGTTGACATTATTGCCAGCACTGTCTTTGGTATAACCAATCAAATCATATCCTAATTCACCTTTTACTGTTTGTTTTCCACCAAATCTACCACTTTTGTCTCTTACTTGACCTTTTACTGCAGAACTTTCATATGCTCTTACTTGTCTTAAATAATCTCTAACAGCAGTATCTGTTCTTTCTTTTTTGCCTTTTTCATCTAAGGTATTATCATTTTCAATGGATTTAATTCTATCATAAGCATTTTTACCAAGAGCTGCGAATTCCACAAGGTGTTTTCCAGCTTCTTTATCTTTTATTAGTTTGCTTCTTTCTTCAGATCTTCTGCTCTTAAAGTATTTACTATCTTTTAATTCAGCGTTTTTACCAAGACCATTGACTACGTTCTCAATATCTTCTGCAGTCATTACATCTATAGAATTAAAACCTGCCCCCCATATTTCTTTGAACCATGTTTTACTAAATTGTTTACCACTTTTTTCAACACCATAACCAAAAGGCGTTCTAACTATTTCAAAACCTGCTGCACCAGCTTGAAATGCAGTTTTAGCTAACAGACCAGGGAATGATTTTGTATCTCTCAAGTCTTTTAATCTTCTCCTCATCCAGGCTTTTGGTCCAGGTTCATCAAATATTCTTTTCTCTGCTTCATTTGCAATTTGTGTTAAATTTTGAATGATAGCTTCTTTATCAGCTCCTTCTTCTTGAGCTGCAGAAAGTTGTCTTCCTACTTTAGCTCTTTCAGCTACTTCTTGTTTTTCTTCTCTTTCCCTTCTAAGTCTTCTTGCTGTTTGTACTCTACCACCAGGACCACGATCTTTGAGATTCCACCACTGTGCATTTTTTCTGCCAGTTAAGACTAAAGCTTCTCTTGTTTTATTCATTAATTCTTTAGCAGCTTTCTTTTTCTCTCTTTTACTACCTTCCCATTTCCCTTCTTTTTCAGCGTTATCAATTATTTCTTCAAACTTACCAATATTATATTTGCTTAAATTATTAGGGTTCAATGTTTCTTTGTCAGTGACACCATATTTTCTGAATTGATCCAAAACATTTCTAACAGCCTTTTTACCAACTCTTGATTTTTTGAAAAATTCTTCAGCTTTTCTAAGCATTTTATCTTGTTTTTTAGATATTTTTAATACTTCTGTTTTCTCTTTCTTTGTCTTTTTGTCTTTATAAGTATAAGTTATACCTTCTTTTTCTCTTAATCTTTGATATTCTGGACTATTTAATAAATCTTTAAAACTTTTCAATAATGGTTTTTTATCTTTTGGATCTTCTATATTTTTATTAAAATCTTTTCTTTCTTTATTAATAGCTTCTATTGGTTTTGAAACAAAACTCATTTTACCTAAAGCAGCCAGATTTATCCTTATTTTTCTCTTAGTACCTGCTCTTGCTTTTCCACCTCGCCTTTCTTCTCTGGTTCCTTGTCTATTTTTTGTACCTCTGTCTCTTTCCCTGCTTTTAGGTATTTTTATATTGTAATAAATAGAAGCAGTTGGGTTACCTCTTTGTTTAAGATACTCTTGTAATGCAGCATTATTACCAAATCTTTCTACTGCTTGATCTATTATTTGTGCTTGACTTCTTAAATTAGTAGCAGATCCACCAGTTCTTGCTAATACTTTTTGTATGAACTCTCCATCTTCTGGCAATACATTCATAGTTTTCATTATTTTTTCAAAAACAATCTCATCTGGATTATTTGAAAATTCTAATCTTAGGTTATCAATAGTGTGAACTAATTCATCGTACTCAACAGTATTTGGTTCAGCATTTAATTTATATGATATTTTATTAAATGTAATTAATTTATCAGCTTCAACTTCATCGTAATCAAGAATGTCTAATGTCTTTTCGTAAACATCTTTATCTGATTCAGTCATATCTAACATTTTAACTACTGTTTCAAAAATATCTTGGCTTTTCTTTTCAGCAGAATGCCTTGGATGTTTTTTAGGTAGTAGGTCATTGTCCGTTACGTACTTAGGATTTTTTGGTTTGTCTTTTAACATTAAATGAATAAATGCATTTAACCTGGCCAATCCCCATTGAGTTCTGCTTGTTACACTTGGCCTGTGACTTGTTGAGTATGCACCTAATCCTCTTCGCACAACAGCTTTGGCTTGGCCAACATTAATTTTTCTCCATTCGGCCAATCCTTCTTCTTTAACTTTCTCATTATGCTCTTTGACTTTTTTATCTATACTTTTAATAACATCTTGTGACAATTTGATACCACCTCTTTGTCCACTTGCAGATCCTTCTTTATTTTTATCTGAGCCTCTTATTCTATCTTTTGGTGGGGCTGGTGTTTGTGGATCATCTGCTGCTTTGGAAACAGGTACACAATTAGGAACTGGTTTACCATCTTTGCCTTTTTTCATACCTCGTTGTTCATA
>Ga0255759_10004349_pt1 | contig 12258 bp, 12 predicted proteins | sample 101ome_20_FD_179959 | JGI IMG/M metagenome (GOLD analysis project Ga0255759, IMG submission 179959) | Coastal salt marsh microbial communities from the Groves Creek Marsh, Skidaway Island, Georgia - 101404AT metaG (version 2) | ecosystem: Environmental > Aquatic > Marine > Intertidal zone >...
TTAGAACTATGAAACATAATACCCCGGAGCTTCCAACAGAAGAATTTAGTAATGCAAGTAGTTACATTTCAAAATTAGGTAAAATATTAAGAAAATTTAGTTTTGATGAACTTCCTCAGTTTTTCAATATTTTGAAAGGTGATATGTATTTTATAGGTCCAAGGCCATGCATGGTTAAAAATGAAGAGATTGTTAAAGAAATGAGGCAGCTCAAAGGAGTACATAAAATCAAACCTGGTATCACAGGGCTAGCACAAGTTAATGGTAGGGATAGCAATAGCTATGAGAGAAAAGTAGAATTAGATTACGAATATATGAAAAATGCTAATTTTATTATGGATATAAAAATAGTTTTAAAAACTTTCGTTGCCATTTTATTTCCAAAAAATATTAAACACTGATAATGAATCTAATACTTTTAAGACACGGACAAAGTAAATGGAATCTTGAAAATAGATTTACTGGCTGGAAAGATGTTTCATTAACTGAAGTTGGAATTGAAGAAGCAGAATATTCAGGTAAAATACTTTTAGAAAATCAATTCAATATACAAAGTATTTATACTTCCCTATTAAACAGAGCAACTGAAACAACAAATATTGTAGCTCAAATAATTAATTATCCAAAATCACAAATAAAAAATGATTGGAGACTCAACGAAAGACATTATGGAGCGCTAGAAGGATTAAATAAATCTGAAACAGCAAAAAAATATGGAGAAGATCAAGTAAAAATTTGGAGAAGAAGCTTTGACATACCTCCTCCTCAACTTGAGATTAGTGATATTCGTCATCCAAAAAATAATCACAAATTTAGTAATTTAGAATGTAAACTTCCTATTGGAGAGAGTCTAAAAGATGTAATTAGTAGGTTATTGCCATTTTTAAATAATTATTTTGACATTATTAAAAATGGTAATGGAGATCACCTGATTGTAGCACATAGTAATTCTTTAAGAGCAATTGTTAAAATTTTAGAAGGTTTATCAGAGGCAGAAATAATTGATGTGAATATTCCTACAGGAGTTCCATTAGTATATAAACTTGATAATATGCTTAACATTATTGATAAAAAATATTTAATTGATGAAGAAACTTTAAAAAGGAAAAAAGAGGTTGTTGAAAACCAAGGAAAAATTAAATGAGCTTTGATTTCAAATCAATAAAAGTGTTGGTAATTGGAGATTTAATGATTGATAATTACATAATGGGTTCATCTTCTAGACTATCTCCAGAAGCTCCAGTTCCTGTAATACGCCCTACTAGTAATTATTCGATAGCCGGTGGAGCAGCTAATGTTGCAATGAATATGTCGTCCCTAGGAGCGCAAGTTTCATGTGCAGGTGTAATAGGGGATGATTCGTGGGGTAAAGAACTTCTTTCAATCTTAGATAAAAAAGGTATTGATAGTACATACATTGATAGAATTAGAAATTTTAAAACAACCGTAAAGCAAAGGATATATTCAAATGATAAACAAATTGCAAGAATCGATAATGAGGAAATTTTAGAACAAGAATGTAGTTTTATGGATAATAAATTTAATAATTACGACGTTATAATTCTTTCAGACTATAACAAAGGAGTATTAACAACAAACTGGTTTCAAAGACCTGAAAGTGATACCGTATTTTTAGATCCAAAAAAATCATTTATTAATTTCAATCAATGTGATATCATAACACCTAATCTAAATGAGCTAAAACAGCTATCAGGAGATAATATTATTTCAGAAGAAGATATAAAAGAATCATGTAAAATAATTTTAAATAAATATAATCTGAAATACATAATTGCTAAAAGAGGTGATGAGGGGATAACAATTGTAGGTAAAAATGATTATGTAAAACACTTAAAAGCGAAATTTGTAAAAAACCCCGATGTTACCGGAGCTGGCGATACAGTTATTTCAAGTATAAGTTTAGCTTTTGCAGTTACTAATGATATTGAAAAATCTGCAGAATTTGCTATTAATGCTTCAGCTTTAGCAGTTAGCAAGCCTGGTACTGCTACTGTTACTATTGATGAGATAAATAATTATATTAATGCAAATGAATAATAATTTAATTAAGCAATTTATCAAAGAACACTCGGAAGCTGTCAAAAAGTTTGATTTATCAAAAATTAATCACGCAGTTAAAATGATGATTGATGCACTCAAAAATGACTCAACAATTTTTTGGTGTGGTAATGGAGGGAGTGCTTCTCAAGCAAATCATTTATCTGCTGAATTAATTGGGGGCATGCATAAAAATAAAATAAACCCATTTAATTCAATATGCTTAAATGTTGATACTGCTTTTTTAACAGCTTGGTCAAATGATGACTCTTTTGAAAATATTTTTTCTCGACAATTACAAGCTAATGGTAAGGAAGGAGATATTTTGATTGGGCTTTCAACTAGTGGCAACTCAATCAATATTAATAATGCAGCATCTTATGCAAACAAATCTGGTATTAAAGTAATATCTCTTACTGGAAATGATGGTGGAAAGTTAAAAAGTATTTCTGACTTAAATATTAATATTGATTCTAAAAGCACTCAGCGTATTCAAGAAATGCATATTTTAATTGGACATATAATTTGTGATTTAATTGAAAGAAATTATATATCATAATTAATTCTTAAGCCTACATTCTTTGATTTAGAACCATTAATAAAAATTAATGTTGTAAAATTTTGAAACACTTTTCCAACGCTAAATAAATACTTTAATGAATCATTTGTATCAATTCTTTTTGAAAGTAAAATTTTAAATTTATAATTATTAATTGCATCCATGCTTATGCCAGAATGAATGATTTTTGACGGAATATTATTAATAAAAGGGTTTCCAATAACATAACCTTTATAACTCCACCCAAGTTTATATTCAAAATGATTATAATAATTTTCATTTACGTAAGGTGGATCTCGATCCTGATTGCTAGTATCTATGTACTCAAGAACATAATTTAATTTTGAAGAAAGATTGTTATACTCAAAACCCCATAATCCATCTAATCTATTTTGAAATCTTAGGCCGCTAGTATCTTCAAAAAAATGCTGATAATATAATTTAAAAATATTTGATTTATTTTTTTTGCTATAGTAGAAATCCCATATACCTAGATGATTGCCTAAAGCATTTGCGTGCGGTTGCCCCTCAAGCTTTTCTCCATCTGCGCTTATAAAAACTTTCCAGTAATCATTAAAGGAACTTGGAAATTTTCCATTCAAATATGTACTTCCTCCCCACATAGCCTCATGTACAAAACCGAATCCGTACTCATTATTATTATCTTTTTTAATTAAATACAAAAATTTTTCATGAATAAATGGAGATTCATTATAAATATCGTTCTCATCCAGAATGGAATGGGCTAGTCCGTATGTAAATTTAAATTTGTCGTTTTTCTTAATTTGATATTCACCTAATAATCCAATCTTCGGGATTGGTAAAGCATTTTTTCCTATTAGCATAGATCCAGAACTAAGCTCATCATTTAAATATGTACTAAAATCTCTATAATACCTCCCAAATTTTATTTTGTATATTTTTTGCAGAGAAAAGGAAATAAAAGATTCCGCAAAAATTATCTTTTCATTAGATGCATGAGCATTTATCAATAACTCATAATTATCAAAAATATTTTTATACGATAGTGAAATGTTTGATTGATCAAAATTTAAGCCATTATTATTATAATTTGACCACCATTCAGGATCATTATAATCATAGATGTTAAAAGATATTTTCTTGTGTTCTTGTGGTAATAGAATTGAAAAAAATAACAATAATATTATATACAACTTCATAAACTAGTTCATTTGAACTGGTTCTACATAAAATTTCCAATTCATGATTTCAACCTGAGAATGTTTACTTATTTTAAATGACTGATATTCAGAACTAGGTGAAACTCTTACGACCTCACCATTAACAAGTAGATCTAATGGCATTATAAAATTTTTATTCACGTTATTCCAACGATAATAAAAATCATTATCCGTTTGGTAGTATTCTAATTTTGGTTGATTTGGAGTATAAAGATATTGTTCAGCAAAATACCAATAGTCCTTGTTTGTTTTTTCAGCCACTTTTGCAAAAAAATCACTTGTATTTGCAAATCCTTTTGCATTTTCAACCATAAACTCTTTTAAAATTTGAAACCAAACGTCATCATTATTTATTACACTTCGCAAGGTATGCATTACCCACGCACCTTTCATATAAGTATCACCATGTAGCGCCCAATGATTTTCATTTTCTCTTCCTACTATAGGTATTTCGTTAACAATTCTATCTTTAATAGTATTTAAATAATGAACTCCAACTTCATAACTGTCAAACTTATCTTCAAAATATATTGATTCTGAATATACCTGTAATCCTTCATGAATCCAGATATGCGTCGGATCTGATGCGGTAACACTATTACCAAACCATTCATGGCCTGTCTCATGAATGATCAAGGGGTCTATTACACCATACATAGGCCAACTTTTACTTCTCACTCCATTATAAATACTAAATCCATTACCATAGGTTACTGCTGATTGATGTTCCATTCCTAAGTATGGCACTTCAATTAACTTATATCCATCTTCATACCATTGATAATCTCCAAAGTATTTTTCATAAAATCTTATAACTTCTTTTGATTGAGTAAAATAATTTGAGGCAAGCTCTTTATTATAATCTAGGACGTAATGATTCATATTATGAATGGTATTATCTTTAATAAAAGTATCTTGAACTGCTACGTAGTTTCCAATCTGAACTGAAATATTGTAATTATTTATTGGATTACTAACAAACCATTCATAAGTAGATTTATCATCATTAGTAATTACATTTCTCAATGTGCCATTACCAACTGCTACCATTTCTGATGGAACTGTGTACACCATTCTTACACTATCTCCTTCTGTTGTAATATGGTCTTTATTAGGCCACCATATCCTTGCACCCTCACCTTCACAAGAAACAGCAATCCAATCACGTCCTTCTTTATCTTTAGACCACGTAAATCCACCAGCCCAAGGAGGATTATCGGCATTCTGAGGAACCCCATGATAAAAAACAGTAAACTCAAACATACTGCCTTTTTTAATAGTAGAAGTAAAATCGATTAATACTGCATCTAACTCCCTTGAAAAAGATAATTCTTCATTTCTATGAGTTACTTTTTTAATACTTAAGTTTTCTGCTAAATCAATCTGAAGTTTATTTAAATCTCTTATGCTTTCAGCTTTTATTATTACAAAACCATCTAAAGATTTTTCCTCAATATCAAAATCAATATTAATATCATAAAATGACACTCTATAAGATGACCGATTTTCATTTAAACTTCCTATTAAAAGGTTATTTGGAGTTAATTCTGGCAGCTTGTATTGATTTCCGTGAGGTCTATTTTCTTGACAAGACAAGAATGTACATACTAATACACTAAAAATTATTTTTTTCATAATAAGTCCTTGTTTTAAATATGTTATTAGCAAAAATGATATAATATAGAATGATGCAAAAAAGAAACCACAGGACAATAGCAAATGCTTCTTTAATTAAAAATAGAATGTAAACTATAGCTAAATACACAATCCATTTTATCCAAGAAGGCTGTGACCATAATTTCAATAATGAATTCATTTGAAACCTTTTAAGTAATTATAATACTCCATAGAATCATTATAAATAGAATCATATTCATTCTCAATGCTAATATCCTTTTTTTTATATTTTTGAAATCCTGTAGTTTCTATTACATTATTGTACCAATGTTGCCACCAAATACCATCATTTGGATGACTCCCTCTTTTCCAATGAAGCATAGATTCATCAAATTTAATATTGATACTCTCACACCAGTCAAATAGTACTTCTTTAGGATTTTTAAGTAAATCTGTTGAATCAATAATTTTAAACCTAAGATTTGATTTTTTTAAAAAATTTGCAATTTCAAACTGTTGTGGATAGCCTAGCTCTGTAACGCTATTTAACTTATTTTTAGCTGTATAAGAACTTATAACCTCTTTTGGATGTCGTATTAAAATGCAATTTTCACATTTTTTTATCCAATCGATTTTACTTAAATCAATTAAATGATGTGCCATATGCTTTTGGTACCAAATATTTTTTCGACTGGGTATTTCATTTATTAGGTGATTTACAATTTCATCATAATCTGAAAGATAATGATTAATTATCTTTTTATGCATTGGGTGATTGATTTGAGTCTCTTTTAAGTAGTACGCATAAAATGGTTCATCAGTTACAAATGTATCTTTTCTGGATGACCATGATCTCATGAGTGCAGTGGAAATATTCCTAGGTCCAGACCAACAAGCTATAATCATACTTAATTAATATTTTCTTGAAGATGTTTGTTATATAAAAGTCTTATTTGATTTACTAAAGAATCAGAACTTGTTGATTTCAAATTTCTATCTTCAATTTTTGAGACCGGAATGATTCCAGCGAAGGTTCCTGTAACAAAAGCTTCGTCACAATCTACTATGTCATCAAAAATGAAGTCCTCTTCAGAAATAGAAATATCATTTGACTTACAAATCATAATTGCCTTGCCTCTAGTAATACCATTTAGGCAATATTCTCCTTTGGAAGTCAAAACTTTATTTCCTTTGACAAAAAAGAGGTTAGTAGAATTACATGTACTTACATTACCATTTGGATCATTCATAATTCCTTCATCGTAGTTTAACTTGTTGGCTTCTATGCTTGCTAGTATACAATTTAACTTACTAAGGGTATTGAGATGAGTACTTAATATATTATCTGAAGGTCTAATAATTGGTACACGACCAATTATAATTCCATTCTTATAAATCTTTGGATCTGTTTTCTTATACTCTGGAATAATTACAAAATTTGTTGGACCAACATTTGCATTAGGATTTTGATAGGGTGTGATTTTATCTCCTCGAGAAATTATTAAGCGAATATGAACGTTGTCATTCATACAATTTTTTATTAAAACCTTATTGATTTCATCAATGATTTCATTTTTTGATAAAGGAATTTTCAATGAAATTCCTGCTGCACTATTAAACAATCTTTCTAAATGATCATCTATAAACATGAGTTTAGACTTATGTAATCTGATACCTTCCCATACACCATCTCCTAATAAAAATCCACTATCAAATACTGAGATTTTGGCTTCACTTCTGTGAAACAATTCTCCGTTAATATTGATAAAAATATCTTTGTTTTTTGGATTTGATATATATGAATGACTACTCATTTGTGGGCCCACAGGGACTTGAACCCCGAACCTGCGGATTATGAGTCCGTTGCTCTAACCAATTGAGCTATGGGCCCTTCATAAGGGTTCAAATTGCAAATTTTAAACTACTTATTAAACAATTTTTTTCTAATCTTAGTTGCAGAAATCTCTCCAACCTTTTTTGGTGGTACATGTTCAATAATTTCATATCCCACTCCCCTGCCGTAATTCACCGATTCTATATCAGGAATGATAATTACCCTCACTCTTTTAGATATAATTAAGTCTTGCAATTCAGTTTCTATATTTTTCTTAACCTCAATTGGATTATATGGGTTGCTATCGTCCTTATCAACTTCTCTAATACAAATTAGTATATTTTTATTATCCTTAAGTCTTTGATCTATTAGCCATCGGTGGCCATCATGCCACGGCTGCCATCTTCCTATAAACATTGAGTATTTCATCTAAACTTTCCTTAATTGTTAATTTGCCAGTATCAATTCTCAAATGTTTTGAATCAATAGGCTCTTCATAATCTTTTGCAAAAAAATCCTCTCGCCCTCTTTCTTCAGATGTATGTAAATAAATTTCAAGAAAAGGAAATTCTGTTTTTAATTCGTCTCTTAAAAATCTGTATGGCGCAACAATAGATACTACACAGATATATTTCTTGTTTGCCAAGAATCGCATTATTGATATAGCTGTCGAAATATTTTTAATTCTACCTTCCTTTGAATAATCTTGATTTTTGTTTATACTTCTCAAATCATCTCCATCCAGATTTATGATTTTAATGGAGCTCGTTTCTTGCTTAATTTTTTTAATAAACTCATTTGCTAAAGTAGTTTTACCGCTTCCTGGCTGACCTGTTAACCAAATAATCATTTTTTTACTTCGTGGCTTAAATTATTGAAATAATTCTTTTCTAAATTTGTATAGTCCATTAAAAAAATATATAAAATAAATAAATAAGAAAACTTGGATTATTCCTGCAATTAAACTTGTTCCTTGTTTATAGTGCGAGGTATAAGCCTTATCTAAAAGGAATAAAGATGAAGTGGTATCTTTTTCATCAATTTTTGCTATCTCTAATTGATCAGACAAGCTTATGTATAATTGATTATATAAGTTTACATCCCTATTCATTCTATCTCTTTTTAATAAAAGATTAGGAGATGATAAATTTTTATTATTATTTAAAAACTCTAACATGTTATTTTCAGCTATTTCTAAATTTTCTTTAATCTCTGAAAGTCTATTGTTTATAAATATTTTTTTTTCTTTGGCTTTTAAATTTGTTACTTCGCTTGAATAATTTATTACTGAGTTAAAAATATTATTTGATATATTTTGTGCTAAATTAGGGTGATTTTCAACCAAAATTTTAATGGTATGCAAAGAACTCTTTCTATCCTCTGAGTGACTTAGGTTTTCTTTGAGAACTTCAGTCGCATATAATAACTTTTTTTCTTCAATAGGAATATCAGTATGAAGTCTCAAAGATCTATTTATGTTTGAAATAAATAGTAAAGGATTTAGCGAAAAGATTTTATTGTAATCTTTCCCCCAATAATCAACAAGTGTTATTTCTTCATTATTGATTTGATATTTCATCAATACAATTTCTTCAAGTAATTTTTTAGATGTTATGTAGTTTTTAACAGAAAATCCTAATTCGTTAGTGTCTCCTGAGGCTCCTGTAAGACTACTAAGTAAACTAATAGAGCTGAGAGAAGGAACATCACTGTAATTTGCATAAAAAGAAATTTTTGATGAATACACCGGAGATTTTATAAGGTAAAAGTAAAATATGAATAATATTATAGCATAAACACCATATTTCAGGCTTTTAAAAAAAATATCTATAATGAATAAAATAATATTCTTGAAATATATTTTATCATTATCAATGAGTTTGTTCAAAATATAACCTAATTATTATTGTTATCAACAATTACCAAAATAGCTGCAATATTTGCTAGAGATGTTGAAAGATTGGATAGAAAATCACCGATTTCAAAATCTGATGGTTCAGGATTCTCTGGTACAAATATTGTATCTCCAGGGTAAACTTTTCTTATCCTACCTCTCAAAAAATCGTTTCTTTGAATGTCTCCATTTGCTCTTTTAACATATGTTCTTTTTATAAGGCTGTTAGGTTTATAGCCACCAGCAAGTTCTACAGCTCTAGCTAATGAAATATTTTTATCAACAGCAATGAGTCCTGGGTTATAAACATTGCCTTCAATCCTAACAACATTTTCAAATTGTAATACTTTTATAACACTATCTTTTGTTATTTCAAAATTTGGTTTTGCGTCTGCAACTGATTCAATAGTAGTAACGATTTCTCCATTTTCGTCTATTTCATTAAACTCTTGATTAATAATAATGTTATCTAAAGTTGCCAGCTCAGTTAAACCTCCAGCAGTTGATATAGCCTCTCCCAAGGTTATCCCCTTGAAAAGAGGGTATGTACCAGGCTTGTTAACTTCACCTTCAATTCTATAAGTAAAACTATTTCTGTAATTAATGTCTTCGTAAACAAAAATTTTATCATCAATTTCAATTTTAAAATTATCAGCATCTTTATATGGAATAACGAATTGCTTACTATAAAATTGCTTTGAATCTTTTCGTAAAATAATTATTTCATTATCATTAATAGTTTTTCTAAAAATAGGATCATCGAATCCTCCAGCCATATTTAAAATGTCTCGTAATGAAGATTTTAATGCAGGATAAGCTCCTGGATATTTCACTCTACCAAAAACCGTAGCTTTTGAAAAATTTTCAACAACTTTTTTAACTTCAACAATACTCCCATTACTCAGATTTATAGATTGTAAATCTTTGATGTTTAAGATAAAACTATAATTGACGATATCATCTGAAGATCTTTCATTAATAGGAATAAATGACTCGATTATTAAGTTTGATGAAGCTAAGGCTGTAAAACCAGCAGCATAGTTGACTAAATTGCTTACGTTATCAGATGATAACATTTCATAAAAACCCGGCCTATTTACTTCACCTAAAATTTCTATTCTGTTCTGTACTGAGGGTACATTAATTACATCTCCATCTAATAACTTAATATTCATAGGAATTTTTTTCCCATTAATAAAAAAATCATATAAATCCACTTTACCTACTAAAACATCATCTCTTAAAATTTCGATTTTTCTTAAAGAGCCTTCTTTTTTTACGCCTCCTGCTTGCATTAATGACGTGAAAACATCTGAAAAAGGATGTATTAAATGTATGCCTGGATTTTTTACCTCTCCCGAGATAAAGATATTAAGAGATTTAAGTCTACCAAGTTCAATCATAAGATTTGTTGTGTTGTCATCGATTGTTGAAAAAACGCTTTTTAATTTATATTTCAGCAATTTTTCAGCTGCTTCAATAGTATTATTAGCAAGGTTAACAAAACCAACATTTTCAACAAAAATTGAACCTTCATTATTTACTAGAAAAGTTTCACGTAAATTTGTTTCTCCCCACATAGAAATGATAATTTCATCTCCCGGGCCTAAGAGATAATTTTTTGGTACAGGAATATTATCAAAAAAATTATACTCACCTTGAAAGTAATTGTAACCAAAATATTTAGGATCAATTTGATCAATTGGTATTCTTTCATCTGTAAAACTCTTTTCGACATCTTGTTCAACATTTTTTTCAGATTCCATTATATTTTCTTCTACTTCAACATCTAATGAAACATTATCTTCTTCATTTATTTCATCTTTTGGAAATTGTTTTCTTAATTCATCCAACTGTTCATTAGATAAACTGTTGATGTCTGGAATTTGCGCTTGTGAAAATGAAATGCTTGAAAAAAGAAATATTATTAAGATAAATTGATAGCATTTAATGATTGTACTATTCATCACAAAGTGAATTTAGTTTGAAATTTGATATATACAAATATTTCTTTAAAATAGTTGCTATGGAATTAGTAAAATGAATCTTTTCGGATACTTAGGAATTATATCTATACTTATTTATATTTTCATTCGAATATTTGTTAACAGAAATAGAAGTATAATGTTATCAGATAGTTTTTATTTGGGTTTATGTATATACTTCATTGGCAGTATTATAGCCTCTAATTTTATTTTTCCATTATCCCCTGTTGCTCCCGAAATTGTAAAATTATCTTCCTTTTCTATCATTTCATCAACAATATTTTTTTTTCTAATTAAAACAAATTATAAATCAGATTTAAAATTTAATACGAATCATAAAAATCATAATCTTGTTTCCTTTTTAGCTATTTTAATCATTCTATTTAATTTTTCTTTTTCCTTGATTATTTTTAAAGAATTTTTTTCAAATAATTTTATAAGCTCTGTTTTATCAGGAGACCTATTGTACGCAAGAAAAATGATTTCAAGCAGCGATAATGGGTACTATTTTCCTGGGCTAGTAAAACAAATAAGGGATATTTTAGCACCCATTCTTATTTTATATTTTTTTCTGAGGTATTCTTCAGGTCAAAAAACTTTAATTATTTTATTAATAATATCGTCAATATTGTCAATATTTTTCGGAGGTCAAAGGTTCCCTTTGGTTGTTTTGTTATTTTCGATAATAATGGGTATTAATTTTAGAAAAAATAATAAATATTCTTTTTTTTCAAACTTATCGATTAGAAATATTTTTTTTGTATTTGTAGGATTGATAACTCTGGTATATATCAATGAATTTCTCGGTAGATCAACATATACCGGCGATTCATTTAATAATTTTTTTTCAAGCGGTATTTTACAAATTTTATACAGAATTTTTGCTGAAGTACCCGTAGGCAATATAATTGCATACGACTTTGCTATCGATCAAAATTATGCTGTTGGAGAATTATGGATCAATGAGATAAAAAATTTAATGCCTGGTCCTTCAAATAATTTTTCAAATGAACTCCATTCGTATCTCGGAGGGTCTTATGATGGAAATGCCGTACTAGGCCTACCTTTTGCTGCATACTTAAATTTTGGAATTTTGGGGGCATTTCTAT
>Ga0255759_10004351_pt1 | contig 12254 bp, 8 predicted proteins | sample 101ome_20_FD_179959 | JGI IMG/M metagenome (GOLD analysis project Ga0255759, IMG submission 179959) | Coastal salt marsh microbial communities from the Groves Creek Marsh, Skidaway Island, Georgia - 101404AT metaG (version 2) | ecosystem: Environmental > Aquatic > Marine > Intertidal zone > Salt...
TTGCCCTTATGCGTCTTTGTATAACACTCTGTCTGCCTGAGCCCGAGTCGCTCTCACCGCAGGCCCCTTACTGGCATTTAAGGTGCGAAACTGAATCCCCGCCTTATCGGCTGCTCTGGCCATAGCCCCGCCTAAAGCATCAATTTCTTTTACTAGATGTGTTTTCCCGATGCCTCCGATTGCAGGATTGCAAGACATTTGTCCCAAGGTTTCAATATTGTGGCTGACCAGCAAAGTAGAGACACCTTTGCGAGCAGCAGCGAGAGCTGCTTCTGTACCAGCATGCCCGCCTCCTACCACAATGACATCAAATGATTCCTGCATCGCTCTCTTTTAAACCTTGGACCTTATTAAAGGGCCGCTAAGTATACGGTTTCATAGGAAAATTTATAGATATAAATTTATAAATAAGTAATTAAAGTAATATAAGTATATAAAGTTATATTTATTATTATTTAAATATTATTATTAATATTAGTGCTTATATATCTGTTGAAAACAGCTAATTATTCTTTATATTCAATAAGTTATAAATATATATAACTGTGGAAATGCTGGGTTAATCCTGCTTGTTTACTAAGGATTACCTGTTGGTCTTGATGTATGTTTTTATAGCGGATTTTAAATTAGCCACTTAAGCTGCTTTTTATACATAAATGTTGCAGTGGAAATCCGACTTTTTCACAGTTTATACAAACCTTGTATTTTGTTATCTGTTTACTTGCCAATACAAAAAGAAGAAAAAATTTCACCAAGCAGGTCATCAGAACTGAATTCACCTGTTATCTCATTTAGAGATTGCTGTGCCTGGTTTAATTCATCTGCCAGTAATTCTCCTGCCCGGTACAGGAGAAGCTGATTCTGGGCATTGATTAACGAAGACCTTGCTCGATTTAAGGCGTCAATATGGCGTCGTCTGGCAATAAAACCACCTTCCTCAATCAACGAGAATCCAGCCATGCCTTTTAAATGTGCAATCAGGTTTTCAATACCATTTTTTTTCAATACGGAAACGCTGACACTATAAACCCCTAGCTTTTTATTAAAGTTAATCCCTGCTTGTTGTTCGTTTAAATCAATTTTATTTTTAACCAGCGTGATTTTTTCCAGTGTTGGTATTTCTGTTACCAGGTTCTGCCACATTGCAGACTGATCATCAAAGTGCTTGTTACTGTCAGTTAGCAATAAAATATGATCAGCTTTTTTTATGGCATCCCAGGTTCGTTTCATACCTTCTTGTTCAACAGGGTCTGTGCTTTCGCGCAGGCCGGCTGTGTCAATAATATGAACAGGTAATCCATCCAGATTGATAAATTCTTTTAAGGTGTCACGAGTAGTTCCCGGAATATCTGTGACTATTGCTGAAGACTGTCCACTAAACAGATTTAAAAGACTGGATTTTCCAGCGTTTGGTTCACCTATTATTACAATGGAAAAACCATCTCTTAATATACTGCCAGTTTTAGCTTGAGCCAGTATTTTATCCAGACCATGAATAAGTGATGAAAGTTTATTTTTAACCTCATCAGAGGCAAGGAAATCAATTTCTTCTTCCGGAAAGTCTATTGCTGCTTCGACAAAAACACGTAACTCAATAACGGATGAGACGAGAGAATTTATTAAAGAGGAAAACTCACCTTGTAGTGAACGTAAGGCATACTGAGCGGCGACAGAAGAATGGCTATTTATAAGATCAGCAATTGCTTCAGCCTGGGTCAGGTCAATTTTATTGTTTAAAAATGCACGCTGGGAAAACTCTCCAGGATTAGCAATTCTGGCACCACAGGAGATGATGGTTTGCATTAGCTGGTCAAGAATTATAGGACCACCGTGAGCCTGAAATTCTATGACATCTTCACCGGTAAATGAATTGGGAGCAGGAAAAAACAGGCTTAAACCTTTATCAATAATTTTATTATTGTTATCTAAAAAGGTTGAATAAAAAGCATATCTTGCAGGAGGAACCTCACCGATAACTGCTGCAGATATTGTTTTTGTCAGGGGTCCGGATATCCGGATAATGCCAACACCGCCAACACCTCTAGGGGTGGCAATTGCACAAATCGTATCAGTATAAAGATCGCTGTTGGCTTTTGGCATGAAAGGACATATAACTTATATAACTATACAGCTTTAGTTTCGTATGATTTATTAACACTACGAATGATGTAGGACTGTTGTGCAATATTAAACACGTTACTGACTAACCAGTATAAAACCAGTCCGGCTGGAAACCATAAAAAGAAGACAGTAAAAATGACAGGCATAAATTTCATAACTTTTGCCTGAACCGGATCAGAAGTTGCCATTGGTGACAGTAGCTGTGAGACAAACATGGATGCGCCCATAATTAACGGCAAAATAAAATAAGGATCCATTACAGATAAATCTGTGTACCATAAAAGGAATGGCGCCTGTCTTAATTCAATACTCTTCATTAATACCCAATATATACCGATTAGTACTGGCATTTGTAACAGCATGGGTAAGCAGCCACCAAAAGGGTTTACTTTTTCTTTTTTCCAAAGCTCCATTTGAGCTTGCATAAGTTTCTGTTTGTCTTCGCCATAACGATCTTTAAGCTGATTTATTTTAGGAGCCAGACGCCGCATTTTTGCCATAGAACGATAACTGGAAGCAGATAAACGCATAAAAAGAATTTTTATTACGATGGTTAAGCCAATAATAGACCAACCATAATTTCCTATTGCTCCATTAATTTGCATTAACAACCAGAAAATAGGTTGAGCAATAAACCATAGCCAACCATAATCAATGGTTAAATCCAGATCTTGATGAATTTCTTCCAGGCGGTATTGATCTTTTGGACCAGCCCAAAATCCAGCTTCAATAGTTTGAACTTCACCTGGAGCGACTGAAGTGGCAGGGCTAACGAAACCCATTAAATATTCTCCCGCATTATTTCGCCGAGTGGTATAGGTGTTAATCTGATCTTGCTGTGGAATCCAGCTACTTAGGAAATAATGTTGCGAGAAAGCAATCCAGCCACCATTAACGTTGTATGGTGGTTCTCCATCATCTATATCATCAAAATCTATCTTTTTATACGGGTCATCTTCAAGATTGAGAGCAGCACCCAGAAAGTCTCTTAACCCAAAACCACCAACTGAACTTGGATCAGGCGCTCGGTCTCTTTTAATATCACCAAAAAGATTGGCAGACCAAACAGCCGGGCTTTGGTTATCAATGATGTACTCGACGTTAATTAAGTAATCATCAGCAGAAAAAGTAAACCGCTTTGTAATGATTACTCCGGCAGGATCTGTATAAACCAGGTCTACAGATAAATTGCCGCTTTCCAGCGAATAACTTGATTGTGCAGATTGATACAGCGGGCGCCCCTCAGCGTTATTATCAGGCCCGTTTTCACCGATTAATCCACTGCGCGAAACATAAAGGCCGGAATTGTCATTTTTAAGCAGAACAAAAGGATCCTCGGGAGCATCCAAACTGATTGGATATTTAGGTAAGGAAATGGAAACAATATCTCCGCCCAACAAATCTATTTTTGCTTCGTGAACAGGCGTTGATATTGAGATCAAATTGTTATTAATGGTGCTGCTTGTTGCAGTTGCGCCGGATGCATTTTGAACCAGTGGCAAGTCGCCAGGCTGGTTGCTATTAGTTATCTCTGGCAGATCAAGCGTGTTTTGCGCAGGAGCAGAAGACAGCTCAGCACTTAATTGCTGGGTTTGCTGAGGATAGTCCTCATTCCAGGCTAAAAGCATTAAGTAAGAAACAATGGCTAGGCCGGCAATTAAGGCGTTTCGGGTATGATCCATGATATTGTTACTTTTGGTTAGTTGATTCGGATAGTTTAGGAACCGGGTCGTAGCCACCCTCATGATAGGGGTGGCAACGGCAGATTCTTCTAATACCGAGCCAACCACCTTTTAATGCCCCGTGTTCCATGACAGCTTCTCTAGTAAAGGCTGAACAGCTTGGATAGTATCGGCAATGTTGGCCTATTAAAGGACTAATTAAATAGCGGTAAGTATCTATTATTCCTAAAAAGATTTTGCTAAGCAGAGACGGTTTCTGGGCTGGCATTATCTAGCTCTGTCAAGTTTGTTTACTAACTCATCAAATAAAAGATTTATTTGAACCAGTACATCGGAGTTATTCATTTTATCCAGGCCCTGCCTGACCAGAACAACCATGTCGATTGTACCAAACTCTTCCTGTCTGAGCCGAAAAGTTTCACGAATTATTCTCTTTAACCTGTTTCTTTGAACCGCACTTTTTACATTTTTTTTGGCGACAACCATACCAAGACGTGGAGCCTGTTCGGACTTCCGGACAAGTATTAGCAAAGAGGAGGCAGACAGCTTGAAATCCGCTTTTTGAAAAACCGTGCTGTATTGTGAAGGACCCAACAGGCGGGAAGCTTTACTAAAGCCCTGTTTGGCCATCGCTTTCTCCTTGTTGGTGAAGAATGCCAGACTAGCGAAGCAAGCTGAAGAAATCTAAAACTTATCTAAAGGCTTAAACTGTTATAGCATTCCGGCTTCGCGTAAAGCTCTTAGGCTGAGAGTTTAGCTCTGCCTTTGGCTCTTCTGCGATTCAGGACCTGTCGCCCGCCCTTACTTGCCATTCTTGATCTGAAACCATGAGTTCTGGCTCTTTTCAATACGCTTGGCTGAAATGTTCTTTTCATAACAAACTCTAATTATCGAATGATTAAAAAAGGCTATGACTATAAATTTGTCGAGATGCCTTATAACAGGGGTCGCGATTCTAAATGGTTAATATAGGGAAAGCAAGGTAGGTAAGAAAAATAAAGGTTTGTTAGTGGTATTTATTAAATAACCATACATTCTTGTGTGCGTTTTTTTACTGGAGATAAAGCTAGAAAGGAAAGTGCTTTGAGCCAACAACTTACACACAAGTTATACACAGGAAATGCTAGATAAATACACCCGGGAAACACGCTTTTTTAAGGCTGGTTTTTTCAGCAAAAATATCATAACGCTATGATATTAAAAGCTTTTTAAAGGGATGAAAAAATTGTGTTTTTTTGGTTTTTATGTGGATAAGAGTTCATCCAGTCAGTAGAATTGGATCAAAATCTAATAAAAAAAATCAAACTTGGAGTCTTTAGCATTGTGATTGTAGCTACCTGGCAAAAGTGTATTTATTGCCTGAAAAACGAACTCCCTGCACAACAGTTTAATACTTGGATAAGGCCACTAAAAATAATTGCTGAAAAAACAGAGCAAAGCATTAGTGATGGTGAAAATGTTGGAAAAGAAGTTCTGTATTTATTGGCGCCTAACAAATTTGTTCTTGAGTGGATAAAAGATAATTTCCTTGATCGTATAACTGAGTTAATGGACGAGCTGAGTATACACACGCCTCCGAGCATACTACTTGGAGTAACGAGCAACTCAGGTTTAGATCTAGAGAAAGCTATCAGCACGACTGATTTAAGCAACCTGCAAGCACCGGAAGATTTTGATGCTGTTGATCAACCGTTAAACACAACCACAGATATATCTTATCGAGCAGGCACTGTAAGTAGGGGTCTGAACAACCATGAAAGCCTCCCCCAGAACAGGAAGGTTGATCAATTCAGCTTTGATACCTCGCACCAGTCAATCAGGCAGATAAGTGTCGCCCAACCTGCTGTACTAAAGCAGCAGGGTGCTGACTCACAAATTAATGCAGCTAGCAAAAAAGCCGGTGGACGACTGCGCTATAAAGGCGAGCTTAATAAAAGTTATACCTTTAATAACTTTATAGAAGGCAAATCCAACCAGCTAGCCAGGGCAGCAGCGGCCCAGGTTGCTGACAATCCTGGTGGCGCTTATAACCCACTATTTATATATGGCGGTGTGGGGCTTGGTAAAACCCATCTGATGCATAGTATTGGTAATCATTTGCTTGAACAGAACCCTAATGCCAATGTGGTTTATCTGCATTCGCAAACCTTTGTAGGCAGCATGGTTTCTGCACTCCAGCTAAATGCCATTAATGAATTTAAGCGCTATTACCATTCAGTTGATGCTTTGCTTATTGATGACATCCAGTTTTTTGCCAACAAGGAAAGGTCCCAGGAAGAGTTTTTCCATACCTTTAATGCAATTTTTGAAGGTGGGCGTCAAATAATTATGACTTGCGACAAATATCATAGTGAAATCAATGGCTTAGAAGACAGGTTGAAGTCTCGTTTTGGCTGGGGCTTATCAGTAGCCGTAGAACCTCCGGAGCTCGAGACAAGAGCGGCCATCCTTATTAATAAGGCTAACCGGGAAAATGTGTTTTTGCCAAATCAGGAAGCCATGTTTATGGCGCAAAAACTACGTTCGAATGTCCGTGAACTTGAAGGAGCATTGAAAAAAGTTATTGCTCATGCCCGTTTTACAGGCAGTGAGATTTCGATTCCGCTTATCAAGGAGGCCTTAAAAGATCTGCTAGCCATACAGAACAAACTTATCAGTGTTGATAATATCCAGCGTACAGTGGCAGAGTATTACAAGATTAAAATGACTGATATGATATCGAAGCGACGCAACCGCTCAATAGCAAGGCCCAGGCAAATGGCAATGTGCTTATCCAAAGACTTAACCAACCATAGTTTGCCTGAGATAGGCACTATGTATGGAGATCGCGACCATACCACGGTTTTACATGCCTGCCGCACAATAAATGAATTGAAAAAATCCTCTTCGGATATTTATGAAGACTATCAGAATTTGCTGAGATCCCTATCCAGTTAATTTCATGCCAGTAATCAGAAACCAGAGCCAGAAAAGAGAACAACCATGCAATTTGAGATTTCCAGAGAGACCCTGATTAAGCCCTTGCAATTAGTAACCGGCGTTGTAGAGAGGCGCCAGACTTTACCAGTATTGTCTAATGTTTTACTGGTGCTTGAAGGAAATCAGCTCTCTATGACGGGAACGGACTTGGAAGTTGAGTTGATTGGCCGTGTAGAAGTAGAAAATGGTGCACAAAGCGGGGAGGTAACGGTCCCTGCCAGAAAACTCATGGATATATGCAAATCTCTTCCCGATAGCGCTACTTTAAAAATGGAGCTTGATGACAATAAGTTGGTTATTCGGTCTGGCAGAAGCCGCTTTACTCTCTCTACTTTGCCCCCATCAGATTTTCCTAGTGTAGAAGAGTCTTCAGAGGCCCTGGAATTTTCAATTTCCCAGGAAAGGCTAAAAGAGATGTTGGATAGCACCAGTTTTGCTATGGCACAGCAGGATGTGCGTTATTATCTCAACGGCCTTTTGTTTGAAGTAAGCCCTAACTTCCTCCGTGTGGTAGCAACAGATGGGCATCGCTTGGCTATGGACACTGAAGATATGAACACGGCGGCAGATAAAACCATACAGGTTATTGTGCCGCGAAAAGGCATTCTGGAATTTGCCCGCCTCCTGGGTGAAGGTGAAGACAATGTTGATGTTGTTATTGGTTCAAATCATATTCGGGCAAAAACAGCTAATTTTACTTTTACCTCCAAGCTGGTAGATGGGAAGTTTCCGGATTATGACAGAGTGCTGCCAAAGGGTGGAGATAAGAAAATTATCGCTGATCGTAATGAGCTTCGACAATCATTAAGCCGAACTGCAATTCTCTCTAACGAAAAGTTTCGGGGAATCCGCCTGACCTTGCTGGATGATGAAATTAAAATTCTTGCCAACAACCCGGAACAGGAAGAAGCTGAAGAAATAGTGCCTGTCGAGTATAAAGGGGACTCTTTGGAAATAGGCTTCAATGTGAGTTACCTGGTGGATGTTCTGACAGTGCTTGATACCGAAACGGTGCAAATTATTGTTTCTGATCCAAATAGTAGCGCCTTGATACAGGGAGCAGACGGCAGCAGTGCTCTTTACGTAGTCATGCCTATGCGGCTGTAAACTTGTCTAATGGGGCCTATTTGCCCTCTAACCCATGCCATATCTAAAAAAGCTGAGCATTTCCAGATTACGCAACTTGGACTCTGCTTCGCTTGAGCCTTCCCCGGGATTTAATCTGATAGTTGGAGAAAATGGCAGCGGGAAAACATCTTTGCTTGAGGCGATTTACTTGCTCGGCAGAGGCAAAACCTTTAGAAGCAGCAGCAAGGCGCCACTTATCCAAAGGGGCGCAGAAGAAAGCGTTATTTTTGCTGAGCTTGATGATGCCAAAAGGCTGGGATTCAGCAGAACCAAATCCGGCGAGCAGAAATCACACTTAAATGGTGAAAAAGTTGCAGGTTATGCTGAGCTCGCTCAAATACTGCCTCTACAAATGCTTAATGCGGACGCTTTTAACATTCTGGAAGGAGGGCCAGGAAACAGAAGATCCTATCTTGATTGGATTGTGTTTCACGTGGAACATTCTTTTATTTTGCATTGGCGTCAAACACAAAAGGCACTTACGAATAGGAATAGTCTGTTAAAAAGCAAAACGCCACAAATTGCTGAAATAAAGCCGTGGACACATGAGCTCTGTCAACATGCCGAGATGGTACACCATTATCGCCAAGATTATGTTGTCAAACTTGTAGAGCACTTACAAGCTATGCTTAAAGACCTGCTGCCCCTGGATAATTTTAAGTTAAGCTATTTCAAGGGCTGGGATGAAGCACAAGAGTTAAAAGAGTCATTAGAGCAGAATTTACAAAAAGATCTTAGGTATGGCTTTACAAGTATCGGGCCACACCGAGCTGATCTCAAAATTCAGGTTGGCAAAGACTTGGCGGCAGATGTTTTATCAAGAGGACAGCAAAAACTTCTGGTAATTGCAATGAAATTGGCACAAGCAGAGATACTCAAGCAGAGCTCGAATAAAAGCTGTTTGTTTCTGGTAGACGACCTGCCTGCAGAGCTGGATAGCCTGAACAGAGAAAAGGTATTGACTATATTGGCTCGAATGGGGGGGCAGGCTTTTGTCACCGCAATCGAGAAAAGCCAGCTTTATGATGCTTTACAAAAAGAGAAAGAATTGAAGCTGTTTCACGTGGAACATGGTAAAATAACAGCTATCTAGAGTTTATAGATTTTCGGCCTGGAGGGCCCATGAAAACTGGGCTTTCAGGTTGTGAAAACAAAGCATTCTGCCTGTTGAAAGCCTAGGGGAAGAAATATGGCAAAAGAAGAAAATAATTACAATTCGTCCAGCATCAAAGTTCTGAAAGGACTGGATGCTGTCCGGAAGCGACCGGGGATGTATATTGGCGATACTGATGATGGTACAGGCCTGCACCATATGGTTTTTGAGCTGGTTGATAACTCTATCGATGAAGCGTTGGCAGGTCATTGCGACTTAATAAAGGTTATTATTCATAGTGATGAAACGGTCAGCGTTTCAGATAACGGCAGAGGCATCCCTACTGAGATTCATGAAGAAGGGGTATCAGCCGCAGAAGTTATCATGACGGTCTTGCATGCGGGGGGCAAATTTGATGATAACAGCTATAAAGTATCTGGCGGCTTACATGGAGTTGGCGTTTCAGTTGTTAATGCTCTTTCTTCCTATCTAAAACTCACGATTTTTCGAGATGGAAAAATTCACGAACAAACCTACCATCATGGTGTTCCCGAGAAGCCTTTAGAGGTGGTTGGAGATACCGATAAAACAGGAACCCTGTGCCATTTTAAGCCGTCCGTAGACACTTTTACGAATATTGAGTTTCACTATGAAATCTTGGCTAAAAAATTACGTGAACTGGCATTTTTAAATGCCGGTATTTGCATTGAGCTTAACGATGAGCGTACCGAAAAAACAGATACCTTCAAATATGACGGGGGACTTAAAGCCTTTGTTGATTATTTGAACCAAAACAAAACAGCTATCAATAAGGTTTTTCATTTTGCTACAGAAACGGAAGACGGTATCGGCATTGAGGTCGCGATGCAGTGGAATGATGGCTATCAGGAAAATATTTACCCCTATACTAACAACATTCCCCAGAGGGATGGTGGCACTCATATAGCCGGTTTCAGAGGGGCATTAACGCGGGTTCTGAAATCTTATATAGATAAAGAAATGGAAAACAGGAAAGGCAAAGAGGTTGTCACATCTGGAGATGATGCCCGTGAAGGCTTGACGGCAATAATTTCGGTTAAAGTGCCTGATCCAAAGTTTTCCTCTCAAACCAAGGATAAACTGGTCTCTTCGGAGGTTAAAACAGCTGTAGAGCAGGAGATGGGTAAATATTTTTCAGACTTTTTATTGGAAAACCCTGCCGAAGCTAAGAATATCGTCAATAAAATGCTGGATGCGGCGCGAGCTAGGGAAGCAGCTCGAAAAGCCAGAGAGATGACTCGACGAAAAGGCGCGCTGGATGTTGCAGGCCTGCCAGGCAAGCTTGCAGACTGCCAGGAAAAAGACCCCGCTTTGTCAGAGATCTACATTGTAGAGGGTGACTCTGCAGGTGGCTCTGCTAAACAGGGCAGAAACAGAAAAAATCAGGCAATTTTACCCCTAAAAGGTAAGATTCTGAATGTCGAGAAGGCCCGTTTTGACAAAATGTTAAGTTCAGCTGAAATTGGCACATTAATCAAGGCCTTGGGCTGTGGTATTGGCGGTGAAGAGTTTAACCCCGAAGCGCTAAGGTACCACAGCATAATCATTATGACTGACGCCGATGTAGACGGTTCGCATATTCGAACCTTGTTGCTGACTTTCTTTTTTCGTCAAATGCGGGAGCTGGTGGAACGTGGACATATTTTTATTGCGCAGCCTCCGCTGTATAAAATTCGTAAAGGCAAACAAGAGCAATATCTGAAAGATGACGAAGAACTGGCTCTGTTCCAGACGCAGATTGCCTTGGAAGACGCCAGTTTACATGTGAGCAAGGATGCGCCGGGAATCAGCAATGAAGCGCTGGAAGAACTGGTTAATAAATATAGAAATGTTCAACGCATCATAAAACGCCACTCGCAGCACTACCCTGATGAAGTACTTCAAGCCTTGGTTTCATTGCGCGCGCTGACACCAGAAGATCTTGCTTCAGAAGAGAAAGTGCAAGCCTGGGTAGAAGAGTTACAAGCCAAAGTTGCGGCAGCTAATGTTTCAGGTGCTTTGTATGTTTTTTCAAGTAAATACGATGAAGAAGAAAAGTTGTATGAGCCTCTGGTGACATCGACGATTCATGGCGTTAAGCGCAAGGTTACAATTACGCCGGAATTTTTTAAGTCGCGTGATTATAGGGAAATCTATCAGCTTGGTGAAACCCTGGAAGGCTTATTTGAAGAGGGGGCCTATATCCAGAGAGGCGAAAAACAACAGCCAGTTTCAGGTTTTAAAGAGGCGTTGAGCTGGTTAATGTCTGATGGCATGAAGGGTTATTATCTGCAGCGCTATAAAGGACTGGGAGAAATGAATCCAGGTCAGCTCTGGGAAACGACAATGGATCCAAGCTTTCGCAGAATGGCTCAGGTCACTATTGATGATGCCATGGCAGCAGACCAGCTTTTCTCCACCTTAATGGGAGATCAGGTTGAGCCCCGCAGGGATTTTATTGAGACGAATGCATTAACTGTCTCTAATCTCGATATTTGACAGTTGTGCCTGAAAAGGCCGATATCTGCGTTAAAATTAATTAAGAGCTCAGTCATTTACTGAAAACGTAAGTTCCTTCGCGCTTATTTAATATTGCTTTGATCGCGACGTTTTCAGAATAAAACATGGGCAGAGTTAAAAAAACATATGCTTGGCATATGTTAGTTCTGTTTTTGCTTTATCCAGCCTTCCACTTCTTCAATTAACTCGCGCGCGGAGCGACCAGAACTATCTATGGGCTCTCCAATAGTTACGGTGATTGTGCCCGGGTATTTTATATACTTGCCACTCGGCCAGTGATAACCAGCATTATGTGCAACCGGTAAAACTACTGAACCGGTTTCAATTGCGAGCACGGCGCCACCAGTTTGGTACTTTTTAGTTTCAGTCGGCTTAACACGCGTTCCTTCCGGAAAAATTAAAACAGAAATATTTTGATCAAGCCGGCTTCCCCCCTGTTCTAGAACAGCCTGTCTGGCGTTAAGTTTACGCTTACGGTCAATGGCTATTGGCTTGAGCATGGCTAAAGACCAACCAAATAAGGGAATACTTAAAAGTTCTTTTTTGAGGATGGCTGATACCGGAGAAAAATACTGATAAAGAAAAATAGTTTCCCAGGGGCTTTGGTGATTGCTGAGAATAATGAAAGGGTGCTGTGGTATATGTTCTTTCCCGTTTATTACTGTTTTTATGCCGCAGCAAAACCTTAACCAGGCTAATACAAATTTATTCCA
>Ga0255759_10004352_pt1 | contig 12251 bp, 3 predicted proteins | sample 101ome_20_FD_179959 | JGI IMG/M metagenome (GOLD analysis project Ga0255759, IMG submission 179959) | Coastal salt marsh microbial communities from the Groves Creek Marsh, Skidaway Island, Georgia - 101404AT metaG (version 2) | ecosystem: Environmental > Aquatic > Marine > Intertidal zone > Salt...
ACACGGTGATTCAATTTTTGATAACAAAAGCTATGTTCCCGACAATGAAGCAGTTGAGGATCATTTGGATAAGGTCCTTCCAGGTATGCGACATATCCTCTGGGCTAATGATGGTGATACTACTCGGGAAACATATGTCATACTAAAGGATCTTCACAAAGCATACGAAGATAATGCTGATGTCTATGCCGTATTATCCGTTGGCGGCAACGATGCTCTTCAGGCAGCTCACATTATGGCAACGCCTGTAAGCACAGTGGAAGAAGCATTTGAAGCAATGGGTGAGACTATCCAAACATTCCGTATGTCATATGAGCGAGTTATAGATATGCTTATGGACAACTATGTCAAAGAGAATATTGCTATTGCTACTATCTATGATAAGATTCCAGGCGAGCTGATTGGTGTTGGACCAAGCCAGAGATTAGCACTAGGTTTGTTCAACAATGTTATTACAGAGATCGCATCACGACGGGGGCTGAAGCTACTAGATCTTCGTGTTGTGTGTAATGATCCTTCACACTATAGTGAGGTGTCGCCAATTGAACCGTCCTCTGAGGGCGGATATGCTATTGCTCAAGCTATTGCGAAAACATTCAATCTATAATATTATGAGAACTCAACTACGCAATGACGCCAAAAATTTAGACGAAGTTTCTCTCCTTTTGAAGGAAGCTCTCGACAAATATCTTGCCAAGTGTGATAATAAAGTTCTTGGGTTGGCAATGTCATTGCGTAGGGATAAGGTAGCCGCCACTCACAACGCTCCAATTGGCGAACGGGTTTCGTGGAAAAACTATACTCGGTACAATGCTTGGCGAGGACGAGTGTGGTTTAGGTTTGAATCAAATAGATTTAATGGATTTATGACAAACGCCCTAAACGGATTTCCTTTCCATATAGGATCCGGCGGGGGCGGTGACTATGACAGTCCTTGGAAGATGGTATATAAAGCATATCATTATCGTTTTGACAGAAGATTTTCCTACCAAACTATAGCTGGTGGAACAATAAAAGAGCCAGTCCTATATGGATTTACCTGCCACATCTTTGAAGATGACTTTCCTTCCCTTGCTAAAAGCATGCAACAAAAAGCCCTGCTGAATATCATTGCTGACGAGAAAGTTCCTATGACATATGATTATAAATGGACAGATGCTTACACGGCTATGACAGACAATGATTTTTGCTGGGAGCAAGATTCACAACTGGCGGTGAAGAGCTCCTCTCCTCTATGGGCACAAAAAAAGATTGAAAAAATTTATAAAAACTAGCACTTTTTTCTTGACTTATGCTAAATAACTGTATATAATAAGAACTATACAGTAAATAAAGTTTTAGCTTTTCCTACGGAATATTTTGTAATAATAATATGCTAAACTTATTTTACACAAGCAGATTGCTTGGCTTTTTTTTAATCTAAATGTTACATAGATGTTACGGATAGTAACAAACCGTTCTTATACTAAAAGAGGAATATGAAGTATAACTATATTGGGGCAAACTTTTTTTCAAATAAAAGAAAAAAAACGGTTGACTTTTTGGGCAACTCAATATATAATAATAACATAAACAGTAAGAACTTATTTACTAACTCCAACACAGGATTGACAATGAAAAAGTTCATTATCACAATAGCAGCAGCACTGGCACTAGGCGCTTGTGGAACACTTCCAGAGGAAGGTACTATTGTATATGATCAGGATTATCCAAGAGCTGATGCTGACGCTAATAAAGGCGGCGGTAGCGGCGGAGTAGGCGGCACAGGAGGAACAACAAGTGGCGGAACAGGAACAGACGGCGGCGCCGGATCAACAGGCGATGGAAGCGGCTCAGGCAGTGGAGACGGCAGTGGCGACGGAAGCACTGGCGGATCCAGTGGTACAGGAAGCACTGGCGGTGACGATGGCGCAGGAAGCAGTGGCGGCGATGGAGGAGATGGAGGAGACACTGGATCAGGATCTAGCGGCGATGGAAGCGGTAGTGGCGATGGAGGAGCTGGAAGCGGCTCGGGCAGCACTGGCGGAGATGGCAGCACGGGTGGCAGCACAGGAGGCGACTCCGGAGACGGTGGCACGGATGGAGACGGCACGGGTGACGGCAGTGGCACTGGAGATGGCACTGGAACAGGCGGCGACGGTGGAGATGGTGCGGGAACAGATGGCACTGGTGGAGGCGGAGATGGCGGCGATGGAGGAGAGCCAGAAGCGCCGGAAGTAAGCCCAGTTGATAACGAGTCAACTGTTATTGCTGCTGACGCGGCTGCTTTTGCTAACAATGTTAGCTGGGATGTGCTTGATGGCGCTGAAGGCTATACAGTTTATTATAGCACAACCAGCCCAGCTTTCCCCAGCGGCTTTACTACATTCGTAGATAATGCTACTACAAGCTTCGTACACAGCGGATTAGATGCTGGCACTACATACTACTACCAAGTAGTTGCTACTCACACACTGGGCGACAGTGACGCTTCAAATGTTGCTGATGCTACACCATACGCTGACTTGACAGGCATTACTCCTGCTATCACAGCAGATGCTAATGGCACTGACATTGTAGCTAACTGGGCTGCTGTAGATGGTGCTGAGAGCTACAGACTTTATTACTCAACTGTCGCTCCAGCTTATCCAGGTGGTGCTGCTGTAGAAGTATATGGCACTTCATACACACTCGTACAGCCAGATGTAGAGACTACATACTACTTCCAAGTACGAGCTATTGCTACAGGTGGCAACTCAAACATTTCCAATATGGCAGATGCTATTATCAATATTGACTGTCCAGATTGTGGTGCTCCAGAAGTTGGCGCTCCTACCATTACTGTAGAAGCTGATGTCAATAAGAATGTTGTGCGATGGGATGCTGTAGATGGCGCTGAGTCATACAATGTATATTGGAATACTGCTTCATTCCCACAAGGTAACACGCCACAGGCTGTTACTAATACTACTAATACAGTATTTGCTCACAACGCACTGAGCAGTAACAGGTTTTACTTCTATCGTGTGGCTGCTGTAGATGCTGCTAACAACGAGTTTTTCAGTAATATGGTATATAGCCGCCCACACGGAACAGAGTGTAACGCTATTACTCCTGCTACTGACGATGATCCAGACTTGTTGGCATACTATGCTTTTGAAGGCAACCTAAATGACACACAAGGTGATTATGATTTGACAACTAACGGCGGTAACATTGGTGGTTATGTAAATAACTGTCTAACTGGTACAGGCGGATACTTTGATGGCAAGGGTGGCTATGGCTACAACATGGACTTCAAAGATGATGCTGTAGTAGGACTGATGGACAACCAATGGTCCATTAGTGTATGGGCAAACGCTGATGAAGACATGAAGCAGTATAGCTCAATCCTTTCCACAACTGCTGTAAATGGTGAAGGCACAGGTGTTGCTGATGATTGGGACAATGGCTTCCAGATTGATGTCAATGTTGATAGAGAGCTACGATGGTTCTTTAGCAAGACTGGCAATCCAGTAAATGGACTGAACAGTAAGACAGTTATTACACTTGGTGAGTGGTATCATGTTGCTGTTACATACGACAACGGTGTCGGACGATTGTATATAAATGGTGTAGAGCGCACGAAAGCTTCAGACTTAGACTTGGGCTTCAACAGACTGAAGGTAGGTGTTAACAGGTTTGGACAAGAGAACTGGAAAGGCTTCATTGATGATCTGAAAGTATTTGGACGAACGCTTACTCCTGCTGAGGTTGTAGAAGAGTTTGAAGGCACACTGCCTAACAAGGTAGAGAATGTTGCTGCGCTGAACTTGGGCAATGATATTGGTATTACTTGGGATGCTGTAGAAGGTGTTGGCACATACAGAGTATATTACTCCACAAGTGGTAACCCAACTGTAGCTGACAACTTCTTCCAAGTCCAGAATGCTACTGCCGCAACCTACCCAGGTGCTACAGCAACAGGTGTTACATATTACTTCCGTGTTGCTGCTGTAAATAACATTGGCGCAGGTGAGTTGAGTGATGCTACTAACGAAAGCTCAACTACAGTAAACTAATATACATTATGGTTATGGTAATGACCCAGTCATTACCATAACCATTTGTTTAGACTATAATAAATACGGAGAACAATGAAAACAACTTATGAAACTATTATACTATTTTATAGGAGTACTACTATTTTTTAGTGTCACATCTTGTGATTTATTAGGACTTCCTGAAGAAGCTACTATTATATATGATGTAACTCCTCCACCAAATATTCCTCCTTCATTATCACTCAACGGTAAAACTGTTGTTTCACTAGCTGAGAACAGCGGTACCGACACCATTACTGTTTCTATAGGCTCACAACCAATGACTGACGGAACGGTTTTAGTTGTCTTTTCCAACCCTGATCCATCACGCTACACGATTAGTCCAGAGACATTGACATTTACTAACTCGTCGTGGGCTGCTCAAGATGTTACTATCAGTTCAATAGATAACTTGATCCAAGATGGAAACTCTGTAACATCTATCAAAGTATCAACAACTGGCACTGACTGGCGATATAATGAGAAGAACTTTGTTCAGTCTGTACAAGTTACTGTTATTGATGATGACATAGCAGATTATACTATTACAGAAACGGCAGGCTCAACAGGAGTTACTGAAGCAGGAGGGACTGATACATTAGATGTTGTCCTCAATACACTACCAAGATCCTCTGTGACAATTTCGCTCACAGGATCAGATAGCACTGAATCAACATTCCTTCCAACCCAGCTTACATTTACGACAGCTAACTGGAATACTCCACAGACTGTGACATTCACAGGGCAGGATGATTCCGTACAGGATGGTGCTGGCACAAACACTATAACCTTCACTGTTGATTCAGGACTGACGGCTGACGCTAACTACCTCGCTATTGCTAATAAAACCGTCGCTGTGAGCACTTCAGATGATGATGTGGCTGGCTTCACTATGACACAAACAGGAGGCAGCACGGGCGTCACAGAGATGGGAGGCACAGATAGTATTACTGTCGTGTTAGACTCAGAGCCTACAAGCGATGTAGTCATTGATTTCGTATCTACTGATTCATCAGAAGTCACACTATCGCCTTCGTCATTGACATTCTCAACAGGCAATTACTCCACAGCTCAGACTATAACATTTACAGGGCAGGATGATTTTATAGACGATAGCAACACTAACACAACTGTCAATGTCAATGTCAATGCTGGCACTGTTGATACGGTTTATGCTGCTTTAGCACAGCAAACGATATCTGTATCTAATACAGACAATGACTCAGCTGGTATATCAGTCTCAGAGTCAGGTGGTAGCACCTATGTAGAAGAGACAGGAGACACAGATTATATCTCTGTGGTCCTCGATACAGAGCCTCTTGGCAATGTTGTATTAGATGTTACATCATCAGACACGACTGAGATAACTGTTGATCCTGCTACACTAACCTTTACACCTTTAGATTGGAATGTGGGACAGAATGTAGGTGTAACAGGTGTTGATGATAATGTGTCAGAAGATAATGTTACGGTGAATAATATATTGAATATAAATGTTGCTTCAACATTAGATTCACAATATGACTTGCTAGGTACTGTCACTGTTCCTGTCATTGTTACAGATAATGATATAGCAGGATTTACACTAGGAGACACAGCTGACATAAGAACATTTGAAACTGGAGCAACAGATACATTTACTATTGTTTTGAACACACAACCTACAGCTAATGTAGTTTTTAATATCACATCGGTAACTACAACAGAAGTTGCAGCTACAACATCCACAGTCACATTCAATGCTGGCAATTGGAATGTTCCGCAGACTGTCACAGTTACAGGAGTTGATGATGTTGCTGCGGATGGTAATACGACAAACACTGTTACAGTATCTATTGATACTGTCAATACATTAGACAACTTTTATGATCCAGTATTATCACAAAATGTTTCTGTCACAAACAATGACAATGATGTTGTAGGATTTACTGCTGTTCCAGAGTATGGATCTATTGTAAGTGAGAATGGATCCACTACCACTTACACGATTGTTTTAGACTCTCTGCCATCAGGTAATGTCATTATTGATGCTACATCAAATGACACAGGTGAGATGACAGTCTCTCCTGCTTCTCTAACATTTACGACAGGCAATTGGAACACTCCACAGACTGTTACTATCACAGGAGTAGATGATCTTATTGATGATGGGACTGTCAATGTCAATGTGAATAACAATGTCAATGCTGGGTCAGCTGATGCTTCTTATGTGGCTTTAGGTACTGTCACTGTCGTAGCATCAACAGTAGATGATGACACAGCAGGACTGACACTAACATTATCCTCAGGAAGTAATGCCGTATCAGAACCTAACACAACAGATACCTTTACGCTGGAATTGGATACAGAGCCAACAGGCAATGTTGTTATAGACTTGACATCCACAGATACTGGAGAAGTTACTGTAAGCCCCGCTACGGCTACTTTCAATGCTGGTAACTGGAATAGCCCGCAGACTATCACCCTTACGGGCGTTGACGACGCTATAGTAGACTCAGCACAGTCCGCAAGCATAATACTGTCTATTGATACTGCTTCAACCGCAGACACTGCATATGATCTCGTGGACAATGTTACGACAGCCGTCACTATTGCTGATGATGATAGTCTGGGCATAACTATTAGTCCAACTTCAGCAACCCTTGCTGAAGGGGCTACGCAAGTTGTAGGAGTTACTATTGATGCTCAACCCTCTGCTAATGTTGTGATAGATATTGCGTCAGCCAATCCTAATGAAGTGACAGTTGATACAGCAACAATGACATTCAATGCTGGCAATTGGAATGTAGCACAGAATGTCACAGTGACAGCGGTAAACGATGCTGTGGATGATGGCAATACAACTACTAATGTTGATTTCCAAATAGATCAAGGCAACACTGCTGATCCAGTATGGTTAGCAACAGCCGATGTCAATATGTCTGTTACATCTACAGACGATGACACTGCTAACTTTACAGTTACTGAAACAGGTGGTAGCACATCAACAGATGAGACAGGCTCTACTGATACTGTCACTATTGTATTAACATCTCAGCCTACAGATGTTGTTGTGATTGATGTTTCTATAGCAGGCGGAGACTCAACAGAAGTATCACTATCCTCAAGTAGATTTACCTTCCAACCAGCATCGTGGAATACAGCACAGACTCTTGTGCTAACAGGTTTAGATGAAACAGAGGCTGATGGTAATATAGCTAACACTATAAACTTTGACATCAATACAGGTTTGACATTAGACTCTACATATGATTCAGTAGGACAGAAGACTGTTACTAATACAAACGTCGATAATGATAATATTGGTATAACTTTGGTATGTTGTGGTAGTGGCGGTCCTGGTACCTCAAATGGCACAGCTGGCCCTATATCAGAAGATGCAGGATCTAATACTATGACTGTAGTTCTAAACTCACAGCCATCAGGCAATGTTGTTTTAGATGTTGTAGATTTATATACAACTTTAGCTACATCATCTCCCGCTCAGCTAACATTTACAACGGCTAACTGGGACACTCCACAGACTGTTACGACATCATCTGTAGATGATAATATCTACAGAGAGGATCCTGTTGCTATAACACGAATAGATCCTAACGCAGGTTTGTCAGCTGATGCTGCCTACGGAGCATTAGGTAATGACAGCAGGCGATATAAAATTATAAATGAAAATGATGTTCGTGGTTTGACATTTGATTTAGGCGATGGTGTATCTGTTACTGAGCTGGGTACGACTGACACTTTTACTGTTGTAATGGATATACCTCCTCAGGCAACACAGAATGTTGTAATAGATATTGCTTCTGCCAACACAAGTGAAGTCACCGTATCTCCTGCACAGGTTACATTTACAGACGGCAACTATAACTCACCACAAACTATTACAGTGACTGGCGTCAATGATTTTTCTACCGATGGAAATCAAGTTGTGAATATCACCTTTACATCCAACGCAACATCTTCAGATGATTATTATGACTCGGTGTTCAGTGAGTCAGTGGCTGTTACAAATGAGGATGATGATAATCCTGGCATAACATTTACTGAGACTGGCGGTTCCACGCTATTGAACGAAGATGGAACTACAGATACTTTTACTGTTGTTCTAACAAGTCTGCCAGCCTTGGGTAATGTTGTTATAGATATCACAGATAATGATGCTACAGAGATAGCGGCTATTACTCCAAACCAGCTTACCTTTACAAATATGGATTGGAACATAGCACAAACAGTTACGCTAACTCCAGCCGACGATGCCCTAGCTGATAATACTGTAGGCGTTACTATAACAGGTGCTTTGAACTTTAGCACAACGGATGGTGTCTATAGCGCAGCCAACCCTACAGCTACATTGACAGCAAATGTTGCTGACGATGATGCGATTGGATACACTGTTGCCTGTTGTGTCACAGCAGGAGGCGGAGTTGGAACTAACTCAGGCAATGCTGTAGCACTAAACGAATCGTCAGGCACAGATAACTTTACTGTTGTCCTCAACTCTCAGCCCACAGGCAATGTAGTATTTGACATTATAGATTCGTCTGCTACACAAGCTGGCACAAGTCCATCACGACTTACATTTACAACGGCTAACTGGAATACTCCTCAGGCTGTAGCAACGGCTCCTATTACTGATGACATAGATGAGGTGAACTTAGATGTGACAGCTACTGTTGATCCAAATAGTAGTTTGTCAGCTGATGCTGCCTATGGTGGATTAGGTAACACTGTTGTATGGTTCAATGTTGTAGATGATGACACTGTAGGCTATACAGTATCAACTACTACAATATCAGTATCAGAGAATGCTACTACACAATCATTTACAGTCGTATTAGACTCAGAGCCAACAGGTGATGTTGAGTTTGATATAACTAATCCGGATACTACAGAAGTGGCGCTTTCGGATAATGTTTTGATATTCACCTCTGCTAATTGGGATACAGCACAGACAATCAATGTCACAGGAGTAAATGATGATTTAGATGATAACGATATTACATTCAATGTTGTTGTGGCTATTGATGCTCCTAACACTGCTGATGGAGCATATGATTTGCTTGGCTCTACAAACATATCTGTTACCAACGTTGACAACGATGACCCTGCACTCGTAACACTTGCGTCCAATACAGGCGGGCTTTCAGAGAACGGTGGGTCTGTTACTATACAAGCTAATCAAGATATTGCTGTTGGGGCAAATACTACAGTCACAATAGGCGTTACGGGTGGTACAGCATCAGCCGGAGAGTATTCCCTAGCGAGCAGTAATATCACTATTACAGCAGGCACACTACAAGGCACAACAACTATCACAGGTGTTGATGATACTACAGATGAGACTACAGAAACTATCGTCATTGAAATAACTGGAGTGTCCGGTGGTGTTGGTGCTACAGAGGATGGGACACAATCTATCACATTAAATCTAAATGATGATGACAATGCTGGATTTACAATAGCTGAGTCAGGTGGATCTACTACACTATCAGAGAACGGTGGGACTGATACATTTACAGTAGTATTAGACACAACACCAACTGGTAATGTTAGAATAAACTTTACTTTTGATGATACAACAGAAATCAGTATATCACCCGTTGCTCTAATATTTACATCAGGTAATTGGAATACTCCGCAGACTGTAACAGTTACAGGAGTTGATGATCAAGTAGATGACGGGAATGTCAATGAGGAAATTGTAGCATCAATTGACACTGGCATTACTAACGATAACATTTATGATGCAGTAGGATCGCAAACTGTCACAGCTACTATCACTGACGATGACAATCCAGGAATAGCATCGTTTAGTCTATCTAGCATTGAGCGTGATTTCAACAGGCTAATACTAAATTGGGCTGCTCCTTCCTCTGGTTTTGATACTTCAGATTCATCTAGCGATAAGTATATATTGTATTACACTACTGTGGCGCCGGAAAATAGAACACCTGCTGGTAGAATGATTAACGAAACTGATAACAAGACGAGAGATATTGCAGCCTCGAAAATATCATTTGTTCATGGTAACTTATCTCAACAACGATATTACTATAGATTGGCGGCTGTGGATAATAATAACAAGATGTTATTCACTACTAATGAGCTAAATGCAATTCCTTATCCAGTAGAATGCACAGGCACGACAGGGTTTTTAGCAGACAATGATCCAGATTTATTAGCATATTATCCTATGGAAGGAAATTATACGGATCAGAGTCCGCAAAATGGAAGAACGGCAGCAATGGGCTGGCCCTATGATTTAGAGGAAGGTGATGAAAGCACAGGCATTGGTTTCTCTGACGGATGTGCTTATGGACAAGCGGCTTACTTTGATGGAGGAGGAACAGGGCAGGCAGGAAAAGGAACATTCTTAAAGAATCTTTCCTTTACTGGAGATGGGAGTGATATCACACCCAACTTTACAGTATCAATGTGGATTCAACCTGATGGTGATATGGAACAATATGCTTCTGTTTTATCTTCAGGCAGTGATAACAAGGATCCAGAGTTTCAGATCCATGTAAATGATTATGCTCAGCCACTTGGAAGGATATCAGTATTTGAAAGGAAATTTGCAAGTAGAACTGCTGTTTCTAATGAAGAGGTGAAAATTGGAACTTGGTATCATATTGCTATGTCAGCTGAAGATGACGGAGATATCTTATTATATGTAAATGGAATTTTGCAGGAGCAAACAGGGCGAGGATTTATGTTTGAATGTAACAGTAGTACGACTCCTTCCTGTAGCACCACCAAATGGATGTGGGACAAAATTTATGTAGGAAGAAACAGACAAGGTAAAGAAAAATGGAAAGGTTACATTGACGAAGTGAAAATATATAATAGGGCCTTTACCGCAGCAGAAATAACAGCTCTATATAATTTATCATTACCACCTATTCCAGAGAATGTAACAGCAGCATCTGTTGGCGGAGGATCAGCAGATATAACGCTTACTTGGGATGCTGTTCCAGGTTCTACTTCATATACTTTATATAGAGTGGAGAATAGTGTAGCAGGAGCAACACGCTCTATCATATTTAATAATCAAGATTTAGTTACAACTGGGACTAACATCACAGAAATAACCAATGTGCAGGCAGGTTGTACAACTGGTACTTGCACTTATACAGATTCGGATCCAGGGCTTACGTTCAATAGATTCTATAACTATAGAATTGCTGCGGTGAACGCAATTGGCACTGGCAATCCAGGACCGGCTACAGAAGTATCGGCACAGGCATTATAAGGAAAAACAATGAGATGGGTTTTAATATTATTAGTCATCCTTTTTAGCACAGCAGCATCGTGTTCTCCGCCAACTCCTTGTGGTGAAGGATTAGACAATATAATGGGAGAAGTAGTTACTTGTGACACTTCAAAAACAACAGACGACGAAATACGCACAAGAGCAGCATCACTTGTATTGAGTAAGACTACAGCATCAGTAAATGAATCTGGGACAACAGATACTTTTACTCTAAAGCTAGGCGATAAGCCTGACACAAATGTTTATATAGATATAACATCAACAGACACTGGAGAATTTACAGTATCACCAGCCGCTTTGACATATACATCAAGCAGCTGGAACACAGCACAAACTATCACTATTACTGGAGTTGATGATAACATACAGGATGGGTCAATTGTCGCTAATGTTCAAATTGACGTAAAGGATTCTACAACCTATGACGCATATTATACAGCACTAGACAATGAAACTGTTGCGGTAACAACTGCTGACAATGATGTAATATCATTCACATTATCTGCAACCACAGCTACTGTGACAGAGTTAGGAACTACGGCTAACTTCAATGCTGTTCTTGGACTACAGCCATCAGGCAATGTTGTTTTAGATTTGACAGCATCTGATACCGGAGAGGCAACTATCTCTCCATCATCCATGACATTTACAACCGGCAATTGGAATACTCCACAGATTGCTACTATAACAGGTGTATATGATACACTGCCTTCAGATGGTACTATTACATCAACTATCACAGTCGCAGTAAATGATGGCTCGTCAGCAGATGAATATGATCCTTTGGCAGATCAAACAGTCACAGTATCTACAACAGACTCGGGACATCAAGTTGGAATGGTAGTATCTAAGACAACTGCTAACACATCAGAGACAGGATCAACAGATACATTTACTGTCGTTCTACAGTCAATACC
>Ga0255759_10004355_pt1 | contig 12249 bp, 15 predicted proteins | sample 101ome_20_FD_179959 | JGI IMG/M metagenome (GOLD analysis project Ga0255759, IMG submission 179959) | Coastal salt marsh microbial communities from the Groves Creek Marsh, Skidaway Island, Georgia - 101404AT metaG (version 2) | ecosystem: Environmental > Aquatic > Marine > Intertidal zone >...
TTATGAATGAAACATCTAAAGAATTACCTTTAATTGTTGATCAATTTATAAATAGTTTATGGTTAGAGGATGGCTTGTCAAAAAATACCTTAGATAGCTATCGTTATGATTTAAAGCAACTAGCCATCTGGTATTCTAATCGCGATATTGCTCAAATCACAAAAAGTGAAATCCAAGAATATTTAGCATATCGTTTTCCATTGTCAAAATCACGGAGTATTGCACGTTTATTGGCTTGTTTACGAAGATTTTATAGATATTTAGTAAGAGAAAATATTATTCATGAGGATCCTACATTAATGATTGAGGCTCCAAAACCTTCAAAAGCACTCCCAAAAAGTTTAAATGAAAATGAGGTTGAGGAGCTTCTGAATGCACCTAATATATCTGATGACCAAGGTTTGCGAGATCGAGCCATGTTGGAATTATTGTATGCATGTGGCTTAAGAGTCAGTGAATTAATTACCATTATGGTCACCGAAGTTTCTTTAAATGATGGGGTGATCAGAATAACAGGTAAAGGGGATAAAACTAGACTGGTGCCGATGGGCGAGGAAGCTTCTCATTGGATTGAGCAATACATTAAATCGTCACGAGAAAATCTATTAAAAGAGAAAAAATCAAAGTACCTCTTTGTAACTGCAAGAGGAGGTGCTATGACTCGTCAAGCTTTTTGGTACTTAATTAAAAGGTATGCAGTTGCATCAGGGATAAAGCACGCAATTTCCCCACACGTTTTGAGACATGCGTTTGCCACACATTTGTTGAATCACGGGGCAGATTTAAGGGTAGTACAAATGTTGTTAGGCCATAGTGATATATCGACTACACAAATATACACTCATGTGGCACGCGAAAGATTGAAAGATCTACATCAAAAACATCATCCCAGAGGCTAGACCGATCGGTTAAGAATGATGCCAACGAAATCAGTATCAGGAATTATTTTTTTCTTAGATATTTTTAAAGTTAGAGATTGCGCTGGGTAGTTTTTAAGGATTCGAGATGCTATTTTTTCTCCAAAACTTTCAAGCAAGATATCCTTATTTTCTGCAGCAAGTGATTTAATTAATTCAATTACAGAGCTATAGTCAATAGTGTCTTCTAAATTATCCATATTGAATGCATCATTTTTTTTAAGAATAATATTCAAATCAATAAACAAATTTTGTGGAATAGCTCTTTCCCAATCTGGCACTCCAATAATAATCGGAACAACAAGATTGGATATGAAAATTTGATTATTCATCTGAATAGCAATCCCTTATAATTTAAACATGATTAATTTTATTTCCATTATTTTAGCTTATTTTATAGGATCCATTTCTTTTGGAATTTTAATAAGTAAGGTTTTTAAAATCCAAGACCCACGAAGTTTTGGCTCAAGAAACCCTGGAGCGACAAATGTAATGAGGTCTGGAAAAAAAATTGCTGCTCTATTAACACTTCTTGGTGACATGCTCAAAGGGACATTTGTTGTATTGATCGCAAAACTTTATTTGAATCTTACTTATGATCAAGTGCTGCTTATTGCAGCGGCAGTTTTTTTAGGACATTTGTTTCCTGTCTATCATCAATTTAAGGGTGGTAAGGGGGTAGCTACAGCTTTGGGAGTCTTACTAGCAATTGATATTCATATTGCAATTTTAATGCTTATCATTTGGCTAGTTATTTTTTTAACAAGTCGTATTTCCTCTTTGTCTGCCATTACTGCAGCATTATGTCTACCTCTGATAACCTTTTTCAAGCATGTTGATCAGAGTTTTTTGTTGCTTAGTTTCTTTTTAAGTATCTTATTAATTTACCGCCACAAAGAAAACATTAAAAATCTAATTGAAAAAAAAGAATCCAATTTTAAATAGGAAGATCAAATTTCTGTAAGTTTCCATTTAGGTTTGACAGCAAATTCATAATTTTTATTTTGTGATAATTGATGCCTAAAAAATCCAGCAATAGCAATCATGGCTCCATTGTCAGTACAAAATTCCAGACTGGGGAAGAATAATTGGAAACTATGTTCTTGAGCAAGTAATTTTAACTTATCTCGCAATTGTCTATTAGCTCCCACTCCTCCAGAAACAACCAAGCAGCTCAAATTTTTTTCTTTAAGCGCTTTTAAGCATTTCGTGGTGAGGACATCGGTGATGGACTCTTGAAATGCATAGGCAATATTCGCTTTTTTTATATCATCCAATGGCTGTTCTTTTTTGACCAGATTAAGGACCGCCGTTTTTAATCCACTAAAACTAAAATTAAGATCATCACTATTAATTAATGGTTTTGGTAGTGAATAAAAAGCAGATCCGGTAGAGGCTAGTTTTGATAATGCTGCGCCACCCGGGTATCCAAGGCCAAGGAGTTGAGCACTTTTATCAAAGGCTTCTCCTGCTGCATCATCAAGCGTATCACCAATAATTTCATAATCACCAAGTTCTCTTACGTGAATGAGTTGTGAATGTCCTCCCGAGACAAGCAATGCTAAAAAAGGAAATTCAGGTTGATTATTTTCTAAAAAGGGAGATAAAAGGTGCCCTTCAAGGTGATGAATAGGGATTGTTGGAATGTCCAAACTCATAGCCAAACTTTCTGCAACACTGGCACCTACTAAAAGTGCCCCTGAAAGCCCGGGACCCTTGGTATAGGCGATAGCATCAAGATCGGTTACATCTTTATTAGTTTTTTTGAATAATTCATCTAACAAAGGGAGTATGAATCGAATGTGATCGCGTGATGCTAGTTCTGGGACCACTCCACCATATAAACGATGCAAATCAACTTGGGAGTTTAAAACATGTCCGATTAGCCCTGATGTTGAGTCATATAGGGCCAAACCCGTTTCATCACAAGAAGATTCAATACCTAAGATTAACATTTTGACAATTTTTGTTGAAAAAAAATGATATTAGCATTAAAATAGCGGACCTTAAACGAACTATTAACAAATAATAATTTATGACAACAATTAAAGTAAAAGAGAACGAACCATTTGACGTTGCATTACGAAGATTTAAGCGTCTTGTTGAAAAAACAGGTCTTATGAATGATCTTCGTGCTAAAGAATTTTACGAAAAACCTACATGGGAGCGTAAAAGAAAAGCAGCGGCTGCGGTAAAAAGACAATATAGACGTCTTCGCAACCAAATGTTACCTCCAAAAATGTATTAATCCCTCCGAGATGTCGATCCGACAAACAATCTCAGATGATATGAAAACCTTCATGCGAGCCAGAGATACGGCTCGTCTTGGAGCTATTCGTCTTCTTCAGTCCTCTATCAAACAAAAAGAAGTGGACGAGAGGATTGAATTAAATGATGATCAAATTCTAGCTGTCATCCAAAAAATGCTTAAACAAAGAAAAGACTCAATCGAGGCTTATCAGCAAGCGAATAGACAAGATTTGATTGATCAAGAACAGTTAGAGATTGAAGTACTAACCAAATATATGCCCGAACCATTATCGGATGAACAGATAAATCAATTCATTGAAGAAGCAATAGCGACAACTGGGGCTGCTGATATGAAAGATATGGGTAAAGTTGTGGGCGTTCTCAAATCAAAAGTAGCTGGCCGTGCCGATATGGGTGAAGTGTCAAAATTAGTCAGACAAAAACTCTCATAAATCACTTATAAAAATTGAAATAATTTCAGTTATCATTATGTGATGATCCCTGAGTCATTTATTCAAGAAATCTTAAATCGAATTGACGTTGTCGATGTTGTTGATCAAAGAGTGAAACTAAAAAAAGCTGGAGCAAACTATGTTGCATGTTGCCCCTTTCATCAAGAAAAATCCCCCTCTTTCACAGTTAGCCCCTCCAAACAGTTTTATCATTGCTTCGGATGTGGCGCCCATGGATCCGCCATTAGTTTTTTGATGGAGTACGACGGATTAACATTTGTTGAGTCTGTTCAATCAATTGCAAATCAGCTTGGGTTAGCCGTCCCAAATGATCAATCTAATGCAAAGAAAGATAAAGCAGATGATTTTAAGTTAGAAGAAATTCTAAAGAGAGCTAATCAGCATTTTAAAAAAAATCTGCGTTCTTCAGAATTAGCAATTAATTATTTAAAAAAAAGAGGATTAACTGGAGCTGTTGCTCGTGAGTTTCAGATTGGATATGCGATTGATGATTGGCAAGGATTAAAAAAAGAATTTGAAAACTATGAAGAGCCAAAATTACAAACTGCTGGATTAGTTCAAAAAAACGATTCTGGGAAAATATATGATCGATTTAGAAATAGAATTATCTTTCCAATTATCAATGCTAAAGGTAATATTATTGGATTTGGTGGCAGGGTAATAAACAAGGAGGATCAACCCAAATATTACAATTCACCAGAAACCCCATTATTCAAAAAAAGTTACGAAGTATATGGCCTCCCTCAAGCTAAAAAAGGCATTCGAGAAGATAACAATATTTTAATTGTAGAAGGATACATGGATGTCATATCCTTATATCAACATGGCATTCAAAATGCAGTTGCAACTTTAGGTACTGCAACAACCATTTATCATTTAAAAAAATTAATTCGCTACTCAAAAAAAATTACTTTTTGTTTTGACGGAGACCATGCTGGTAAAGAAGCTGCTTGGAAAGCACTAAATACTGCAGTTGAAATTTTAGAAGATGATTACGAATTTTATTTCTTATTTTTACCCGAAGGTGAAGATCCAGATACATTCATAACAAAAAACTCAATTCAAGATTTCAAAAAATACATCGATCAAGCTACCCCCTTAACTGAATTCATTGTTAAAAGATTAACTGAAAAGAATGATTTAACTAGCCAGGAAAATAAGATTAAATTTATAAATAATTTTGAGCCAATTTATAAAAAAATAAATTCTAATAAATATAAAATATTTCTGATTAAAAGAATTGCAGACTTAATTCACTTTTCACAGAGAGAAATTGAAAAGATGATGAGTATCGAGTCCGCTGAAAATTATTCTTCTTCACAACAAATCAAATATTCGCCATCGACGAGGAATTCATTAACAGCGAAGCGTAAATATATTCTTATATTAGTCATGAAACCAGAGTTATTTAATAGTGATGATGAAGTATTTTTTCAGAGTAATTTAGTTGAGGATGAGCTGTTTAAACAAATTAAAAAATTATTGGAAGAGAATGATTCAAATATCAGAAATACTGCCAGCTTGTTACATTCTTTAGTAAATAAAGTGGATGAAAATATATTGAATGAATTACAAAAACAGATGATGGACTATTCTGAAAATATTGATTTGCTTGAAGAGTTTAAGGGTATTCAAAATTCTTTTAGTCATCAATTAAACAAGTCTCAACAATCTCAGCAATTTGCAGCACTTAAAAATAAAAAATTAAGTGAATTAAGTGGTGAGGAAAAAGAATTTCTGAAAAATTATAAGAAATAATTACATTCTAAAATCGAGCCAAGTTATATCAAACATATTGATGAAAAAGACCGAATTTGTTATGATGTCGGGTCGTTCTGTTAATTAATTTAAGGCATTCATGCATGGGAAGACCAAGAAAAAATCCTGAAGAAAAAGCTACTCCTAAAAGAACAAGAAAACCTCGTGTCAAAAAACTAAAAGATTTATATTTGGATGAGGCTTCCAGTCCAAAAGAAGCTGAAAATAGAAGAAACCAGTTAAAAGCGTTAATTATTCTAGGTAAAGAGCGCGGTTACCTTACTCACGCTGAAATTAATGATCACCTCCCTGATGAGATATCTGAAACAGATCAAGTGGATGAAATTATTTCTATTATTCATGACATGGGTATCCGAACCTATGATGAAGCTCCAGATGCTGAGAATTTATTAATGGATGATGCCCCAGCTCCTGTCACTGACGAAGAAGCTGCGGAAGAAGCTGAACAGGCACTTGCTACAGTAGATTCAGAATTTGGTAGAACAACCGACCCTGTGCGGATGTATATGCGTGAAATGGGTAAGGTTGGCTTGCTAGATAAAAAAGAAGAAATTGAAATTGCTAAAAGAATCGAAGAAGGTTTGAAGCATATGGTTCAAGCCATTTCAGCCTGTCCAGGAATCATTGACGACCTCATGCAAATGGGTGACAAGGTCAAAGCTGGAGAATTATCTGTTGATGAATTCGTTGATGGTTTGATTGATATAGAGGCCGAGAAGGAGCTGAATGAAGCTCTTGGTATGAATGAAGAAGAATCTTCAAATGATGAAGATAGTGATGACGATGACGATGATGATTCATCATCATCTGATAATGGCAAAGGTATGTCATCAGAAGACTTGAAGGTGTTAACTGAAGAAGTACTGAAGCGATTTAAAAAAATTAAAGCAGCACATAAGAAACTAGCATTATTGCGTGAGAAAAATAAATGGATTGATGATCCAGAATATAAGAAACATCAGGATATTATCCAAAAAGAATTACTTAATTTTAGATTTTCAGCAAAGCTTGTTGAAGTCTTATGTGACAAAGTTAGACAATTTATTGTTCAGATACGTGGACATGAGCGCACCATCATGGATTTTTGTGTAAATCAAGCAAAGATGCCACGAACTCAATTCATTAAATCATTCCCTGGAAATGAAACTAGCAATAAATGGTTAAAAGATGAAATGAAGGGTGATAAGCCTTACATTGATAATTTAGAAAAACTAAAACATTCGATTTTAGATCAACAGGCGCAATTAAAAGAGTTAGAAGATTTCTCTGGGATCCCTATCAAAAATTTCAAAGAGATTAACCGCCAAATGACGAGAGGCGAATCTCGAGCAAGACGCGCTAAAAGAGAAATGATCGAGGCTAACTTACGTTTGGTGATTTCTATAGCTAAGAAATATACTAACCGTGGCTTGCAATTTTTGGATCTCATTCAAGAGGGAAACATTGGTTTAATGAAAGCAGTCGATAAATTTGAATATCGAAGAGGTTACAAGTTTTCGACCTATGCGACATGGTGGATTCGTCAGGCTATTACTCGTTCCATTGCTGATCAAGCAAGAACTATCCGTATCCCAGTGCATATGATTGAGACGATCAATAAGATGAATCGAATTTCAAGACAGATTTTACAAGCAACAGGCCAAGAACCAGAGCCAGCAGTCTTGGCTGAGAAAATGGAAATGCCTGAAGATAAAATTAGAAAAATTTTAAAAATATCTAAGGAGCCAATTTCAATGGAGACTCCAATTGGTGATGATGAGGATTCTCACTTAGGAGATTTTATTGAAGATCTTGGTACATTGACTCCAGATGATGCTGCAGTTTATTCAAGTCTTCGAAGTGTAACTAATGAAATCCTTGAGGGGCTTACTCCAAGGGAAGCTAAAGTTTTAAGAATGAGGTTTGGTATTGAAATGAATACAGACCATACTTTAGAAGAGGTTGGAAAGCAGTTTGATGTTACACGAGAAAGAATTCGTCAGATTGAAGCTAAAGCTTTAAGAAAGTTAAGACATCCAACAAGATCTGATCGATTGAAAAGCTTCCTAGAAGGAAAAGATTAATTTTAAATAGGGCCTATAGCTCAGTTGGTTAGAGCAGAGGACTCATAATCCTTTGGTCCCTGGTTCGAGTCCAGGTGGGCCCACCAATAAAAACAAGGCTTACAGTTCATGTAAGCTTTTTTTATTTCTACTTTATCAAATTAAAACAATAAAAATTTTATTTAAATTAAAACATAGTTAAGATGGTATTAATATTATTGACTAGCCTATTTGAACCGCCGGCTAGTCAGGCGGTGTTTCAGGGAAGTAAGCGGTTATCATATTAAACACCAGATAACCATGGTGCTGGAGGTAGTGAAGAGAGAATTTAGCCTCCTTAATTGATAGATGAGTGAGTTTAAAAAAGTCAGGAAAAAAATTTCATTTATTAATTGAATAAAAAATCCTGACCTATTGAGTATTGCCGCATCACATTTATATAAGAGCAAAACTGGAGGAAGAATGCTTGCAGGGGAAGTGCTAGAGCAATTACAAGACAAAGCAAAGCTAAATGTTGCCTATAAGTCTCTAAATAACTTTTTTTATAAAAAAGCCTTCAGGTTTTTGTTGAGTAATAGATTAAATGAAGAAGATGCCGATGATGTGATTCAAGAGACTTTTATTAAAGTATTTGAAAAGATCGACACCCTTAAAGAGGATGGTAAATTTGAATCATGGTTGTGGCAGATTCTAAGAAATAATATGAATGAGTTCTATCGCAAATCAAATAGAAAAAATGATGTCATGTTTAGTGTTGCATCAGAAGACCTTGAAAATCTTACGGGTGATGAAGACGTGAAGGTCAGTCATGGTCAAAAATATGATGATCAGCAAAGTTGCATTGAGGAAAAATTTAAATTATTTAAAGAAGAGATGCCAGATCGCCACTATGTCATTAATTTACAAAAAGAGGGCGTCTCTATTGAAGACGTTTCAATCAGAATAGGCCGATCTTATGCAGCAACTAAAGAATTTTTATCTCAATCGAAAAAGAAATTGATCCCATACTTTGAAGAATGTAAAGATTTGGAAACATCATGAGTGAACAACAAATACAAGATAACTTTATGAGTATTTTGCAAGGTAAAAAAGTACCTGGTATGGATCCTAAATGGCGTGTGATCGCTCGTATGGTTCGAAATATTATGATTAAAGAAGATAACCTTGAAGAGCATTTGATGGAGAAACGTCAACAAGCCTTTGAGAAAAGAATAGGTAAAGTTCTACAAGATCGTTATCTTATGCCAAAGCAAAAAAGACTATTTACATATAAAAATTGGATACTTGCATTTATACTTGGGGTCTCAGGGGTCTATGCCACCAAAGAGTATGTTCATTTCACCAAACCACTTCCATTAGAACTTACTCACACCCAGGAAGAATTAGAAGGACAGGATCCCAAATTGTTTTGGAAGAAATGGTTCAACAATGGCACTTTCATTATGTTTGGCCATCGCTATTTGACCAATCCTCTGCCAACAAATATAAACGGCTGTGATCCAGATCAAATTGATCTAGAAGGATGTTTAATCTTGCTGAAAAAATATCCCAGTAACCCCAACCTTTTATTTAATATCGGCTTGATTTATCACATGGGTTTTGATGGGGAAGAAGATCATGACAAAGCCATTGAGTATTACAAGCGCGCTGCCGCGTTGGGGAATGATTATGGTCGCGTGAACTATGAATATTTAATTAATCAAAAAAGTAAAAAGAAATAATCCCTGACCTTTAATCATTGCTACATCTATCTAATGTAGTTAATCAATTAAGGGTTAGAAAATGAAAATTAAAACAATTGTTGCAGTGCTTGCTAATGTATTCTTGATCTCGAATGCAGTCGCAACGAATGAGATCCAAGCACCAGAAGTTAAAGTCCAAGAAAAGAATCCATGTAAAGAAAAAACCTTTTGGCAAACTAATTTTACCAATGGGCAATTTAATGGCTTCTATTCACAAATGACCAATAGTGTCATAAGCAATGCTCAACATTTATTTGCCAATCATTATTTTGAAGGATCAATTTTAAACAAAGATTTAGCTAGAGCGTTAGATCTTTATCAACGAGCACATCTTCGTGGCAATCAAGATTCGACAGCAAAATTAGGGTTAGTGTATCGCTATGGCTTGTCAACTAATAAAGATTATCAAAAAGCTATTGAGTATTATGAGTCCATCGCAGCCAATAATCCAGAGGCTCAATTTAACCTCGGTTTGATGCACCGCTACGGCATTGGGACTGCATCTAACCAGCAGCAAGCATTTCAATATTTCAAACAAGCTGCATCCAATCAAGTTGTTGCAAAAAACAATTGTGAAGTAGAAGTGGAAGGCATGGCGGAAGCTCAATTTCAGTTGGGGCAGATGTTTCGGTATGGCTTAGGCGTAGATAAAAATTTAGATCAAGCGTTACTGTGGTTTAAAGAAGCTGCTAATCAAGATTTAAAAGAAGCTCAATTCAATGCAGCACAGCTAATGATGACAGGAATCGGAGACTATTATGACTATGATCGAGCTATACAATATTATCAGCGAGCCGCAGAGCAGGGTTTGGCTGAAGCACAACTTAATTTGGCACGCGAGTACCACTATAACGATCGCCAAAAAGATTACCTTAAAGCCCATCACTGGTATACAAAAGCAGCAAAACAAGGTCAAGTTGAAGCAGAATTTAATTTAGGCCTGATGGAGCATTATGGGCATGGCGTCTATCCAAATTATCAAAAAGCTTTACAGCATTACCTAAAAGCTGCAAAAACCAATCAACCTGAAGCATTCTTAAATATTGGGCATATTCACTTTTATGGAATGGGAAAAGCAACAGACTATATGGAAGCCTACCAATATTATCAAATGGCTTCTAATTACAACTTACCTCAAGCAGATTATCATTTAGGACTGATGAATGAAAAAGGATTGGGTACTTCTGTCGATTTAGATACAGCTAAAGATTATTATCAGCGATCTGCCGATCAGGGCAATACAGAGGCGAAGATTGCATTAGATAATTTACCAGTGAAAGAACCCGAAGATTTTGAAATAGCCATGAATGATTGATTTATATTCTGTAAAAAAGCTCATGAATTTATGAGCTTTTTTTATTCAAATTTATTCAATAAATCTTCTTTTTCCATCTCTACTCTATTGATAAAGGATGTATCTTCTTTTGAAATAATTTCAGATGCTTTCGTAATATTCTTAAATTTGTCTTCTAAAGCACTAAGGTATATCTGACATTCATTGTTATTTAGATTTTTTACATTATTTAAACTTGTATCAAGTGCTTCTTTGGTAAATAGGGGAGAAAAATCCTTAATGTCCTCCATGGTTTTATCAAACAAGGCACGGTCTGAGAATTTATTTGAAGACGATGAAATTTTTTTAATCTCTTCAGGTAACAGGCAAATCAGTGAGTAGGTGTTCATTAAAAAACTTTTAATAATTAATTCATTCATTATTTTTTATACATTTAAGACCTTCATAATATTTATATTAGTATCTTTAAGAGAATACGCCAAATAAAAAAATGATTTCTAGTTTCTAAATAAGCTTATCTGCCTAAACCATTAATCTTAATGTGCACACATACCCTATGCCACACATTATTAAAGTCAGGTTTGAAATAGTCCTTCGGAGGTCTGCCTAAAAATTTAGAAGGGTTTGACATAAAGCCGCCATGGATTGCCATATCACACAGGAAACGGAGCCGACAATTAAAATCAGCCCGTCTTTGCCGCTCTTCAGTAGTATATTTTCCATGTTTATAATTCCAATGATTTTTACCAGTACTTTTAGGTCGGGGGTATTTCTTTTTCATAACAATTAACAAATAACTAAGATACAAAAATCCTATCAAGGCATTAGCTTCGGTCAATAGGTTTAATGAAAATGCTGATACAAAATTTAAATTATTTTTGATAAGCTTTGCCTATCATTAAAAGGAAATCTCATGGCAAATTTTTTTGAAAGCGGATTTACAGTGTTGCAAGAGCTTGCAAAACTAAAAGAAAAAGAAAAAAAGCAAACATTAACTGAGCAGAAGCCACCAGAAAAAAATAAAGATAAAAAATAAATGTAACTTTTCATTAGATTTATTATCATAATCATGTAACTAATGGTTCTCTAAAATTTAATACGGAGGAATTATGAAAAAAGTTACTTATATTATTATCATTCTGCTTTTAATCGTCGGTTATTTTTATATTTACCCAGAACGTTGCGAAAAACTGCTTGGTGATGAAAATTTAATTTGTGAATTAGGCTGGTAATCAGCTTTTTCTTATAAAAATAACTAAAGGATTTCTTTATGACTTCCCTAAAGTCATGTGTTCTATTTTTGCTAATTTTTTGTTTTACTTTCACTAATGCAAAAACAATCAATATTGAATGTGATTTAAAACTTACCACCAGCAGTGAGTGGGCAGAGCAGGCATCTGATAACCAAAAAGAGTTGTGGGTTTATGATGACCAGGCGGGTTTAAAAACAAATCATGTCAACTACAGTCTTGCAGAATGTAAGTTAGGCGAAGAAGAATTGGTATGTGAGAAGTACACACAAGATGTAGATTCAAAAACTGTTGCTCACTACCAAAAAACATATCTGAATCGATATAACTTGCTGTTAAAAGATTATTCCGAATTCGAAAAACAAGACAAACAATTTTCATCTCGAATGCGAGAGGGAACTTGTATGTTAATGAATTAATTTTATCTTGCCCCACCTGAACTAATTTTGATATCCTTAATCTTATAGATTTAGCCAAAAGCTAATTTATAACAATTTGATCT
>Ga0255759_10004359_pt1 | contig 12242 bp, 8 predicted proteins | sample 101ome_20_FD_179959 | JGI IMG/M metagenome (GOLD analysis project Ga0255759, IMG submission 179959) | Coastal salt marsh microbial communities from the Groves Creek Marsh, Skidaway Island, Georgia - 101404AT metaG (version 2) | ecosystem: Environmental > Aquatic > Marine > Intertidal zone > Salt...
ATAAATTAATGTTAATCAATTAAATAAATTCAACATTAAAGTTAAATTGATGTGTGGAATAGCTGGAATTGTAAACTTTGACCAGTCAAAGATTAATCCAGAATTAGCAAATGGAATAAAAAAATCTCTAGAACATAGAGGTCCTGACTTTTCTAAGGTAGATTATATTAATGAAAATGTTGCTTTAATTCATACTCGCTTATCAATTATTGATCTCGATCAGCGTTCAAACCAACCAATGTATTCAAAAGACAATAGGTTTTCAATAGTGTTCAATGGTGAAATTTATAACTTCAGAGAAATTCGTAAAACACTTGAAGAAAAAGGTGTTAGTTTTTTTACAGATGGAGACACAGAAGTGTTACTTGAAGGATTTGTCAATTATGGAAGCAAAATCCTAGATCTATTAAGAGGCCAATTTGCCTTTGCAATTTATGACTCTCTTGAAGGGTCATTTTTTTTGGCTAGAGATAGAGTAGGTATAAAACCTTTGTATTTTTCACTTTTAGATGAGGTGTTTATATTTAGTTCTGAATTAAAAGCTATTGAAAAATCTGCAATAATTCCTTTTAGTGCTGATTATGATTCATATATTTCATACTTAAGGCACTTGTCAGTACCAAGTAGCAGTACAGGTAACAAAAATATTTCAAAATTAGAACCAGGTCAGTACTTGGTTATTAATAAAGAAAAAAGTATTTTAAAAAATAAATATTGGGATCCGTTTTCTTTTGAAGTCAATCATTCAATAACTGAAAATGAAGCAATACTAAAAATTGAAGAATTACTTTTTGAATCTGTTAAGTACAGAAAAGTAAGTGATGTTGAGGTTGGCTTATTTTTATCTGGTGGTTTAGATTCCTCCTTAATCGGTAAGATCATGAGTAAAGATACAAATTCAGATGTTAAGAGTTTCAATATTGATTATCAAGAACATTTTCAAGGATATGAAGGAGAAGTAGATGAGGCAAGGTTTGCTGCTTCTCATATAGGTGTAAATCTAATTGAAGATAAAATACAATATTCAGATTTTAAAGAGATTATTGATAATTACTCTTTCTATCAAGATGATTTAGTTGGCGATGAAGTTGGCATTCCATTGTATTTTTTAGGTAAATCAGCAAAAGATAATGGAATCAAGGTTGTGCAAGTAGGGGAAGGGGCAGATGAGTTATTTTATGGATATGACCACTGGATTAGATTTATGAAGCTAAATAATTTTTTAAAGCCAATAACAAAATCCCGATCAAGTAGTTTTAACTTCAAAAGTCATAGAGGTAACATGCTTTCGAATATATTACTTAATCGAACTTCTTTTGCTGGAGGTGCATTAGGATTTAATCTACCAGAGATAAACAATCTTTTAGTTGATGGAATTACTTCAGAGTATGAATTAATTCATTTTGTTGATAATAAGTGGGATGATTATTTTTCAAATAAAAACTCATATTTATCAAAATGGATGACTCTTATAGATTTACAAATAAGGTTACCTGAATTACTTTTGATGAGAATGGATAAATTGGTAATGCAATCTTCTATTGAGGCTAGAGTACCATTTCTTGACCACAAATTGATAGAATTTGTTCTTTCCGTTCCTGAGAGTATTATTTTTGATAAAAATAATACAAAGCCTTTGCTTAAACAAGTTGCATCAAAGCATATTTCCAAGGAAATATTTAATAGAAAGAAACAAGGCTTTAGAGCACCTGTAGGTGAATGGATTAAGAAAGATGAAAATTATTTTTATGAATCAATCAAAGAATTTAATTTAACTGTTGGCTTATTTGATCAAAAATATTTAAATAAAGTTATTTCAGGTCAAGATTTCCAAAAAAAATGGTATTTGGCTAATTTAGCAAAATGGCATATGAGTAGGAGATCAAGTTGATAAAAAATTGGAGAAAAAATACTTTTTATATATCTATTATGCAATTAACCCTTCTTATTGTTAATTTTCTCTTAATAACGATTATTAGTCGAGAATATGGTGCAGAAATTTATGGCGAGTATGCTTCCTCAAAAAGCCTTTCAGTATTAATAGGTACAGCAATTGTTATGTCTCTGGCTTTAGTTGTAACTAAGGCCTTAGCTAAAAACAGTGAAGATTCAAAACTTTTGTTTGTTAATTCTTATTACATAATTATTAGAAATTTTTTCATTACATTATTAATACTTTTTCCTGTGACTTTATTGTTTCAAAGAGATTTTTCAATGACAGCATTATTCTTAATGGGGTTTGTATTTAATGAATTAATCCATGTAGCACTTGCTTTTTTTCAGTCTAGAGGAGATTTCGTAACTAGTTCAAAACAAATATTTGTTAGAACATTACTTTACGGAATTGGTGCATGGATAATAGTACTTCAAGGTTTTTCGATTATCTTTTTGATACTTTTTCAGGTGTTTATGCTAGTTTTATTTTTTATTATTGCTCATCTTTCGATACCTAAAAACGAAAAAATATTCAAAACTACATCTACTCCAAATGTTAAAACCAATTTACAAAAATCTGGTAAGAAGATGGTTCTTACAACATTTTCAAGTGCATTAATTTCTGAATTAGACATAGTGCTTTTAGGCTTATTTTATTCTGGATCTGTTCTAGGAGTATTAGCTTGGTCTAGAAGAATTTTAGAAATTATTTTTCAACTCTTGGCTGCTAGTTTAGATATTCTGTTCCCAGAACTTTCAAAAGCTAACGAAAAAAGTGAGGTAAACTCTATCAGATCGAAGTTAGCAAAAGTATTTTTAGCTTCTTTTCTGATTCCAATTATTTATTTCATATTTAAAGATTTTGGCAATACCATTTTTATTACTTTATTAGGGGAAGAGTTTGATATGGTATCAGAATATACATATCAAATATTGTTTTGTATTCCATTAATGGTTTGGTCAAGGATAAATATTATTTTTTCAAGAGCACTTAATTTTGAAATTAATTTAACAAAAACCATTATTTTTGGAGCAGCGTTGTCATATGTTACATATTTCGTAATGCATACAATTGGAAATAATCCTGCTGTTTTATCAATAATAATTTCACAAATCCTTATTGCTGGATTAACTACTTATAGTTTTAGAAGGTCATATGGGTAAATTAAAAACATTACTCAGAAGATTAAAATATAATGCGAAATACTTGATAAAAGCTAATAATGAGATTCCATTAAATTTTAGAATTTTTGAAAGAAGAAATACTAACTTTCAAAAATTTCTTATAAGAGAATGCTTAGGCTCTACAAATTTGGATATGAAGATTGATTTGAATGAAAAAATTCAAATATTCGGCAAATTTACAGATAAATATGAAATTTCAAATGATATTTTTTCAAATTATGATTTTTCAAACAAAAAATTAAAACCAGCTTTTTTTAATATCGCAGATGTAAAAGTACCTTATGAAGCTTCAAGATTACAATATTTACAAAAAGCAAAATCAGGAAAAATTGACGTTAATAAATTCTCTTCAATTTATTGGAGCAGTCCTATGGATGTTGCTATTAGAAATATAAATTTAATATTTCATTTATTCAATATAGAATCTGAAATTAAAATTGCTGAAATTTTAGGAAATAATCAAGATTTAATATCGTCATATATAGGTCAACACTACGAATTCACAATAAATAACTTAGAAAACAAAGGGAATGTAGTTGGAAATCATTATTTAATTGAACTCACTTCAATTTTATTGACTATTGCTACGTTTACTTTTGAAAATGATGAGCAAGAATGGAAATATTATCAAAATGAATTGTTATCTGAATTAAATAAACAATTTTATAAAGATGGAACTAATTTTGAAGGTTCTTCACATTATTCTGCTTTTGTAACTGAAGCACTTATCATTTGCAGGCTTGTGATAAAAGAGATGGATAAAAATTCAGTAATTATTCAACAGATTGATGAAATTATTAAATCAAACTATGTCCTTTTATCAAAATTAATGATCAAAGGTGAGTTGTCTCAAATAGGGGATAATGATTCTGGGAGGTTGTTTTATGCTGCTTTTGATGAAGATGCACCACTCAAAATGAATTGGTTGTTGGAAATAATTAGAAACTTGTTTCAAAAATCAGAATTCTATCAAGAGGAAAAAAAATTTACTTACGAAATAAAATCTACGATTCCTTCTTTTGATAACTTTCAAAAGGTTACTCATAAAAAAATTAAAGTATTTACAAAAGATTATCAAAGTTACTGCTTTAAAGATTTTGGTATATACATTTGGAGAAATGATGATGAGTATTTCAGCATTAGGTGTGGACCAATCGGACAAAATGGAATTGGTGGTCATTCCCATTATGACCAACTTTCAATCGAATGTTTTACTGATAATTCTTGGATATTAAGAGATCCCGGTACAGGTACATATACTGATGATATTGCAACTAGAAATAAATTTAGATCACTTGATTACCACTGGGGACCAAAAGCAAAAATTCAATTTCCTATAGAAGATGAATTTGATTGCTTCAAGTTAAATTACATGGGTGATGGAGAAGTATTGCAATTTGACAAATATAATTTTTTGGGTTTTGCAGAATTTCATGGAAAAAGAATTTATCGAAAAATAGAATTTAATGATGGCGAAGTAAGTATTGAAGATTTTTCAAATAACGCTGATATTCAGGCATATACTTCATGGGGTGAAGAAAATAAGGGAGTTAAAGTTAAGTTTTCTAATGGGTATAAGAGGATAAGTTGAAAGTACAATATTCAAAACTTTTACTTTTTTCAATAACATTGTTTTTAGTCTTTGAAGGGCTTGATGCGTATTCAATAAACAATATTCCTATTTATTGGTTGGGTGTAGCTTTCTTGATTTCTGTCTTTGTTGGGATACAATTTTTAGGCTTTAAAGTTTCTAGCTTTAATTTTGTATCAATAAGAAATTGGGTTTTTTATGGAGTTTTTATTACTTTATATCAGTCACTTTTTAATGATGTTGTTCTTCCAAAATATGCAAGTACAACATATGTGCAATATATAAGCCTCAGACTTCTAAGGCTTATATTTTTTTTAGTTGTTATTTATTGTCTTGATTACATACTAAAAAAATATAGTTTTGAATATATCTTAAGTTTCTTTCTGATATCCAGTTTGTTTATATCTACGCTATCTTTAATTAGTTACTTTTCTTATATATATGGTTATGGTGATTTCCCCAGAACAAGGCCTGGATCAGGTGGTTGGACACAACCTATAGAGCGGGCATGTAATATTTTAAGAAATTATGGAACTTTTAGAGAACCCAGTTTTCTTGCAATATGGACTGTCCCTTTTTTACCATATTTTTTTTATATGGGTAAAACTAAGAAAATTTGGTATGTTTTATCAACAATTCCAATATTAAGTATTGTTTTAAGCAGGAGTTTGACAGGTGTGATAGCCTTCTTGCTTGCATCTTCCATTGTGCTTTTAATGATTTTAGTCATTCATAAAAAATTCGATTTTAATTTAATTGCTTTAATTACATTTTTTATCCTAACAATTTTCACTTCCAGTATTTTTTCCTATCAGTTTCCACCAGATGATAATTATTGCTCCGAAACAGTTGAAGACTGTATTTGCTATACAGAAGATAAATTAGATGAATTAAAAAGTTCTACAAATGTTTCAGAAGCAACTTTTGGCAGGTTTCAGGAAATAGCTTCTCAGGGTCTTGACGCCTTTTCAAACACAGCTTTTTTAATTGAATATATACAAGATCAAGGTTTCTCAGTCTTTGGAGATGGATATGGATATTCAAATATAACATTTTCTTATGCTGCTGATGAAGCAACAAAGAAATTACAAGACAATCAAATAATTTATAGAAACCCAGGTCAAGTAGTTTCATTCAACAACCTATATGCGAATATATTAATGTCAACAGGTCTGGTAGGGCTCTTATGGTTTCTTTATATATTGATTGATGTATTCAGAAGATTAGTTTTTAGAATTACACCTATCCAGCCTTATTTGTTGATAAGTTTTATTTCAATTCTATTTATATATTCATATCAAGCAGAAGAAATAGCAGCTCACTTGGCAATAGCATTTGCTTTTGCCCTAAATTTACAAAAAAATGAAAAATAAAAAAATTTTAATTGTATCTCACCAATTTTTACCTTTCATAAGCCCTAGGACAACCAGATGGAGTTTGTTGATTGATGAGTTAATCAAAAAAGGCAATGAAGTAACAGTTTTGACTGGAACTGCTCCTGAAGAATTAAAAAAGAACTATGAAGTTCTGTACTTTGGAAATAAGCAATTTTCAACAAATATAAACAAAGTTAGAAAAGATTCTCAGAATTCATCAAACAATTATCTTAAAAAAATAATTTATTCAATATTAAAGACCATTTACCGATTTTTATTTAAAACATTTTCGTGGCCAGATTATGCAATGTTTTGGGCATTTACGATATTTAAGAATAGAAAACGTATAGAAAATAAATTTGACATAATAATTTCAGTAAGTCTTCCATTTACTTCTCATCTGTGTGCTTACATATTACAAAAAAGAATTAGTGCTGATTGGTATATGGATATTGGAGACCCTTTTTCATTAAAAATCAATTCTCCTGAAAACAATAAAATTATTTATTCTTATTTAAACAAATATTACGAGAAAAAATTTTATCAAAATGCTTCAAAAATTATTTTTACACACAATGAAGTAGCTGAACTTCATCAAAATAAATTCAATATAGATAGAACAAAAATTGTTATAGGTTATCCAATAGCTTTATTGAATGAAAATAGAATTAATAATTCATTGAATTTTAATTATGAAGACACTCCATTAAAAATTGGATATTTCGGGGCTTTTACTAAATCTGTCAGGGAACCAAATAATTACATAATCAGTATTGCTAATTTTTTAGATGATGATATAAAACATGAGTGGTATATAAACAAAGAATCAAAAAAATATTTTACATCAATAAAAAATATCTCATCACATCAATTTCTAGACATATTACCAAGAGAAATAGCTCTTGAAGTTATGGTTAGCAAAATGCATGTATTGTTATCGATTGGTAATTTCAATAAATATCAAATGCCCAGCAAAATAGTCGAATATATATCTTTAGGAAAGCCTGTTCTCCATTTTGCTGAAATTGCAGATGACCCACTTTACAATTTCAACGATCTATTTGATAACTTAAAAATAATAAATAGTAAAACTACAAAAAATGAATTAGAGAATTATTTTAAAAATATTAGAGAAAATAGACTTGAATTGAATATAGAAAATTTCAATAACAATTTTTCAGCAACAGAATTAATAAATAATTTAATTTAAATCCCAATTTTCACAATATATTGGAACATCACAATATATTTTTTCTAAATCTTTGATTGATTCATTACATGCTTTAATTGCAGATGAATAATTTCCAAATTCATATTTGAATATATTTTCGTTTATTAAATTTAAATAATCTAAATTTGGAACTACAACTTTTAAACCTGATTCAAGAGCTTCATAAATTGGAAGACCTACGGTTTCAAATTCGCTTGTATGAATATAAGTCGAATGCATTTTAAAAATTTGTATTAATTCATCTCGCTCTATGTTTTCAAGGACAGTAAAGTTGCTATCATAAAATTCATTTTTTATGTGTTTTGCTAAATTAACTACAGTTATTTTTTCGTCATACTTAGATGAGATTTCTTTTAAAAGTTCTCTTTGAAACTTTGGATTTTTATTTTTATTGTCGTCATATATAGTTATAAAACCAAGATTATTTGATTGTTTAATAGTTTTAATTTCAATTGAACCAATTATTTTTGTAGGATATTGATTTGGAATTAACTCTTCAACATGTTTTTGTTGAACAATTATTTTATCTGAAATTTTAAAAGCATATTTGTAAAGAATATTTAAAGCAAAATTTCTAAATGATGAGAAGGGCTTAACTAATGGAAGAATATTTTGTACAAGTGTATATGATTTAATTTTTGTCTTAAATCCAAAATTGCCAAAATGTATTATGTAATCATAAGTATTAATTTTTTCTTTGATGTTTTTATTTAGCAAAATATTTAAAAAAGGGTGGTAAATACGCTTAGTTGTAATATATTGACTATCAAAATTATCAATATATTTCTTAAATTCTAGATTGTCATAAATCACATATAAGTTTTTAGTATTATTTTGTTTTAGATAATTATTAACTACAGTAACGCCACCCTTTGATTTTACGCCACATAAATTAATTACAACTTTAGTCATTGATTCAATAATAGTTAATAATTTGAATATTTATGCCTACTATTATGGTAAACGTGACTAAAACAAAATATGATATAGCAATGCTTGTTGGCGCTAGGCCAAACTTTGTAAAAGTTGCTCCACTATTAAACAAATTTGAAGAAAATGACTTCAATGTTCTTTTTATCCATACTGGACAGCATTGGGATAAGAATATGTCAGATGATATATTTCAAGATATAGGTTTAAGAAAACCAGATATAAATTTAAACATACAAAAAAAATCAATGAACCAGCAATTAGGGACAATGATTACAGAATTGGACCACCATTTAATTGCAGATAATGTAAGTAGTTTATTTGTTTTTGGAGATGTAACCTCAACGCTTGCAGGAGCTATAACCGCTAAAAATAATTCAATTGTTTGTTTTCATGTTGAAGCAGGACTAAGGTCCGGAAATCTTTTTGCTCCTGAAGAGAGAAATAGAATAATGGTTGATGCAATTAGTGATAAATTATATACACCATCCTCTGATGCTGTAAAAAATTTATTGAATGAGAATATTTCTGAAAAAAAAATAGAAAATGTCGGCAACATAATGATTGATACTTTGGTGAAAAATTTTGATCAAATAACTTCAATAGACAATTTTGATCCATCAGAATTCGGTATTGATAGAGATTATTTTGTTCTCACATTACATAGACCAATAAATCTAAGTGATCAAAATTTACAAATTATTTTTGAGAGTATCTCTGAATTTACAAACAATTATGATATTTTAATTCCAGCCCATCCAAGACTTAAAGATTATGTAAATAGCAACAATATTGACACATCTAAATTAAAAGTAATTGATCCACAGCCATATATTAAATTTTTAAATCTGGTTTATAATTCTTCACTTTGCTTAACTGACTCTGGTGGATTACAAGAAGAAACCACTTTTCTAAATAAAAAATGTCTTACTTTGAGAGAGGAAACAGAAAGACCTATTACCGTTGAAAAAGGCACAAATAAAGTAATTGGAGTAAATAAAAATATTATTAATGAAATTAACGATTCTTTAAATACTAAACTTGCCTCTTACAAAGAAATAGAATTATGGGACGGTAAAACTTCTAATAGGATATTTGAGGATTTTAATGATAAGTAATACTGAATTTGAATATGACTTAGGAGTAGTTGGCCTTGGTTACGTAGGTCTTCCATTGGCAGTAGAAGCATCAAAACAAGGCCTTAAAGTCATTGGTTATGACATTAATCCTGAAAGAGTTGAAATGGTTAACAATGGAATCTCTCCTATAGAAGATATTTCAAATGATGAGTTATCTTATTCCCTTAATAACTTTCATTCAACATTAGATAGTAAATTACTTTCAAAATGCAAAAATATAGTAATAAGTGTTCCAACGCCTTTAACTGATTATCAACCTGATTTATCTTTTGTAATAAATGCTGCCAAAACTGTCGGTGAAAATTTAGTTAAAAACCAAGTTATAATTCTTGAGTCTACTACTTACCCTGGTACAACAATTGAGGTTCTAATTCCAAATTTAGAAAACACTTCAAAATTAAAAGCAGGTGAAGATTTCTTTGTTGGATACTCACCAGAGAGAATTGATCCAGGCAATAAAGTTTGGAAATTTAGAAATACTCCAAAGGTAGTTAGTGGAATCAATGATATTTCAACTGAAAAAATCGAATCTTTCTATAAGTCAATAATCGAAAATACAGTTTTGGTAAAAGGTACGAAAGAAGCAGAAATGGTTAAATTGCTCGAAAACACTTACAGACATGTAAACATAGCTCTAATTAATGAATTGGCTATGTTGTGTAAAATGCTCGATATTGATATATGGGAAGTAGTAAATGCTGCGAAAACAAAACCATTTGGCTTTGAATCATTCAAGCCTGGACCGGGTGTTGGTGGGCATTGTATTCCAGTAGATCCAGAATATCTATCTTTTAAAACACGTCAGATAGGAAAACCAGTCCGCTTTGTTGAGTTAGCTCAAGAAATTAATAACTCAATGCCTGCATATGTAGTTGGTCAAATTAGTGAAATTCTTAATAAAAATGGAAAAATTTTGAATAACTCAAAAATATTATTAATGGGAGTAGCTTACAAAAAAGATATAAGTGACATGAGAGAGTCTCCAGCTATAGATATAACTGAATTACTTCTAGAAAAGAAAGTGGATGTATCTTATTTCGATCCTTTTGTAAAAGAATTCTCTGTGTTAGGCAAAGCAATTAACAAAGAAAATGAAATAAATTCATTTGATAACTATGACATGCTTTTAGTACTAACACCACATTCTAATTTTTCAGACATCGATTTTTCAAAAATAAAGACTACTATTTTTGATACTACTGGAAGTGACTTTATTCAAAGTACTGAGAGGCTGTAACATATCAATTCAATTCGACACCCTGCCTAATACAATAAAACTTCTTGGTAATGAATTAGGTCATGTAATTAAACAACAAGCTGGGATAAAATACTACAAAATAGTCGAAGAAATTAGACAAAAATCAAAAAAATATAGGTCAACTCAAAATGAGAAATATTTGAATGATATTTTCAATCTTCTTAAAAATTTAAAACCAGAAGAGATTTACGTCATAACCAAGTCTTTCACAATATTTTTTTATTTGTCAAATATAACCGAACAGGTTTTTCGTGAACATTTTCTTGAAAATAAAAAAATTAGGATAAAAGAATCTAGTAAAAAAAATTTAACTTTCACACCTGTCTTTACTGCTCATCCTACTGAAAGCTCTAGGCAGTCTACATTAAAAAAAATTTATAAAATTGGCGAAATAATTAAAAATAACAATTCTGATAATATGAAGGAAATCAATGGATTGATTGCACAACTTTGGTACACAAGGGATACAAGGTCTTCAAAACCAAATCCATTAGATGAAGTTAAGTCATTAATTTTCTATTTAGATATTCTATACAGAAATGTTTATGACGATATTATTTCAGATCCAGATATTATTAAGGGCAACTCTAATTTCAATATTAGTTTCGGTTCCTGGGTTGGAGCAGATAAAGATGGTAACCCATTTGTAACCACAAAAGTTACCAAAGAAGCATTAAAGATATATTCAAATCAAATAATCAGTATATATAAAGAAAAAATCATTGAATTGTCTGATGATTTCAGCGTATCAACAAATTTTGTTAAATGTCCCGATCTTTTACAAAGAAAAATTAAAAATTACTCAATTTTATTGAAAAAAGAATTTGATCATTACTCTAAAGTAAATTTCGACGAACCATTTAGAATTTTTCTTTCATTAGTTTTTCATAGATTAGAAAACTTTCAGCTAAATAACAAAGGTTATAAATTTTTTAATGAATTCTTAGAAGATATGGAGATTTTTCAAAATAGTGTGAATGACGTCTTTGGAAAGAATTTTCGTATATCTAAATTAGATGATTTTGTTAATTATGTAAAACAATTTGAATTTCATGGTGTTGCTTTAGATATTCGTCACAATTCTTCAGTTATTAATTCAAAAAAAGGAAAAATATATAAAGACTTCATTAATTTAATTAAAGAAATACCTGAACTACAAAATATTTATGGCCAGAATGTATTCAATTCAATTATCTTATCCATGACTAAATCTCACCAAGATTTGTTAAATTTATTTAATCTATGCAGTTCATTGATTCCAGATAAAAATATTCCATCACTAACACCTCTAATTGAAGAAATAGAAGAATTACAATCATCACATTTGATACTTGATGAAATGTTAAAAAATAAAAAATACAATAAATTTATAAAGACTTTTAAAAGGAGTAACCAAGAAGTTATGCTTGGTTACTCAGACTCAAACAAAGATGGTGGAATAATCGCATCACATTGGAATGTTTATAAAGCCCAAATTTCGCTATTTAATACAGCTAAGAAAAACAATATCAATATTAATTTTTTTCATGGTAGAGGTGGCACTATAAGTAGGGGTGGTGGTCCAACATATGATTCAATAATGTCTCAACCAAAAGGA
>Ga0255759_10004364_pt1 | contig 12234 bp, 13 predicted proteins | sample 101ome_20_FD_179959 | JGI IMG/M metagenome (GOLD analysis project Ga0255759, IMG submission 179959) | Coastal salt marsh microbial communities from the Groves Creek Marsh, Skidaway Island, Georgia - 101404AT metaG (version 2) | ecosystem: Environmental > Aquatic > Marine > Intertidal zone >...
CGCGATAAACCCGTTCGGCAGTTTGCGTTGAAACGGTCAGATGCGTATCACCGTCAGCGCCAAGCCTAACGTCAAATTCATCCCCGCCCGTTAACCCGCCAGCAGTGTTCACCAGAACCGCCTCAATCGTCTGCGCATAGGTTCTCGGCATGAATATTTTGGCCGAGCCCGATTGGTAAAACCGGTCGACCTTGCCAGATTTCATCACAAGATCAATGGTGCCACGAGCGCGCTGCAAAGCTGGCTGTTCAATATTAGCAGTTACCGGCACCTTGGAACACCTAACGATAAATTTAATTTACATTTATCTATATTAGGTTTTTTGTTTTGATAAACAACCTCACTGCATTTTGCGCGAATAAATCACGAATAAATAGCGGGTAAATAAGGGCGCCAGCTTCACGGCTGACGTCTTTTACAAAAGGATGCGCCGAAGGGTTACGCGGGGGGCGTTTACGTGCCATAAATCCGGTCGCCAGCATCACCCAAGCCGGGCAAAATATAGCCCTTTTCGTTGAGCTGACGGTCAAGTGCTGCGGTAAAGATTGGCACATCAGGATGTGCTTTGCGCAATCGCTCGATCCCCTCTGGCGCCGCCAGAAGACACATAAAGACAATATCTTTGACCCCATGGTCACGCAGAATATTGATTGCCGCAACTGTGCTTCCCGCCGTTGCCAACATTGGATCAGCAAGGATAACCTGCCGCGCAGAAATATCACTTGGCAGCTTGGTATAATATTTTTCTGGCTGCAAGGTTTCATGATTTCTGGCCATGCCAAGATGGCCAACCGATGCCTCGGGAAGAATATTCAGCAAGGCTTCAGTCAGGCCGTTGCCGGCACGCAAGATCGAAACCAAACATGGGTTTGGTGCTTTTAATTGGTGGCAGTCAGCAACTTCTAGCGGCGTTTCAATACGCACGGCAACCATATCCAAATGCTGCGTAACCGCAAAGGTCATCAAATAGGCGATTTCACGCAAAGTCTGTCGGAACAGGGGTGATTTCGTCTCCTTGTTGCGCAGAACAGACATCTTATGCGCAATGAGCGGGTGTTCAACAATATGGAAGCGGCTCATCTCTTCACCTTTGTGAAAATAAGTTCGATTCTCGTCTTTCCTAGTCGCGTCAGCATGATCTCATGCAATGATTATCCGTATCTATATCTATGGAATCATTGGCTATATTATTTTTCCTAACCAATTTATTGACCGATACTAACAATCGCCAGATAGTGATAGATCAGTAATATCACGGCGAAGTCAAGTGTGCGATCGTTGTGGGCGCGGTGCAAAAATGTTTCCACTCTGCTGAAAATATAGACGTATCTTTTTTCAGTGGTCCAGATACGGTCCTGCAAAGTTAAGGACAAAATAATGAACCAGTCGAACAACCACCTTGAGCTGATTGATCTTGAAAAGCGCTATGGGGACACCGTCGCCGTGCGGGGGATTAATCTATCGCTCCCAGAAAACACATATTGTTGTCTTTTGGGGCCGTCAGGATGCGGTAAGACCTCGTTGCTGCGGATGATTGCCGGACATGAGGACATTACCAGCGGCGCTGTTTTTCTGGACAATCTGGATATATCAAATGAACCACCAGCAGCGCGGAGCACATCGATGATGTTCCAAAGCTACGCGCTGTTTCCGCATCTAAAAGTGATCGACAACGTCGCTTTTGCGTTGAAGATCATGGGGGTTGGCAAGACCGAACGTCATGCGCGCGCCATGGAGCTTCTTGAAAGTGTCCAGCTCCATACGATGTCGCAACGCTATCCCAGCCAATTATCAGGCGGTCAGCAGCAGCGGGTGGCGCTTGCGAGGGCGTTAATCACCAAGCCAAAACTGTTACTGCTCGATGAGCCTCTATCGGCACTTGATCCTTTTTTGCGCATTGAAATGCGGTCGGAATTAAAGCTGTTGCAACGTCAGCTTGGCATTACCTTTGTTCATGTGACGCACAGCCAAGAAGAAGCAATGGCATTGGCTGACGTGATTCTGGTGATGAATGACGGCAAGGTCGAACAGAAGGGCTCGCCAATCGAAATATTCACCAAGCCTCGCAATGCCTTCGTTGCACGTTTCATTGGCGGGCATAATGTTATTGAGGGTGAGGGGCGGCCAATATCAATCCGAGAGGATCGGATAAAGCTGACACCGGGGGGCACTGGCGAGGTGACGGGTGTAGAGTTTTTAGGATCAGTGGTGCGCTTGAAGGTCAAGTCAGACCGCGGCCTCCTTACTGTTGTTCAGTCAGATATGGAATTTACCAAGACGAAGTTTGATTTAGGGGATCAGGTGAAAACCAGCTGGTTAAAAAAGGACCAGCTACAACTAGAAGCATAGGAAAGGAACAAAACTATGGCTAAGCAAATTGATAGACGGTCACTTCTTAAAACGGCCGGTGCCACTGCCGCCCTTGCCGGGTTTGGCCTCAGTGCACCAGCAGTCCATTCTGCCAATGAAAAAATTGTCCGCTATCTCGGTACCGCAACGACAATGGGAAGCGAGATTGACAAGAAGCTTTTCGAAGATACTGGCATCAAGGTGAAATATATTCCCGTGACAACTGATGAAGTCACAAAGCGGGTTTTGACCCAGCCAAACAGCTTTGATATTGTTGATACGGAATATTTTAGCCTGCCAAAGCTAGTGCCATCAGGCAATATCCTTGGAATGGACTCAAAGCGGATCAAGGAATTCGACAACATCAGCACGACCCATACGCTTGGTCAAATTGGCGGCAAGACAATTGGCGATCAGGGTACGGCGCCAAAAAAGGTTTTCTATCTAAAGGATGAGAAATCGAGTGAGTTCTCATCTGAGCCAACCCGCTGGGCAACGCTGATCCCGACTGTGTTCAATGCTGACACACTTGGCATCCGCCCTGATCTTATCAAACGGCCGATCAGCAGCTGGGCTGAGCTTCTGAATCCAGAATTCAAAGGCAAAGCATCAATTCTGAACATTCCGTCAATTGGCATTATGGATGCGGCAATGGTTGTCGAATCGATGGGTGAATATCAATATCCCGACAAAGGCAACATGACACGCGATGAGATTGATCTGACAATCAAGATCCTGATCGAAGCGAAAAAAGCCGGCCAGTTCCGCGCCCTTTGGTCTGACTTCAACGAAAGTGTAAACCTGATGGCGTCAGGCGAAGTTGTGATCCAGTCTATGTGGTCACCTGCGATCACCGCTGTGCGGACGCAAGGCATCCCATGCGTCTATCAGCCGCTGAAAGAAGGCTATCGTGCATGGGCAGTTGGCTTTGCATTATCTGCCGCGACCAAAGGCTATCAGGCTGATGTTTGTTATGAATTTATCAACTGGTATCTTTCAGGCTTTGTTGGCGGTCATCTCAACCGTCAGGGCTATTACTCAGCCGTTCCATCGACAGCAAAGCAGTATATGGAAGATTATGAGTGGGATTACTGGATGCTTGGCAAAGCGGCGGCCAAGGACATCAAAGCCCCTGATGGCAAAAAGCTAGCAAGTGCTGGTGAAGTAAGAGACGGAGGGTCATTCGTTGAGCGTATGGGCGGCGTTGCCTGCTGGAATGCCACTATGGACGAGAATAGATATATGGTTCGCAAATGGAATGAATTCGTAGCGGCCTAAAGCATATTAATATAATCTGCGGCAGCCATTACCGTTGCCGCAGATTTTTTTGGGGGGTGAAATGTTGGATGTAAAAAAACACAGCGCAACAATTCTGTCGCTTCCCTTTGCATTTGTTATTTTTACCTTTTTCATTGTCCCACTCTGCCTCGTCGTTATGGTTAGCTTTTGGGATTACAATTCCTATTCGATTATTCCCGATTTTATTTTTACAAATTACCAAGATATTTTTTACGGCTGCGTCAAGAGCCTGCCGGATTTATGCACATCCTTTGCAACCTATATCTCAAGCTTGAAATTCGTTTTTATTACATGGTTGATTACCCTGTTAACCGGATTTCTGGTCGCGCTGTTTTTGTCTTTTTGTGTGTCTAGCTTACAAATGCAGATTGTTTTATTTCTGCTTTGCACAATCCCGTTTTGGACCTCGAATGTCATCCGGATGATTTCGTGGATTCCGTTATTGGGACGCAATGGTCTGGTGAATTCGACACTGCAGAAGGTTGGGCTGACGGACTCGCCCGCTGAATGGCTTCTCTATTCTGAATTTTCGGTCATTTTAGCATTTGTACATCTTTATACGCTGTTCATGGTTGTGCCGATTTTCAACTCGATGATGCGCATTGATCGCTCGCTGATCGAGGCTGCGCATGATGCTGGCGCCAGCAGTTTTCAAACATTGACCAATATTATCATTCCCCTCAGCCGCCCCGGCATCATAATCGGATCAATCTTTGTGATTACCATCGTGATGGGCGATTTCATCACTATTGGCGTCATGGGTGGGCAGCAAATTCCTTCGGTTGGCAAAATTATCAATGTGGAAATGACCTATCTGCAATTTCCGGCGGCAGCGGCAAATGCAGTGATCCTAATTATCACAACATTGATGATTATTTTTGCCATGACAAAACTCGTTGATATTCGAAAAGAGCTATAGATGTTTGGCCGCGGTTTTAAATTATCTCTTGGCATCTTTTTTACCCTTTTCATTTTGTTCCTATATGGGCCAACTTTATCGATCTTGGTGTTATCATTTCAGGGGCCAAATGGCGGCCTGACATTTCCGATGCGCGGCTTTTCAACCTTTTGGTTTGAATCGCTGTTTGATGGCGTCGGGGTAATCGATATCTGGGGTGCGTTTGGCCGGTCGATTCGCCTTGGCCTTGTTGTCATGGTTCTAACAGTGGTTTTAAGCCTGATGGCAGGGATGGCTTTCCGCAAACGCTTTCCGCTCTCAAGCTTTTTATTCTATGCCACCGTTTCATCGCTGATCGTGCCGTCAATCGTCATCAGCCTTGGGGTAGCGCTTGAATTTCGGATCATTGATGATGCTGTCAAGGCGATTGGCGGTGACATGAATATCCAGTGGGTGATTGATGATTTCCGCACCACGATGGGGCTGTTCAGCTCCGGGCTTGGTGCCCAGCTAACCTGGACATTGCCATTTGGGTTATTGATCATGTTTGCTGTTTTCAACCGGTTTGACCCGTCTTATGAAGAAGCGGCGCGCGATCTTGGCGCTGGACCTTGGCAGACGTTCCGTGAGGCTGTGCTGCCGATCATTGCGCCATCATTAATTGGCGTTGCGCTTTTTGGGTTCACGCTTAGCTATGATGAATTGGCGCGATCATCACAGGCAATCGGTGGGCTGAACACGCTGCCGCTTGAATTGCGCGGCCTGACCACGACGGTAACTGATCCGACGATTTACGCGCTTGGCACATTAACCACTGCAGTTAGTTTTTTGGCGATCAGCATATTTTTGATTTTATTCACCCTGCTGCGGCGGCGAACCGCCAAGGCACCGCGGCCAGAAACCCCTGCACCATGACCCGTGTTGCTTTCATCAATCCGAACTCGACAATTGCGATGACCACAAGCTGTGCGCGGTCATTTGCCACCCAGCTTCCCAAAGATTATAACGTTGAAGCGATTACCAACCATCAGGCGCCAGCTGCGATTCAAGGCCCTGAGGATGGCGATGCTGCCGTTCCGGGGGTGCTTGATATCATTTCCAACGGCAATTTTGATGCCTATGTAATCGCCTGTTTTGATGATACCGGATTGGCCGAGGCGCGGGCACTGACGAAAAAGCCTGTTATTGGCATTGGTCAGGCATCGTTTCATTTGGCAGCATTGTCATCGGGGCGGTTTTCAGTGCTGACCACCTTGGCAGTGTCAGTTCCGGTGATCACCGAAAATATCAGGGCGCAAGGATTTGGCCTGATTTGTGATGGCGTTTATGCCAGCGGCGTTCCGGTTCTTGATCTTGAGACTGCGCCTGACAAATCACGTGAAATCATCTCATCGCATTTGCACAAAATAGCCCTAGAACATCCCAATAATGCTGTGGTTCTTGGCTGTGCTGGCATGACCAATATTTGGCATAAATTACAGCCGGATCATCAGATTACCCTAATTGATCCAGTGGCAGCCGCGGCAAAATTAATCCCTGTGCTTGTCTGACCGCTTGTTCGGTTGACGACATCAGCCACATCTCCTGATCTCCACAGCCGCACGCAAGCGTTGTTACCTTGGCTCGCCTTGCTTTATGTACTGGGTATGTTGCCTTTCAGTTTTCAATCTAGACTTAATCAGTCATTTCCCTTTTGAACGGATGCTGGTTTTAAAAATTCATCGCCTATTTGACTGCGCAGAATAAACGCCGGTTTTATCTTTTAACTTCGGGGATTAACCCGCGCGGCGCAAAACGCAGCGTTAACAACAGGACCAGCCCCATAGTTATAAGGCGCGTATGCGCTGCATTTTCGATTAGATGCAGTCGCAGCCAATGGGCTGGTTCGATGCCCGAGGTCAGCAAGGTGATAAGCCAAAGGCCAATTGGTTCAGCCTCAATCCAGAAGAACCAGACAACAAAACCGCCCAGAACCGCGCCCCAGTTATTACCCGAGCCGCCAACAATCACCATTACCCAAATCAGAAAGGTGAACCGGAGTGGCTGATAACTTGTCGGGGTGAATTGCCCATCAAGCGTTACCAGCATCGCACCGGCAATGCCAATGACTGCCGATCCTAAAACAAACACCTGCAAATGCCGCGCGGTAACATTCTTGCCCATCGCATTTGCCGCGACCTCGTTGTCGCGGATTGCGCGCATCATCCGCCCCCACGGTCCACGCAGGGCGCTTTCCGAGAGCCAAATTATGGTTAGTAAAACAATGAGGAAAAGGCCTGCATAACATAGCTTTACCAGCAAGGATGAAGCCTCGACAATTGACAGGTTAAACTGCGTAATGATTTCTTGAAACCACGCTGCCTCTTGCAGATCCACTTCATAGGGTACCGGCCGCGGCAAGCCGTTCACATTCTTTACACCGCGTGTAAGCCAATCTTCAAATTTCAGCACATAAAGAATTATTTCCGAAATACCCAGCGTGGCGATAGCCAGATAATCTGAACGAAGGCCAAGCGCGATCTTGCCAACAACCCACGCCGCTGCAGCCGCAAACAAGCCGCCAACGAACCATGACAGGATAATCGGCAATCCAAGCCCACCAAGGTAACCGGTCATGGCTGGATCAACCGCCTCAATCGCAGCGACCGATGGATCAATCGCCAGACGCATCAGACTATAACCAACAACAGTAACAAGGCCGATCAGCCAATAGCGTTTCCTGCCGTGTGACCGAGCCCGTTTCCAGAGATAGATGTTGGCACAAATCGTCACAAAGCCGATCACCAAACCCAGACCTATCCCGCCCCCGCCAGCAGCCCAAGCAGCCGGTACCGGGTCCATCGACACAAGCACTGCAGCCAGTCCACCAAGTGCAGCGAACCCCATAACCCCGGCATTAAACAATCCAGCATAGCCCCATTGGATATTCACCCCCAGCGACATGATCGCAGAAATCAGGCACATGTTTAGGAGTGAAAACGCCAAATTCCAGCTTTGCACAAACCCGACAAAACTCAGCATTAATGCCATGATGCAAGCGAGCGCCAGATTGCGCCAATGGGCTGGCCATCCCGCGGGCAAACGAAATATACGGTGGCGCGCAGGCGTGTTTTCTGATGGCCTGTTCATAATGACTTTCCACTAAAAATGCCGGTTGGTTTTACCAGTAGCACCACAACCAATATCATAAAGGAGACTGCAAATTTATAATCAGTAGATAATATCTGTAAAAGCCCATCGCCAAAAAACCCGTCACCAAATAAATAGGCGGCCACTTTTTTATAGGCAAAAGTGAGCAGTAATTCGGAAAAGGCAATGACAAAACCACCGACAATTGCCCCAATTGGATTACCAACACCGCCAACGATTGCAGCGGCAAAGATAGGGAGAACAAGATGCAAATAAACTAGCGGTTTGTAGCTTTTATCAAGTCCATATAAGGTGCCGGCAATCGCCGCTAGCCCCGCTGTAATAACCCAAGTGATGCTGACAACACGATCCGGGTTTATGCCGGATAAAAGCGCCAGATCCTGATTGTCGGCATAGGCACGCATTGATTTGCCGGTGCGCGTCCGGTTTAAAAACCAGAATATAGCGGCCACCACAATGACGGCAGTAATCACCGTAATGGCCTGCGATGATTTGATTGCCAAGCCTTCGGACAAGCCGCTTATTTCCTTAAATGCGCGGGCCTTCAGCAGAAACCGGTCGCCATCATTGAAATTTCGATCATCTGGCCCAATGATGAAACGTATCACCCCCCCAATCACGAACATCACCCCAATTGAAACGATCAAATAGGTGACTGAACTTGCCCGTTGATGGCGATAAAAGCGAAACACCAGCCGGTCCAATAATAGGCACAGACCAATCGCACCAAGAATGCCAAAGGGCAGTGCCAAAAGGGCCGTTGGTAACGGTGAAATCGACAAGCCGATAGATTGCAGCCAATAGGTTGCCAAAATGGTACACATGGCACCGAAAGACATAATCTCACCATGGCTGAAATTTGAAAAATTCAGCACCGCATATACCATCGTCACCCCAAGCGCACCAAGGGCAAGCTGGCTGCCATAGGCAAGGCCGGGAACCAGAATGAAATTCGCCAAAAGCACCAGTGGATTTAATAGCGTTTCCATTGATCAGCCCCCCAAAAATGCCTTACGAACGTCGGCATTGCGCAGCAAAGCCGTGCCACTGTCGGTATAGCGATTTTCGCCTTGCACCAGCACAAAGCCCTGATCAGCAATGGCAAGAGCCTGTTTGGCATTCTGTTCAACCATCAAAACAGCAATGCCGGTGCGTGCCACCTCGATAATGCGATCAAACAATTCGTCCATCACAATTGGTGAGACGCCAGCGGTTGGTTCATCAAGCATTAGCAGCTTTGGTTCTGTCATCAACGCACGACCAACAGCCACCTGTTGCCGCTGTCCACCGGATAATTCACCGGCGCACTGGTGACGCTTTTCCTTTAACACCGGAAACAGCTCGTAGATCTGCTCCATGATGCCAGCGATCGGGCCGGTATTGATAAAGGCGCCCATCTCAAGGTTTTCTTCAACCGTCATAGAGGTAAAAACATTGTGGGTTTGTGGGACAAAGGCCATGCCTTTTTTCACCCGTTCAAATGGCGCGAGTGCGGTTATATCCTCACCACCAATTGATATTTTGCCACTACGGAGATTTAACATGCCAAAAATGGCTTTCATCGCAGTGGATTTGCCGGCGCCGTTTGGACCAACAACAACCGCAATGTCGCCAAGGTCAACACGAATGGAACAGCCGTTCAAAATATCTGTGCCGCCATAGCCGCCAACCATATTTTCACCAATCAGAAATGTCATTACGGGCGGTCTCTATCTTTGCGTGTCTGGTTTTTTAGGCCTGTGCCAAGATAGGCGTCGATGACATCTTCATTTGCCTGAACTTGGGCTGCGCTCCCTTTGGCCAACACTCTGCCTTGTGCCATCACGATCACTGGATTACACATGCGCGCAATAAATTGCATATCATGCTCAATCATGCAGAACGTGTACCCAAGTTCTTTGTTAAGGCGCAAAATAGCATCGCCAATCTGGCGCAAAAGCGTCCGGTTCACACCAGCGCCCACCTCATCTAGAAACACAATCTTGGCGTCTGTCATCATGGTTCGACCCAGTTCAAGAAGCTTTTTTTGCCCCCCCGATAGGTTGCCAGCATATTCATCGGCAAGATGGGAGATTTGCAAAAACGCAATGACGTCATTGGCACGCTGACGGTTTGCGGCTTCTTCGGTACGGACTTTTTTTGGTAAAAGCCAGATATCAATCAGGCGTTCGCCGGACTGGTTGGGCGGAACCATCATTAGATTCTCCCGAACTGTCAGTGACGAAAATTCATGCGCCAGCTGGAAGGTGCGCAACAGGCCTTTGTGAAATAATTCATGCGGCGCCGCACCGGTGATATCCTGTCCATCCAGAACAATTCGGCCAGTATTGGGCTTGTAAAGACCGGCGATTACGTTGAAAAGCGTCGTTTTTCCGGCGCCATTTGGCCCAATCAAGCCAGTAATTGAACCGGTTTCGATAGACAAGCTAACATTATCAACAGCCTTGATGCCGCCAAAATGCATGCTGACATTTTGAACAGATAGCATGGATCAGCTTTCAAATAAGGCCCCAAACGCATGTTCAGGGCCGTATTTTTGGTTAATGACTAGCGATAACGAACGGGGGTGATTTTCTGATCTTTGACAATGATCTCTTGGAAAGAGCCAGCAGACTCACCCGGGCCAATCAATTCGACATCCGTCGCGCCGACATAATCCACATCACCGCCAGAGGCGAGGATTTTCAGAGCCTTTGCCAATTCGCCCGGATAAATTTTTTCGCCAGGTGCATTCGCAACATCAGTAATCTTCGTTTTGAATTTGGTGCTGTCAGAAGACGAGGATGCCTGCATGGCAAGGATCATCAATGCCGCTGCATCATATGATTGTGGCGCATAAGGCCCCGGCTTAAAGCCAGCCGCCGAAGCCAGACCATTGAATTTTGCTGCACCCGGGCTGTCTGTGCCCGGCAAAGTGCCATATGAACCGTTCAAATCCTTACCGATTGCAGCTGGAAGGCTGTCGCCAATCATGCCATCAGGTAGAACAAAAACATCAAATGCACCGGCGTCAATTGACGCCTGAATAACGCCCTTACCACCTTGATCAAGATAACCGGCGACAATCAACACATCACCGCCAGCCTGCGCCAATGCGGCAACCTCAGCGCCATAATCACCCTTACCATCCTCATGCGAGGCCGAGATCGTGACTTTACCGCCCAAACCCTCAAAATTGCTCTGGATGCTGGCCGCAAGACCCTTGCCATAGTCATTATTTGTATAGCTGATGGCTGCCGATTTCACGCCCTTCTCTTTGAGGATTTCCGCTAGCACCTGACCTTGACGTGCATCTGATGGTGAAGTCCGGAAAAATAGCCCATTATCTTCAACCGTAGACAGCGCCGGTGAGGTAGCTGACGGTGAAATCATAACCACGCCTTTTGCAAGCGCAACATTTTGCAAAACCGCTGTGGTCACACCTGAACAGTCGGCACCCATAATGGCACTGACACCATCTGCGGTGATCAGCCGTTCTGCGGTTGCGGTTGCTGCTGCCGCATCAACACAAGTTGAGTCACCACGAACAGAGATGATTTTCGAGCCTCCCATGAAAGCACCGCTGTCACTGGCTTCTTTCATCGCCAATTCAGCACCGCTGGCCATATCCGGTGTCAGGGACTCGATAGGTCCGGTGAAACCGAGAAGCACGCCGATTTTTACATTGTCAGCAAACGCTGGTGTTGCCAGCAAAGCGCTGGTCACCAACAAAGCGAAAGTTTTCTTCATAATATCCACCCCTAGAAGTTTTCAATCAAAATAGTTTTAAATTTTCAAATGAAACACCGGTTAAAGCGAACCGATCCCGACGGGATCATTTGAAACTCAAAAGCGCCAAGCAAGCGAAGTAAAATACCCTACTTCCCTCAGCTCAATCAAGCTGGCAAATCACGCAAAGCCTGACGAGCTTTTTGAACCGCATGTTTGGCAGACGCACCCAAGACATCGCCCTCGAATATCCGCCATCTCCTAAATAATGACATAAATGCCCCGAATGACAACTGATCTGTAAACCTCTGCCAATTCTTCTTATGAGCGCCTTTCGATTTTCTCTGTCATTGCTGTCATTGCTGTCACCCATTAAAAAGATCACCAATAATGCATCACATATAGGCATTGGCTTTACCTAGACACATTTATATGCATTGAAGTGATCCGTTAGATCGTGCGGTACATGCCGGCCATAATAGGAGATACCATCACGATAACGCACCTAACTTGCCGCATAGGTGTTGCTCATTTTGTTGCACACCAATTCAACCGCAGACAGTTAACCTGTTGCAATTCGATTGGTTACATCAAGTGAAACATCAAAGATGGTGCCGGATGAGGGCACCATATAAATGCCTCATAAGATTTCAAAAGAAATCATAAGATATTATTATTCTTATTATTTACAATATTTTGTTTTTCCCCTTGTGTCATAAAACCTCACATCTTATTATTAAAGCTCAATCTAAAAGGTGGATAAAAAGGTGGATATTTATGACAAAGTGGAATCAGCTAACCGCTGCGTTCGTAAAAACGGCCAAAGCTGG
>Ga0255759_10004376_pt1 | contig 12215 bp, 15 predicted proteins | sample 101ome_20_FD_179959 | JGI IMG/M metagenome (GOLD analysis project Ga0255759, IMG submission 179959) | Coastal salt marsh microbial communities from the Groves Creek Marsh, Skidaway Island, Georgia - 101404AT metaG (version 2) | ecosystem: Environmental > Aquatic > Marine > Intertidal zone >...
ACAAAATTTGAGTCTGAGGCTAAAATAAGTGGAATAAGAATAGAAAATTATTCAAAATCAGAAATAAATTTGGAATATCTAGACATTTTAAAACTTGATGACGATTTTAATTTTGATTGTGACAATGGTAAACATATCAAATACATAACACTGATACCAGATAATAATTTTGCTGTGACTAATTCAAGTTACAATTCTATAAATATTAATGACTATTTTTCAAACGCCATAATTTCTAGTTTTGGAAATGACTTCTTGAAAATTATTGAAAGCAAAAGAAATTTTGATAATGAGTACCAAAGATCTCTTTTAAACATATCTGATTCATCACCATCATATTCCTTGTTATATAAGATTGAAGAATTAAATAATAATGTGGAAGATGAAATGGTAATTGATAAAACATTTAATCCCGAAGAAAAATCAAGAATCAAATCATTATTTTCGAAAGTAAAATCAAAAGACTTGGCTAAGACACATGATTTAAATTTAAATCTTTTTCTCATCGATAATTTAAATAAAGAATTAATTTATGAATCATCTTACCCTTTCAAATTAGACATCTTATTAACGAAAGATAATTTTTATCCTTCTATTGAACCAAAATCACTCGATGCGATTAAAACTAAGATTAAAGATTTTTCTATTCAAGTACATAAAAGGATTTCTTGTTTCCCTACGCAATTCAGAGTTCAGGTGGAAAATAGTGAAATTGTCATAAATGCTGGAAAAAATAACAACATATCCATCGGTGATAAGATTTTAATTGTTGATACAAATTATCTTCCAAAAAAAATTTTTGATGATAGCAAGTCTATTGAAAAACTAATTCTTGCCGAAGTTGTTTCTCTTGAGAATTTTAGGGGGAAATTGCAAATTATTTCTAAGAAGAAAGAAGTTGATTTTAATTCTTTAATTGGAATACCATTATAAATAGGTGAAAAATATGAGACTTTTAAAATTATTTTATTTATTTTTTTTAAGCTTTAGCGTAAATGCTATGGATGAATTCATTATTGCTTCTGCTGGCCAAGTAGTTGAGCCAACTCCTCTAATTGAGGAAGAAGCAAAAAAACCAGAGGTAAAACCTGAAGATTCTCCTGTTGTGGAAACAACAGTAGTGCCATCAGAAGATACTATTCCTGAAAAAGACATGCAGGCTGAAATAGATAATGACCTTAACAAAAAAGACGTTGAGGATGTTAAAGATGAGACTTCTTCCAGCTTAAAGAAAATTACTGAAACTGAGGCAAAAACAGAAAAAAGCCCTGTTGATAGTACTGTCGAACAAGTATCAAATAATGTTCCTGCAGATTCAAAAACAGCAAATATTGAATCATCTATGAATAAAGATACAGGTGAAATGACATCACCAGTTGAAAATTTGTCAAATTCAAATATTTCAAAGCCAAGAATTGTTGGTGCTTCACCTATGCCAGTAATGCACGATGAAGCTATGAAAGCACTTAAAACATTAATTGGAGATCTTGATAAAATTAAATTTGACAACTCTATGACTACAATTAATGGACAAAAAGTTCTCAAAGGAAGATATAAAGTGCAAGTTGGAGATGTTCTTGATGACATTATTTACGGCACTATGGGTGATATCCCAATAAGACATTCATTACTCAGAAAAGCTTTCGTGGAAACTAACCCTCATGCTTTCATAAGGTCAAACGCCAATAGATTAATGGCTGGTAAATTAATAAAAATTCCTGATGTTAATGACTTAAGAAGAACAATTTTTCCAGGTGGAATCATTGATGAAAGCTCTGAGCTTGATGTATCAGAGAAAAAAAAGCCAACTAGGAAAAAAATGGATTGGGTAAGATACCCCTGATCAAATAATTTTAAATTCTGGCTGGATTATAAGTATAATAAGGTCATATGGCCTTGAAAATTATTGATTCTAGCAATCTAGCAGGCAAAGATAATCCAATATTCTTAGAGGGAACTTTGCCTATATCTAAACGAAAGTTCTCTGATTTAGGGCTTTCGTTAAACAAAGTTCATGAAGGTTTAATTGCTAAAAATGGTAATACATTATTAATCAATAATAATAAATTTTTATCCCTTTCCATAAGCCTATCCAGTAAATTCATTCCAGACCAAAAGGTATACTTTCAACTTTTTTCATTTAATTATGAATATTTTATAAAATTTTTAAATTCGTCAAAAAATATAAACCTTAGAAATGAGAATAGCTCATTGATTAATAAATTAAGTACTCTTTTACTTAATTCATATCAACCTGAAAACATAACAAGCTTTTATTCTAATTTACAGAAAAAATCCAAGATAGTTAACAATAATCTTTTTGGAAAAATACTATCTTCATTTCTGAATATTGAAACTCTTACTGGAAAAAAAATAAAAAATTTTTTTCTTAATTTAGGCCTTAATCAAGAAAACCTACTTTTAAAAAAACAACTTGTTAATACAACTCAGAAAAATTTAATAAATACTTTCCTATTATCAATTGACAATGACCCTGAAATGAAGTTTTTGTCTGATAAGGCATTGAATTCCTTTCAACTATCACAATTAGAGAGTTTACATGCAACTAATAATAGAGAAAATATTTATAACTTTGTCCTACCCTTTCAAAACTTCTCTCCAATCGAATTTCAATTTTTTAAAAAACATAAATCAAATAAAGATTCAAAAGATGAGTCTTATGTTGTTAACATTCACACCAAACATGATGATCTAGGTGAATTATGGCTGAAAACATCCTTAACAGACACAACTGAAGTTGATTTGACAATGTGGGCAACAAAAAGAAAAACTGTCAGACTTGCTCTAAATGGTGAATCAGAGCTTAGGTCTATGATGACAGAAATTGGACTAAAATTATCTAAATTTATAATAATAAATTCATCTAAACCAAATGTTCCCTACAATTGGGAAACTAACAAATCAATTATAGATATTCTGGCATAAAATACCTATGAACGAAGACAAAAAAAAAGCGGTTGCACTTGAGTATGGAAAAAATAAAACACCAAAACTAATTGCCAAAGGCGATTATGAGATAGCTCAATTGATAATTGATGAAGCAAAAAAACATGGCATATTTATTACTGAGGATGCTGAATTAGTTGCTTTATTATCTAAGCTTGAACTTGATGAAGACATACCAGATAACCTTTTTAATGCAGTAGCAGTTATTTTATCATGGGTATACTGGCTTAAAGGCATGATTCCAGGAGATGAAAAAAAGTAATTAAACTTCTTCAAATCCCTTGTAATTAAATGATTTTGAATTCTTAATTTTTCCGAGTTTATTATATAGTTCAGTAGAATTATTATTTTTTGACTCGAGTGTATTTAAGGCGCCCCTGATAGCATCAATTTTTCTCGAAACAAGGATAGAGTTTCTTTTTTGAGCTTTTTGACAATCTTGAATATTTACAAAAAACTGATCAAACTGAGGTTGATTTTTTACAAGGGAGGCCGATAAGTCAAAATCAATTATTTTTTGGGACAAATCAGCGAGTAATTTTTCTTTTTGGTCTTGAATCGAAAGGAAATCGTCAATATTTTGACCCTTTAAAAATTCAAATTCTTTATCTAAGATATTTGATATATTCTTCGTGAGGTCGTTTAATTCAGTAATTTTTGCACTTGAGCTCAAGGGAGTTAGTCAATAAGTTTTTCTAATGATAAAAAACTTTCGGCAATTTTTCTTGAATCAAGAGGATAATTTCCAGTTTGTATCTGTTGTTTGATTATATTAACCTTATTTTGGTCAAAACCAGATTCAGCGGCTAAAGATTGAGCAATTGTGTTAAGGCTATCAGATTTTTGAACAACACTTTTTTTCTGATCTGACACTTGATTTGGAGTGTTATTAGTTCTTTGTGATGTCTGACCTTTATTGACATTAACTGAACTACCAGTGTTTACTTTCATTTGAATTTCTCCCATATTTTACCCCTTAGTGTCTAACATCGACATAATATTTTTATACTTTAATGTTATCATATCGCTAAATATATAAAAAATAAACATTTTTTTACCTATTTTTTACAGTTTTGGAATCATACACATAACCGTAAATTTCTCTGCCAGAATCAGTATTTTTTAATTTAATCCTTTGACCAAAAACCCCATTTTCAAGTGCCTTAGCACTTGCAGAAATTTGAACACCACTCTCGGTTGAGAAAATATACATCACTATCTCATTTTTTGAAATTATTTGATCTGATCTTGAATCAGACTTGGTCAAAACTTCGCCTTTTGAAAAACTCCTGTTTATGACATTAAACTTTAATCCTTCAAAAGAATCAAAATAATGCCTTCCAACAGAACTTTTATTAAGGGTTTTGAGTTCAAAAGCATCAGAATTTATTTGGGTACCAGCTTTTAAAAATCTTTTCGATACCAAAACTTGAATTTTTGAAAGAATATGGTTATTTTTGATCAGAGAGTTTTGAGGTATGTCAGAGTCGACGATTAATTCTTCAGTAAAATCTTTTGATTGAAGTATATAAGAATCGAAAGGTACCTTTTCGCTATTAAGAGGAATAATCAAAGAATTTTTTTCATTTATGTGTTCATTTTTTTTAATATTTTTGAATGTTTTGATTACATAACTTATATTATCTATTAAATTTCTTCCAACAATTTGATTGATTTCAACGTCTTTAATTGTTCTTGTACCTAGAATTTTTTCAAAACTCAGGTGTTTTTCATCTTTATTTAAATTAACATTGCCTTCAAATTTTTTCACATCCTCAATTGTTATTAAATCTCCTATTTTGAGATTTTTAATGAATTTAAAATAAATATTACTTTTTTTGGATTTGAATGTGGTATAAAACTTCCAATTTGGATTTTTACATTTTACCAAAATAGTTTTATGGTTTTTAAATGGAAATTTAACCGATAAATCTTTAACACATCTTTTGAGCTTTAGCCTATTATCAGGCTTTATTATTTGAATAGTATCAGAATCTATATTCCTTTCTTTTGAAATTATTTGTTTAATGTCAAAAATTATTGTGTCAATATCATTTGCAATTGATAAGGATGGTAAAATAAAAAAACATAAAAAGAGTAAATTATTCAAAAGTTTCATAAATACCTTTATGCAATAAATATACCAATTCTGATAATATGTGTTTTGTAACCTACTTAACAAAAATATGACTAAAAAATTATCAATTATTGGCGGATCAGGATTTATTGGCACACATCTATGCAAACAACTTGAAACTTTAAATATAGATTTTGAAATAGTTGATTTAAAAGTAAGCAACGATTACCCGAAAAAAACCATAGTTGCCGACATTAGAAATTTAAAAACCCTACGTCAATCAATTAATGGAGATGTAATTATTCATCTTGCAGCTGTTCACACCGATGACATTAGGGAAAAAAAAGTTTATTTTGAAACTAATGTTGATGGAACAAGTAATATACTTAAAGTATGCGAAGAAAAAAATATTCAAAGTGTTATATTTACCAGTAGTGTTGCAGTATACGGATTTGCTCAACCTAACGCAGACGAAACATCTAAAACAAAGCCATTTAACTATTATGGAGAATCAAAATTAGAGGCTGAAAAGCTATTGACTAATTGGTATGAAAAAAATAGTTTTAATAAAAAACTAACCATCATCAGACCAACTGTAATTTTTGGCGAAAATAATAGAGGTAATTTATTTAAACTTATGGAAAGTATTTATTTAAAAAAGTTTTTAATGATTGGATCTGGTAAAAATATTAAATCAATTGCTTACGTAAAAAATTTAGTGGATTTCATAGTGTTTTCTTTAAATTTAAAAAAATTTCAGATCTTTAATTACATTGACAAACCTGATCTTAAATTAATTCAACTTATTAAAATGATCAAAAAACTTTTAAATTATAAACACAATACTTTTTTAAAAATACCTTACTTCATTGCAGTGTTAATAATTGTAAATTTAGAATTTCTTTCAAAATTTATTAAGTTTAATTTGCCAATTAGTTATATAAGAATTAAGAAGTTTTGTTCCACAACTCAATTTGGCTCAAAATTTATAGATTCAACATCTTTCAAAGCCAAGTTTTCACTGAAGGATGGCTTAAAAAGCACAATTGAATTTGAATTCAAACAAAAATAATATTTATCTTTTTCCTAAGAAATAAAGTGCCTTAAAAGAACAAAAAAAGCCAAAAGACCAAATTAAATGTGTAAGAAAAAAAAGTATAAATGCATTGATAGATTGTTTTAATTTAAAATTAAGCTTTAAAACAAAGTACGTATTCACTAGTCCATAAAAAAACAGTAGTATAAAAAGTAATTTAGCTGAAATTGCTGTAAAGAAACTGAATAAAATCAAAAAAATAATTGATAAAAACAGCATAGGTGGAATAACTTGCCTAATTTCAATAAAACGATTTTTTTGAAAAAACAAACCTCTCCCAAAACCATAGTTATATATCATCTTCAAGAAACTAGAAATACTATCTCTGGAATAATATTCTACTAAAATGCTTGAATCACAATAAATTTTTCCACCATTTTTAATTATTTGAAAATTCAAATCAGAATCTTCGCTAATTTTTGGTTGAGATTCATCAAACTTCAGCTTTTTTTTTTTTAAAAATTCACTTTGGAAAAAGCCAAGATAAACGGTTTTTACAAAACCAGAAAAGTTTAAATTTCTAAATTTAACACCCCCAAAGCAAAATTTACTACTCATTATTGAGGCAATAAATTTTTGTTTTTTTGTTTCACCTATTGGTTTTTTTACCCCACCAATATTTTGAACATCTAACATTTTAGATTTATTATATAAATCAAGAAAGTAATTGGGGTAAATGTGAGTCCTGGAGTCTAATCTGGAAATATATTCACCTTTGGATTCATTAATCAGAAAATTTAGTGATGCTGTTCTGTTTAAATTAGGATTGTGAAAATATTTTAATTTTTGTTCATGTGGTTTTAAAATTTTCCTAACCTCATTTTCTATATTTTCACCAGCTTCAAGAAAAAGAAATTCGAATAAAAGACCATTATAATTGGCTTCCGACAAATCTTTTAAAATTCTAAAAGAATTAAGATCATTTAGTGAAGTTATTATTATACTTAAATTTATTTGCTCAGAGCTCATAGCCTGCCTCTAGAGCATCTTGATAAAACATTTTTACAGTATCAAGGGAGAATTGTTCTAAATCATATCCAATTAATTTAATCTTATTCAAAATATCAGGAGTAACAGTAATAATATGACAACCAATTTGATTAGCATGAAAGATGTTTAAAAGCTCTCTGGGACTAGCCCAAATAAGCTCAGCCATAGAATTACTACTCATCATTGAAACACATTCCTTCATAATCGGTAATGGATCAATCCCGGTATCAGCAATTCTTCCAGCAAAAACAGAAATATAGGATGGTAAATTGTTATCTAAAACAGTTAAAACGTCATCAACTTGATCTAAATTCATAATAGCAGTGACATTAACCTTTACATTTTTTTTTACAAGTTCTTTGATAAGTTCCCTACTTTTTTCTTTTTTTGTATTTGTAATAGGAATCTTTACATATACGTTGTCAGCCCAACTAGAAATAATTAAAGCTTGTCTTTCCATTTCCTCAAAATCATCAGAGAACACCTCAAAGGAAATAGATTTTTGGTTAACAAATGTTAATATATCTTTACAAAATTCAGTGTAATTTAGAATGCCAGCTTTTTTCATTAATGTAGGATTAGTTGTAAGGCCTTTAATTAAAGGCAAATTATTTAATTCCACCATTTTATTTTTATCTGCACCATCAGCAAAAATCTTAACATTTAAATTTTCAACATTATTCACGAAATAACTCCATATCTTTAATTATAAAATCACCTGCACCTTTTAAACTATCAGTTTTGTAGCTATATGTTTTTGGTTTTTTCTCATTATAGTTTCTGTCAATATAAATTGTTTTACATCCTGCTTTTTCACCAGCAGAGATATCTTTCCAACGATCTCCAATCATATAACTATGTGCCAAAGATAGATTATAAGATATAGAGGAACTTAACAATGCACCTGGTGAGGGTTTCCGAAAATAGCAACGATCTCTATCATCATGAAAACAAACTTTAATTTCATCTAATGGAAAATTCTTAATTAGATAATTATTTATACTTCTAACTTTGTTTATACTTATAGTGCCTCTAGATACATCAGGTTGATTAGTGATAACAATCAGATAAAAACCTTTTTTTTTCATTAATTTTAAAAATTGCAAAACATCTGGATATATTTTTAATTCATCCAGGCATGAAGGAGGATAAGGTTTTCTATTTCGAATTATAGGATAATTAATCACACCATCTCTATCAAGAAAAACGGCTTTGGGTAACATTAAATACTAGATTCCCATTTGGTTTCATTCTTTTTTAATTTTGGATGGGATACCAATAAATGCCAAATAACGGCTTGAAATGCCTCAGTGTGTGGAGTAATATTTTTATCATTAATTGTAGGAATAACTAAGCAAGTATTTGCTACTTTTTTAGTGTAACCTCCGTCTCTTCCAACAACACCAACAATTTTGGAACCAATATTGCTTGCATATTGTAAGGCTTTCACCAAGTTTGGACTTATATTTTTTTCTAGATTTCCACCTCCAACCGAAAAAATGAAAATTAAATCCCTCTTGGATAACTTACTGACTTTCAACCATTCTGAAAAAATTGAACTCCATCCATCGTCATTTGTTCTAGCAGTCAACTCAGAAACATTATCGGTAGGCGCATATGATTCAATACCTACGATCTTTCTAAAATCATTCACTGCATGTGAAGCATTACCCGCACTTCCTCCAACTCCAAGAAAGAAAATACGTCCTCCTTCCTCCCTGATTACATAAAGTATATTAACTATTGCTTCAATGATACTAGCATCTATAAGCTTTATTATTTCAATTGTTTCTTTTAAGTGATTTTCTGAATATGTCATTGTTTCAAGTATGTATTAAATGGACAATTATATTAGTTTTTCTAATTAGATTTTTTTAAAAATTCCTCAGTTTCTAAGATACCTTTTTCAGAACCTATCTCATAAAAACGTTTATTTATGATGTAACCATGAATCAGGCTATCGATAGATAAGAGATTGTAAAATTCAGACAAATCAAATACGTCATCAAAATTATACTTAAAAAATGATTTTTTACTTATAAGAGAAATACCATAGTCGATATAGTGCATTTTTTTTGACGTTTTTAATTTGTTATAAAAAATAATGTTATTTTCTTTTAAAGCTACATTACTTCTGTCCCACTTATCATCATTTTTGATAATAGACATTAAAACGAGACACGAGTTTTTAAGAAAGAATTCTTGAAGTTTTCTCACATTAATTTGTAAAAAAGAGTCCCCATACATTACAAAAAAAAAATCAGGCAGTAAACTTAATGCCTTTAGTATTGCACCACCGGTACCAAGTTTTTTTGATCCATCTTCAGAGTAAGAAATTTGCAAATTAAATTTAATACCATTACCAACATAATTTTTAATTTGTTCACCAAGATATCCGGTACATATTACAACTTCATTTACACCTTGAAGTTTTAAATATTTTAATTGGTAATCAATAAAGGGTTTACCATTAATATTCATCAAAGATTTAGGAGTATTTTTACTTAATTTGCCAAGCCTTGAACCTAGACCTCCGGCGAGAATAAGAACAGGATACAAATTCATGTGTTTGAAATTGTTTGAGTACCATTAAAATCAAATTTAAAACGTACTTCATCCAAACCGGAATTTTTCATTGCGCTTCTAAGTGCCTTGGGGTCTGAAGCCAAGAATAGTAGGAATCCACCTCCACCAGCTCCGACAAGTTTACCACCGATTGCGCCATTATTAAATCCCAAGGTATAGATTTTATCGATTTTAGAATTAGTCATATTGTCTGATCTTGTCTTTTTTTTCATCCAATGTTCATGCATAATTTCACCGAAAACTTTTAGATCTCCAGATTCTAATGAATCTTTAGATGCATAACCTAATTCTTTTACATGATCTAAATTTTTTATCATTTTTTTATCATTGGCATCCGTATTTTTTTTTTGGACTTCTAGGATGTCACTCGCATTTCTGGAATATCCAGTAAAAAATAGCAAAAGGTTATCTTCTAATTTATGAAGCGTTTCCTCGGATATTTGTAATGGAGAAATTCCAACAGAATCGTCTTTATTAAAATTGAAACACGTTATCCCTCCGATAGCAGAAGCATATTGATCTTGCTTACCAATTGGTTGGTTTAATCGATCTATTTCAATATTACATGCGATTTCAGCAATAGTTTGCTGTTGAACATGAACTTTTTTGTAGTTGTGAAGAGCTTTAACGAGTGCAACTGTGAAACTTCCAGATGAGCCAAGGCCAGTACCTGCAGGAATATCAGCTAAGGTGGTTATTTCAATTTGATTATTTTTTGGACAAATTAATTCGAGTGATTCTCTGATTATTGGATGTTTTACTTCGTGCAAAAAATTTACTTTTTCGATATCTGAATACTTTAAAAATATACCTTTTCTAAAAGGTTTGATAACAGAAACATATACATATTTGTCTATGGCTGCTGAAATGAGAAATCCATCATTTTTTTTGTAATATGATGGAAGGTCAGTACCACCCCCTCCAAAAGTTATTCTTAGTGGACTTCTAACTAAAATCATTTAATATATATCCATAGTGGTTTTGTATTAAATTGTTAATTATAAAATTTATATATAAAAAAAATGGTGGAAATTTATTGCATCTTTCATCGTAAAGATACCATAAAAAATTGTAAATTTTAAATTCTTTAAATTTTTAAAACTATACTTTTGTGCTATCAAAAAGGTGATTTTTTTTGCAAGCATGCATTAAAAGCCTTCGGATAAACCTCGGTATAAAAAATTTTATTAATATAATAAAAGTTATTAAAGTGGCTTTTGTGAAGGTTAAATTTTTCCAAATAATTTTAATGATATCAAAATTTCCGATCTTTGCTTTCTGAGAAGAAATACCTCCAAGATAGAATGTAACATAACCATTATTATTAATTTTTAATTCACTTAAACCATTGGGAAACTGACTAACAATTGTATTAAAATCAGACACAATTTTATAATTCAAATTGTAAGACTCATCATGTGCAATAAACTAAAAAAACCTGAAAAATTACATCAGAAAAAACTATTGTTTGTAAATTAATCCGCACTTATTTCCGATAATATTTACTTCCAAGTTATGTTCATCACAAAACTCTATGTACGCTTGATAGGCACCATCATAAGTAGCGTTATCTATTACATCATCAACAATAATTACACCGCCTTTAATTGTGGCATCATATATTTTAACGAGAGACCTCTTAGTAGGAAGGTACAAATCCACATCTAAAAAACAAACCTTAATTGGAAAAATAGATTGATAATCAAAATCCGAACAATCTACTTGAATAGCATTAACGAAGTTAAATTTCGAAAAATTTTTTTTCCACTTTTCAAACGAATTATATTCGAATCCACGTAAATCTCTTAACGACTTACCTCTTTTATCAATCTCATAAATCAAATCGCTAATAACAAACGAGTTGAATGTATCAAGAGCGAAATACATATTCTTATTTTCAATATTCTGATTCCTAATATGCTCAGCGATGAATCGCGTCGTCATTCCTCTCGCCACACCAATTTCACAAATACATCCATCCAAATCTTTCAACCTTTCAATTTCCATAATAATTGTGGAAAGTTGAATAGGCTCAACGTTATATGGGTAATTAGGTTTGCCAAATTTCGTATATCTAAATACTAATTTCTTTAATGTTTCTTTTACTAATTTCATTACACTTTCCAATCCAAAAAAATACATACTCATTACTGTCTTATTGCTCATCAATAATCAAATCATTCCAAAGGAATTGTCGTTATCACCACATAGTAAATTAAATTCTTATAAAATATCTTAAATACTAAACACGATTATAATCACGCTAATAAGACAAATATAACTTGTTTTTGATTGAAGAGCATATTTAACCGTATCATCATCCACTCATTTTCTACCAACATAAAGAAAAGTCAAATATCCAATAGAGTAAGATTAAAGGCATCTAAAAAAATAGTAAATTTTAAATTCTTTAAATTTTTAAAACTTTACTTTTGTGCTATCAAAAAGGTGATTTTTTTTGCAAGCATGCATTAAAAGCCTTCGGATAAACCTCGGTAT
>Ga0255759_10004383_pt1 | contig 12207 bp, 27 predicted proteins | sample 101ome_20_FD_179959 | JGI IMG/M metagenome (GOLD analysis project Ga0255759, IMG submission 179959) | Coastal salt marsh microbial communities from the Groves Creek Marsh, Skidaway Island, Georgia - 101404AT metaG (version 2) | ecosystem: Environmental > Aquatic > Marine > Intertidal zone >...
ATTTATTGTGCATTTCACTTAAATGATATACATGATTGGATTTGTACGAAATTAAGTAATTTAAGTTTAATAATATTTAGGAGATAACTATGATAACAAGAGAAGAAATAAGAACAGCATTTGCTACTTTAGAAACTAACGAACAAAAGGCAGAGTTTTGCAGAGAACACATGGAACAAGAACGAGAAATGCCAGAATTGTATGAGAATCTAGTTGATTCAATGGGTAGAAAATTATTTAACTTTAAAGGATTATATGAGTGTTGGTCTTCTGATTCACCCAAAGACCATTGGGCACAAAAAAATTATGGTATGACCATGAGAGAATATACAATGAGGTATATCACAAAGACAAGTAAAACGGATAAAACAACAGAAGAAATGATTGAGGATGCTACAGTTGAAGTACCTGATGTCAAAGAGGATGATGTATCTAAAGTAATAGGAGAAATGAATGAAGTATAACGAACAGCAAATTATAGAAGAAGTATACAGATATATTCAAGGTACCTATAAACAACATTATAGTACCACAGAAGATGGTATGCAAGTTCAAGATATGTTGCGACATTTAAATATTGATAAAGATTTCTGCCAGGCAAATGCAATAAAATATTTGTGTAGATATGGTAAGAAAGACGGAAAGAATCGCAAAGATTTATTGAAGGCGATTCATTATATTATATTATTAATGAGTAGTGAGGATACAAAATGAGTTATTGGCCAGACAGAATAAAAAGAGAAATTATATCAAATAAAGGTAATTGTGAAGCATATGTTTATGAATATGAAAAAACAAATGAACCTGATTTGGGTAAAAAATATGTAGGTTATCACAAAGGAGAACCTGAACGAGATTATTCTAATTCATCTATGGATGATTATTTTAAAAAATTATTAGCAGATGATGATTCAACATGGACATATAGTGTATTAGCTTACGGAACGAAAGATTATTGTATACAATTTGAGCATGATGAATTAACTAGAGTAAATGCTAAAGATAATCCTAAGTATTATAATAAAACAAACGGTCAATCTAAAAATATAGATATCGTAAGAGATGATTACTTTCATGACATGGCTCAACAAATTTTAAATTACAAAAGCTTAGATGGTTGTAATACAATATTAAGAGATAAAAATTATATAAAAAATAATGTAGAGTTTTTTCAAGTTAGAGCAGAAACCACAGATGAAAAACATGATGGTGAAATCAGAACAAGAATAGATGAATCGCATGGCGACTATGCAAAAAAACATTTGTTAATTACAATATTAAAAAATAGAGCATTTAAGGGTGACCGTGCAAATTTAGCAATAAATGGTAATCACTCATGGCATGCATTTAGAACCTCAAAGAGCGGTATTTTAATTAACACATTAGAAATACCAGAGGAAATACACAAAAATTGGAACGATTCAGAAGTTAAAGAATTTGCTGATTATCTAAATCCTATTAAAATGCACCCTACAAAATCATCAGATTTAGAAACTATTGCTAGACTAGCTTTAGATAGAGTTAAAACTGGATTATCAGTAGATAGTGTTCAAATGGAGGATTATTTTAAGAAAAAGAATTTAACATATAAAGACATGCAAAAAGTAAAACAGACAATGGATAAAATACAAAGTCATGATGATAATAAAATTAATTGGAAATCTGCTGGGTATGTTAAACTACTAAAAAAATTAGAAGATTCATATTCTTTAGATGATGGAATTTATTGCAAATCATTTTCTAGTAGTAAGAACGATATGATAGGTAAATTCGGATTAGTTAAACTAAAAAGACTTAAAGAAGAACATGATATTAAAAGATTTCATGTTATAATACATCATCCTGTTTATAAGACCGAAGAAGCTAAAAAACAATGGGCAAAAGATAAAAAAGAAAATTCTGAAATATTAGAAGATATTTTCAATAATCAGACTGATAAAGGAATGTTTAAAGGTATTGAATTGACTTTTGAAGAGGTTCCTGTATGGAGAGAGGATTTAAAAAAATTAGTAAAAGATGGTTTTAATTTTAATGAACCTGAAAGTGGCGAGTGGAAAAATAATGAAAATAAAGCTTGACATATACTTCAAAATGTCCTATAATAATGAGAATTACTATAAATGTAATAGTCATGCAGACTTAAAATGCACATTTAACAACCATGGAGATATATAATGGCAAGAAGAGCGATAAGCAAAACACAAAAAGTACTAAACCTATTATCAAAAGGTGAACCAGTATCTTGGTCTACTTTAAGAAATAGATTTGACTTGACATCACCAAGAGCTATGATTGATACTTTGAGAAGTAAAGGTCATATGATTTTTATTAATGAGACAAGTCGTGGTACAACCTACCGTATGGGTAAACCAACAAAAGCAATTTTAGCTGCTGGTGTATCAGAAGTATTACTATCTGATAACGCTGATAGAACAATTGTGGCTGCTGGTATCAAATCACTTTATGGTACAAAGTACGCTTACACTTCTTAATGTGAGAGTGGTGCCCTTTCGAGGGCACCTTAACTTTAATTAACTTGGAGGCAATTGTAATGTATCATAAAATTTCATCAATGTGTGATAAGATTCGAGTAATTTATGATAAATCAGAACAATTAAGGATAATGAAGTACGGTCATCCAGATGACCCTACAGTAGGAAAATCAGATAAAGATGATATTGATTTTCTAATTAAAGACATACAAACTTTATGTAGAGAGATAGCAAATGATAAAGGAAAATATAATAAGTATCCAGCAAAAAAGAATGCTTAGAACATTCGCTATCGTTTTGATTGGGTTGTCCTTACAAGGATGTTTGGCAACCAGGTCTCATATCGGCGCCGGTCTAGGTGCAACAACATCAACAGTAGCATGTGTATCAGCAGGGATAGACAATCCATATGTAGTTGCAATGTGTACTTTAGGTGGTGCTCTTGCAGGTGCTGAAATGATGTATCAATCAGATTATGATGTTCATTATGGTACTTTTGTAGACCACATGAATGTTGCAACATCAGGTTCATCTTATACTAATTGGCACAACAGAAAAACAGGGAACAACGGCATAATACATACAACAAGTTTATATTATGATGGTCCTTTTAAATGTGTTGATTATGATGTGACCGTAAATATAACAAATCCTTGGCCTGTTATAGGCATGGGTAATATAGACAGAAGAACAGAATTTGGTACGGCATGTCAAATGCCAGATGGTAGATGGTTAGAAAAACCATATAAAAATCCTTACACAGGTAAATGGGAGAGTAGAAGATGAAAATTCAATGGGAGATTCTAATTGCATTTTTGATGTTCATGACTTTAATGTCATATACAACACATGTTGCAAGAGGTGGTGAAGAATATCATGCAAAGATAAAACCAATAAAACAACAATATTGTTTTACAAAGATTATAATAACAACAAAAGATGATGTGGTTACTAAAGAAGAAAAATTAATCTGTGCAGACGGCAGAAAAAATTTTGATGAACCAGGTTATTGGGAATTGTTTTCAGAATTTTATTATAGAGATACAAATGCCCCTAGGTATTGTAGACAATATGATAGACCGAATCATGCTTTTAAAACGCCAGGAAAAGCATGTCTAACAAAAAATGGCGATTGGGAGGTCCAATGATAAAAAATGTGATAATCTTTACTCTTGGATTCGTACTAGTTACTATGACAGATTTGACCATTGAAGAGGTGGTTATACATCTTAGTAGTAGCATAAATAGTATCGTTGAAAGAGTGATAGGAGTAATATAATGAAAAATATAATGATGTTTGTATTGGCACTTACATTAGGTGCATGTACAACAGTAGACAATCCACTTTATACTGTAAAAAGTGAGAATGGTGAATTTGTAACACAAGTTCCAGGATGGTTTATGAAAGACTATTCTAATATGGAAGTTTGTAGCACAGATGAAACTCATGAAGGTATGTGTATATTTGGGGCAGGTACTTCGGTATCGCCTGATTTAAACCTTGCGATTGAGAAGGCAAAGATGATTGCAAAATCTGAAATTGCTGACATGATAAAAGGCACAATGAACAAACAAAGTAAACAGTTCATTACTGAAGTTGGTAAAACTGCTAGTAAATCTGTTGTTACTGAAGTTGAAAGTGCTATAGTTAATTCTATCGAAAATACTCCTGTTCGTGGGTATGAAGTCTTTAAACAAGATGTAACATTGACTGTTGATGGTCAGTATCGTGCATATGTTGGTCTAAGACTACCTATGGGTAAACTTAATAAGATGTATGAGTATACGATAGAGCAGGCTGTGGATGCTTATCAATCAAAAGATAAGTCTCAACACGAAACTATATGGGATGATTTAGTATCATCAGATGAGGAAGTAGAAGATGAGAATAGTACTGTACAGTAAAGAAAAATGTACCTATTGTTCTAAAGCCAAGGCTATGTTAGATAGCCTTGGTTTAAAATACACAGAAAAGAAATTTGAAGATTTTGATTCTGTAGAAGATTTTAAAAAAGATATAGGTAAAGATGTGAGAACCATGCCACAAATAAAAATAAATGGTGAAGTGATAGGTGGTTATCATCAATTGATAGAATATTTTGATGACCAAGGTCTTGTTAATTTCAAAGGAGAAAAAGTTGAACAAGGATAAAGATAAAAAAGATAATGTAGTTCAATTATTTCCTAAAGATAAAGGTAATAAATTCAAAATATCTGATAACGATATTGATAAATTAACCGAAGAAATAAATCAACAAAAACAAGAAGTTGAATTTGTAGAAACTTTAATTGATGATATTGCAGTAGACTTAATTAGAAGATTAGTTGATGGTGGTTGTGATATACATAAACCACATTTTTATGGTGACCTTGCAATGATTACAGAAATAGTTAGAGGTTTAATTTATAGAGATATGGGTAAAAAACATATCGCTCAAGTTCTTATTGATAAGATGATTGAAGTAAAAAGAGGAAATGGAGAAATACAACCTATAATAAATTATGGAAATATTTTAGAACCAAAAGATATGCAACAAAAAGAAGATGAAAAAGAAATACATTTTGAACCTGATTTTGAAATACCCATTCCACCTGAGGATGATGATAAATGATTTTAGTTGATTTAAACCAAGTGCTTATATCTAATTATATGGCACAGACAAGAGGTCAAAAGCCACCTAATATTGATATGTTTAGACACATGGTCTTAAATAGTATTAGAGGGTATAATCTAAAGTTTAAAGAAGAATATGGTAGACCTATATTATGTGCTGATTCAGCAAACCCTTGGCGTAGAGAATACTTTCCTAATTACAAGTATCAAAGAAAACAAGTTAGATTAGAAACACAAGAGAGTTCGGACAAATGGGATGACCTTTTTGATATCATTACAGTTGTAAGACAAGAGATTGCAGAAAATTTTCCTTACATGGTTTTATCTGTAGATAACTCTGAAGCAGATGATATCATTGCAGTATTATGTAGAGAGGCACATAACAATAAAGAAAAGGTAATGATAGTATCAGGTGATAAAGATTTTATACAATTACACAAATATGATGAAGTAAAACAATTTAGTCCTATTCAGAAAAAGTTTGTAGAAGATGATGACCCTGTAAAATATTTACATGAACAAATAATAAAGGGTGACCGTTCAGATGGTATACCTAACATACTATCAGATGACAATGTATTTGTAACAGGTGAAAAACAACAACCAATACATAAGAAAAGATTACAAGAGTGGGCAGAGTTAGACAACATACCACTTGGCAGTATAACAAGATTAAATTATCAGAGAAATAAGAAATTGATTGACTTAGGTGAGATACCGATAGCGATACAAGAAGACATTATAAATACTTACAGGTCATATCAAATACCAGATAGTTCTAAACTATTGCAGTATTTTATAGACCATAAACTGAAAAATTTAATGACTAATATAAATGACTTTTAACATGAGGTAATATTATGGTAGAAAGAAACCCAAATCTTATAAAACCAGAAGCTATGAAATCTTTGGCTGCAGGTGGAACAGGAAAACCATTGTTTAGTGAAGTATTTACTAAAGTAAACAATGCAAAAGTAAAATCAAAAAAAGTAGAAATCTTGAAAGAGAATGATACACCAGGTTTAAGAAGAATCTTAAAAGGTGCATTTGACCCTAAATTAGTATGGGATTTACCACAAGGTAGACCACCATATATGGAGAATGACGCCCCAGCTGGTACAGAACATACTGTATTAGAAAGTGAATCAAATAAACTATGGCATTTTATTGTCGGTGGTGATAATACATTATCTAAAACAAGAAAAGAAACTTTATTCATTCAGATACTAGAAGGTCTTCACAAAGATGAGGCAGAGTTATTGTGTAATGTAAAAGATAAAAAATTACATAATGTCTATAAAGGACTAACCGCTTCAGCAGTTAAGTCCGCTTTTGGTTGGAATGATGACTATGTTAAACCAGAGTAAAAAAGTGCTTGACATTGAATTGAAAGTCCTGTATAATGGACACATTAATTATGAATATAAAAGAAATAGTACAAATACCATATACAACAAGTCCTAGGTTTACACCTATTGATTCTGTAAAGTTTAAAGACTATCTTCAAGAAGCATTTGAAGAAAGACTTATCGAGTATAATACTTTACTTGGCGATATGTCATTTGAATCGGACCTTGCTATAGAAAAGAAGTTAGTTAAAAAAACTTCTGAGGCAATGAATGAACCTTTTCAAGATGGTTCTTTTTCAGAACCTTATGCAGACATTGTAGAAATGGGTCTAGAAATACCTGATGATGTTATCATCATGCATAAAGGTAAAGTTGAGGCAGCTTTTGTTGCAATGGCAAGTTCATGGAATCCTAAACAGGTAGAGGGTATGACACTAGAAGAAGTTCATCAACCTGTTGCAGATAATGAAATGTTGTTAAGGGCAAGTAATGGTATATGGCGTTCTATGACAAGTGGCAAATCATTTCACAGACATGTATGGGGCATATCACCTTTAAAAAGTTTAAGTAATCACCCTAGACATAAAAAACCATCTTTTAAATCTTTAGATGATTTATATTTTAGAATAGAACATGAAAGAACACTAACAGTAGATGAAGATACGGCAGCTTTCTTTATAGATGTAGAAGTCATGCCACTATCAGCAGTATTTCATTTAAAACAAGAATATAGAGATTTAATAAAAGATTCTATCAATAGTATGACAGATAATGTTTTAGAATATAAAAATTTAATAGAGATAAAGGAGTTAATAAATGTCAATGGTTGATTATTTAAAATTTATGGACCAATTACTGTTAATAAAAGCAAGTGTTGAGATAATAGAACCAAGAACAAAAATGATTTCAGACTTGATTGATTATATAGATACATGTCTGGCAGAGTATCATGCTCTTGAAGAAAAATATGAAGAAGATATGGAAGAAGAAATGAATAAACCAAGGAGTATACATTAATGAGAAGTTTAATTATGATATTATTATTGTTAGGGTCTTATCCTGTTTATGCTGAGACAACAACAGTAAGATTTTTTGTAAACGGAAATCAAAGTCCTTTTCCTGTAGTATCAATAACTGAAACACCACATTCTGTAAAAGTTAGTATAAAAAATAACGAGACAGGTGAAGTGATTGAAGGTGAAGTAACAACAGAAACAGGTGGAGAACAAACAGAAGAGGAACCAGATTGTGAGTAATGAAGGACCAAATGGGTGGCCAAAACCTAACTTATTAAAATCTACACTAGAGATAATTTTTGCTACGGTTTTTATACCTATAGTTGTTGTCGCAATAACAACATTTACAACAAACGATTTTGCACTATTTAACTTAATGGAACCCTTTATATTGGAGTGGTGGAATGATAGATAAACTTGTAATGTTTTTTGGTGCTATAACTACTATACTTTACATTTCGCTATATTGTATCTTAATATATTGGATTGCTTATAATCTTTTAAGGAGTATATTCTAATGCATAACATATATGATGATTGGGTATTTTTATTTCTAAGAGATTGGTTACCTACAATAACATTTTTTTTATTCATAATTGCAATAGTGTATATTAAATACACCGGAGAATTAGATAAGTGAGAGCAATTAAAAAAATTCCATACAAGTTCGTACATGTATATTGGATTGATATAACATCTGATAGTGCATGGCGAAGTGTAGAAGATGTTAAAGAAGAAAACTTACCTAGATGTTTAAGTACAGGTTTCTTAATTAGCGATGAGGAAGAAGTCATTAGATTAGTTAGTGATTTTAATTTTAAAGAGGATGGTAGTATTGATGAATGTGGTAATTCTACAATAATACCTAAATGTGTAGTTCAAGAAGTTAAGGAGATGACATGAGCAAAGAGATAGACCAATATCTTAAAAAACAATTATTAGAAACACCCAAGTATCTTAAAAAATATTTAAAAGACAGTAATGAGGCAACACCAGGTATAACTTACTATACTGGCAATTGGGGTCAAGATTTAGAAGATAATTTAACAGAGACACAAAGAAAAAAATTAAGAAAACAAATGGAAAAACTATCAGAGAATCTAGTATTTACATCTAGAAAACTACCTGATAATGTAGGTGGATATCATTATGTCGCATATGTCAAATAGAGCTGAAGTATTAGAAGAAATTCTTAAAGAATTAAAAAGTGAGCAGAAGACAACAGGTGATTATCTGTGGCGTAATACTGCCTCATATTCAACAATGTATAAATGTCTGAGAGAGTTAATTGCAAACGATAAACAAAATAATTAATGCATTTTATCAAATAGTTGCAGGTGCCTTTTATACTTTAGTTGTATATTATATCGGCACATTTAATCCTAATCATTATGTATTAAGAGATTTTCCAGACCCTAGTTTTCATTATACAAATCAAGAACAATATGTAGATAGTCTACATCAATGTATAGACAAGATAGAATCAACAATAACAAGAAATAATCATATACCTAGAGAAATGGTAATTGCACAATCAGTTTTAGAAACAGGCTGGGGTGAATCAGATTTAGCAAAAGATTCAAACAATCTATTCGGTATAAAAGCATTCTCAAACAAAGTACCTCATAGACATGCAAAAGAAAACACAGATGTCATGTACAGAGTATTTTTAAATAAATGTGATTCGGTAAAAGAATACTACCGTTTATTAAACACACATGAGGCATATTATAAATTTAGAAAGTACAGAAACTATGCCTTAATGAATGATAAACCTATAAATCCTAAAGTTGCAATACAGACTATGGACAGATATAGTGAGACACCAGATTACGCTGATAGAGTTATTGAGATAATAAGAGACTTAGAACGATTATAAATAGTTAGATGTTTTTAACTTATCTAACATTGATATCAGGTATATCTCTATCTATTATAGCCGCAGGTTATAGTATCATAGGGTTGGCAGCTTTATTTGCAGGTGCCACTTCAGCGATTATCGCTATGGGTGGGGCATTAGAAGTTGCAAAACTTGTTATGGCAAGTTGGTTGTATAATAATTGGCATAATCCATTATTACCAAAGTCAATCAAGTATTACTTAACAAGTGCTGTTGTTATTTTAATTTTTATAACTTCAGTAGGTATATTTGGATTTTTATCAAAGGCACATTTAGACCAAGTAGTACCTGAAAGTAATAATAAATTACAAGTACAGATTTTAGATGAACAAATAGAACAAAGACAGAATGTAATTAATCGTTCACAGTTACAATTAGAAAAGATGGATGAATTAATTATTAATCAGTCAGAAGAAACTAGTTTCTTTTCTAGTAGTTCACAAAGGGCGATTGCAGAAAGAAATAATCAAAGAGAAGAAAGATTATTATTAGAAAAAACAATTGAAGAAAGTTTAAATAAAATAAATGAATTATCAGATAAAAAGGCAGGTATAAGAACAGAACAATTAAAACTAGAAGCAGATTTAGGACCTATCAAATATGTTGCAGAATTTATTTATGGTGATGAAGCAGAAAATCATTTTGATAAGGCAGTACGAATCATTATCATTATATTAATATTTGTATTTGACCCTGTTGCAGTTCTCATGTTGATATCAGCAAACATATCACTCAAAGAAAGAAGAATGAGACTAGAACCTGAAACTGTTGAAGGAGACGCTAACGAGACAGTTGCTGAAATACTTGCAAAACAAAAAAAGATATGGAAGAAAGAAAGGGAATATGAACAGTTTATGGATACCCTTTCTGATGAGGAAAAAGCTACATTATCACCAGATGAGATTAAATTGAAGTTAAGTCAGATACATACATGGCGAGAAGACCCTAATGATAAGTATAAAAATAATGTATAAAAAGCTTGACATATCACTAAAAATGTCCTATAATGGTGTCTTATAGTGGAGGTTTATTATGAATATATTTGCATTACACGAAAGTCCTGAAGTATCTGCCGAGATGGCATGTGATAAACATGTTGTCAAGATGATACTAGAATCAGCACAATTACTATGCACAGCACATAGAGTTCTAGATGGCACAGAATATACAGACTTAACAAAGAATGGTCGTAAGATTAAAAGATGGCGTCTAGATGATGAAGTCAAAGAGAATTTACTATACAAGGCAGGGTGGTTAAAACATCCTTCTACTGTATGGCTAATGCAAAGTGCTTTTAATTATAACTGGTTATACAGACATATGATGGCACTTAACGAAGAATTTAAGAAAAGATATAAGGGTGTAGACCACTTAGCAGTTACTAAGTTAGGTAGTGTTCTTAGAAACCCACCTGTAAATATCGCCTTAAATAAAAAACCTACTTTACCTACACCTGCTATGCCAGATGAATGTAAGGTAGATGGTGATGTGATACAAAGTTATCGCAATTATTATATTATGAAAAAACAAAGATTCGCTACCTGGAAGGCACCATCAAAAATGCCAGACTGGTATGCTGAAGCTTTAGGAGGATAGTCATGTACGATATATTTAAAAAAGTATGTGATGATTTACCAGATTATGTTAAGGCATTTCTTTTTGTATCTGCCGTAGTATTATTCTGGCATATTATTTTACATTAGGAGAAAATTATGGCACTTAAAGGAAGTAAAACTGAACAAAATCTAAAAGACGCTTTCGCTGGTGAATCACAAGCGAATCGTAGATATCTATATTTCGCCGCTAAGGCAGATGTAGAAGGTCAAAATGATGTGGCGACAGTATTTCGTTCAACAGCAGAAGGTGAAACAGGACATGCACATGGTCATTTAGAATATCTTGAAAAAGAATGTGGTGACCCAGCAACAGGTGAACCTATCGGTGATTCAAAAATGAATCTAAAAGCTGCTATCGCTGGTGAGACACATGAATATACAGACATGTATCCAGGCATGGCAAAGACTGCTCGTGATGAAGGTTTTGATGAAATTGCAGATTGGTTTGAAACTCTTGCAAAGGCAGAAAGGTCTCATGCAAATAGATTTACTAAAGCATTAGAGAACATGAATTAATGCCTACTTATACCTTTCACAATAAAACTACAGGTGTTGTTGAAGATGTCTTTTTAAAGATATCTGAAAAAGAACAATATTTAAAAGATAATCCTGATGTTGAACAGGTGCATACAGGTATAAATATAGTTGCAGGTGTCGGAAGAATTAAAGGTGATTCTGGATGGAAAGAAAATCTATCCAGAATCGCAGAAGCACATCCTAGGTCAGCACTTGCAGAGAGACATGGCAACAAGTCTATCAAAGATATAAAGACCAAACAAGTTGTTGAAAAACACATGAACAAGAGGAAGAAGTAATGGCAGATATACCTGATTATATGCGAGGTTTTGATTTAGACCAAGATTATGGTTTTACACCAGTCAATCAAAAACCAGTAGAAGAAAAGGTGGTAGTAGGTGAGAACAAAGAGACTAACTTAGAATTAGCAAAAGTTAAGTCTGATGTATCATCTATAAAAAGTATGATGAACGAAGTCATGCAAATAGTTGCTGAGAAAGATACTGTTACAAAAGAATTAACAGATGAACAAACAAAGGCAAAATTCAAAGAATTAGAAAAAGTGATATTGCCTTTCCTATATAATCTAGCAAAAAGTGAAGAAGATTATATATACTGGCCTAATAGGGCACCTATTATAAAAGCACAAATTGATAAAGTGCTAAAATTAACGAGAAGTTAAAAGATTTGAAAACTATATTATG
>Ga0255759_10004394_pt1 | contig 12187 bp, 10 predicted proteins | sample 101ome_20_FD_179959 | JGI IMG/M metagenome (GOLD analysis project Ga0255759, IMG submission 179959) | Coastal salt marsh microbial communities from the Groves Creek Marsh, Skidaway Island, Georgia - 101404AT metaG (version 2) | ecosystem: Environmental > Aquatic > Marine > Intertidal zone >...
GTCTAGAACAATTATGTATTAATTATACAAATGAAACATTACAAAATTTATTTAATGATTATATTTTTGAAAAAGAACAAAAATTGTATTTAAATGAAGGTTTAAATTGTGATCAAATTAAATTTTCAAATAATGATACTATACTTAATCTAATTCAAGGAAAAAATGGTTTATTATCCTACATTAATGAAGTAAGTAGTTTTATAAATGCTAAAGATAAACAAATTATTGATAAAATAATTTCTAATCAATCAGAATACATTAAATGCGATAATTTACAAAAAGTTAAAAATAAATTTAGTATTAATCATTATGCTGGTTATGTAGAATATTCAGTTAATGACTTTATTTCAAAAAATAAGAATTTAATTTCAGATGATCTTATAGAATTTATTAATCAAAAAGAATTATTTTTTATTAAACAAATAAAAAGAAATAAAAAGAAAATTGTACAAACATTTCAAAAGGAATTGCTAGAATTAAGAAAATATATTGAAACTACTGATTTACATTTTATTAGATGTATTAAACCCAATGATGAAAATATTCCTAATAACTTTTTTCAATCTAGAGTTTTAGAACAACTAAGATATAATGGTGTTGTTGAAGCAGTTCGTGTTGCTAGAAGTGGATTTCCTATTAGATTTGATCATGAAGAATTTAAAAAACAATATCATTTTATTTACTTTAATGATTTAATCGTATTAGGTAAAACAAAATATTTTTTAACAAAAATTAATTTTAATATATTAGAAAAAAGAAGAATTAAGAAAACACATGATTCTGCTACTAAATTACAAACATTATTTAAATGTTATAAATTTAAAAAACTATATCATAAAATTAAAACAAATACTATTAAATTACAAGCATACTTTAGAATGTTTATTGCTAAAAAATTATTATTATATTATAAAAAAGAATATAATCAAAAGAAAATAAAAAATTGGTGGATAATGATTAGACAAAGAAAAAAATATCTATCAGTTATAAATTCATTTACTGTTATTCAAAAAAAATATAGACTTATAAAAAAAGTAGAAAAATCCAAAAGTTTTATATTAACATTGTTCTATAGATGGAAATTTAAAAAATATTTGATCAAAATAAATAATGCTTCTATTAAAATAACATCTTTATTTTTAATTATTAAAGCTAAAAATGAGAAAAGAAAATTAATAAAAGAAAGAAAAAGTATGAAATTCTTACAAGAAAAAAATAAAAAATTACAAATAGAGAGAGAAAAATTTTTAAAAGAACAAGAAGAAATAAGAAAAAAAATACTATTAGAAAAACAATTACTTGAAGAAAAAAATAAAAAAGAAAATGAAGAAAAAATTAAATTACTTAATAAACTTAAAAAAGAAAAAGAAGAAAATGAAAGAAAACAACAAATAGAAAAAGAAAAATTATTACTTCAACAAAAAAAATTATTAGAAAATTTAGAAAAAGAAAAACAAAGATTATTAAAAAAAGAAGAAGAAATTAATTTAATTGCAAAAAATAAAATTGAACAAGATCAAGCTAAAATTGAAGCAATCACAAGTTTAAGTAGACAAATGAAAAAATTGACTCTGGAAAATGAAAGATTAAAAAAAGCTTTTATAAATCAAAATGATCAAAATTGTAATATTATGTAAAAAATTATACATTATAATTTTTTTTATAATATATCATATATAATGTCAAAAAATTATTGTAATAAATGTGGTGAGGGTTTTAGAAGAATAAATTATTTAAAAAATCACCAAAATATTTGCATTAATAATTCAAAAAATTGTTATAATTTTATTCATATTCCAAAAAATGGTGGAAGCTCTATAAAATTAATTTGTAAGAATTTTGATAATTTAATATATAATGGTCATAATACAAATGTATTTGCACAACCAATAAATAATCAAATTATTGTTATTAGAGATCCAATTGATCGTTTCGAATCTTCTGTTTATTATTCATTAGAAAAATATAATAACAAACCTATTAATAAATATTTAATAAGTAAGGGAATAGATACTCCTAATAAATGGATAGACATTTTAAAAAATGAAAAACATTCTGAACATAATATTTTAATGAATCTAATTAAAAATGATTCACATAATATTGGAATAAAAAAACCAAAATTTAAATGGACATTTTGTCCACAAAGTGAATGGATAAAAGATCCTGAAAATGTATGTTTATTTGAAAATTTTAATAATGATATTATTTATATTTTAAAAAAGTTAAAAATCAATTGTTCACTAAAAAAAACAAATAGTACAATAAAAATAAATAGATCAAAAATTTCTGAAAGTAACATTAATTGGTTAAAAAAAATATATAAAAAAGATTTCGATTTATATAATAAATATAAATCATTAAAAATAGATAAAAGAATAAAAATATAAATAATTTTATGATTATGTAAAAAAAAATATTATAAAAAAATTATTTTTCTAAATATATATATATTAATGTCTAAACTTTATGAAAATATAGAAAGTTTTGGTAATCTTGCTGTGTATGAATATTTTGGTTCTGTTGAATTATATAAAGATTCTCCAGGAGGTCCTAGTACATCTGCACAAGGTCCAAGTACAACTGCAGCACAAGGTCCAAGTACAACAACTGCAACACAAGGTCCAAGTACAACAACTGCAGCACAAGGTCCAAGTACAACAACTGCAGCACAAGGTCCAAGTACAACAAGTGCAGCACAAGGTCCAAGTACAACAACTGCAGCACAAGGTCCAAGTACAACAACTGCAGCACAAGGTCCAAGTACAACAAGTGCAGCACAAGGTCCAAGTACAACAACTGCAGCACAAGGTCCAAGTACAACAAGTGCAGCACAAGGTCCAAGTACAACAACTGCAGCACAAGGTCCAAGTACAACAACTGCAGCACAAGGTCCAAGTAGAACTGCACAAGGTGCAACTGCACAAGGTCCAAGTACAACAACTACAGCACAAGGTCCAAGTACAACAACTACAGCACAAGGTCCTAGTACAACTGCACAAGGTACAACTGCACAAGGTCCAAGTACAACTGCACAGGGTCCAAGTACAACTGCACAAGGTACAACTGCACAGGGTCCAAGTACAACTGCACAAGGTACAACTGCACAAGGTCCAAGTACAACTGCACAAGGTACAACTGCACAAGGTACAACTGCACAAGGTCCAAGTACAACAAATACAGCACAAGGTCCAAGTACAACAACTACAGCACAAGGTACAACTGCACAAGGTACAACTGCACAAGGTACAACTGCACAAGGTACAACTGCAAAACTTGTAGGTACAAGATTCTTAAAAGATGATATGGTTGAATGGAAAGTAGGTACAGTTATAAATACTGGTAAAGTTGTAGAAAATTTAGGTGATGATAAATATAAAATATCAAAAACTGGTGCTACAGAAGGAACTTTTGAAACATTATCAGGAAATGATTTAACATATATAGAACCTATTTTAGGATCAACTAATTTACCTTACTTGATTACAATAGGTGTTTTATTTCTTTTCTTCATAATTGCATTAATAATGTAAAATAATATAAAAACATTTAAAAAAAATTAATTTCTAAATGTTTGTATACATACATGAACGATCTTCAAAAATTTGTATTAATTGCTGTAGCAATTATTTTAATGACAAATACAGTTAAAACAAATAAAGAAAAATTTTCAGCTGAAAAAACTTATACTTTACGTGAATTAGTAAAAATAAAAAAAATAAGTGGTACTATGAAAAGTGAAGATTTAAACAAAAATGTCAGAATAACTACTATATGGGATAATGATACATATGGTATCAAAATAGGAGATAGAACATATACATTACCTAAAAGCGATATTGAAAAAACAGGATTTATGGATAATTTAATTAATAGCTTTAATGAAAAACTTCCTTTTTGGATAACAATAGGGATTTTATTCTTAGGATTCATCATTGGACTTTTTATATAATTAATTTAAAAATATTAAATAATATTTTTAATCTAAAATAATATATATATGTTTGGAGGAAATTCACCTGGTGAAATTGCAATGAAAATGATAATAGGTTTAATATTAGTTTTACTTTGGATACCATCAATATTTTGGTCAGAAATAAATAATAAAGGAAATAATAAAGAAATAAAAAAACTTAAAAAAGATATGGAAACTGCACTTTTAAAAACTGGTAAAATAGTTAATGATAATTTTACTACTAATATTTATAATAACAATAAAATTTTAATAAAAAGTGCTATAGGTAGTTCGATAAATACAAATGAATATAGAAGATATTCAAGAAATATAAAAAATTCTAAAGGAAGAACTATAAGAACTGAATATTACAATAATTGGTCTAGACCTTATAATATTCGAAATAATTTTAAAAGTTTTAATATCAAATTAGATGATGGCAATATATTAGAAGTTGATAGAAATAAGATATCTTTTAATGATTTAAAAAATTTAAAAGTTCCTGTTTATAAAAATGATTTATCAATTAAAAATAATACTCGTATTTACGGAAATACAATTTATCCTTATTATGGAAGATATAATTATATGATTGGTGACAAAAGATTTAATTTATTTAAAATACCTACAAATGAAACAATAACTGTTTTTGCGAAAAATGATAGATTAGATAAAATAGATGGAGATACATCTAGTTTATTTTATAAAGGTATTAAAACTAAAAAAGAAATAATAAATGATAAAAAATCAAGTAATACATTACAAAGATGGTTATTTAGAATAGGTACATTTTTTATGTTATTTATAGGTTTATCACTAATAGCTTCACCATTAAAAGAAATATTAGAGGGAACATCAAATGTTTTAAATTTTCCAATATTGAATTTGTTAAAACCCATTGTAAATGCACTTGGAGGTATTGTTATATTTTTATGGGATACATTCAGCTTTTTAGGTTCACTTATTCTAACTGTTGTTCTAACATTCATAGTATATTTCTTAGTTAATTATACTGTTTTTGCTGGAATAGGTTTAGGAGTTGTAATTGTAATTTTATTAATACCACAATTTATGAATAAATAAAAAAATAAATATATTAATATATTTATTTATTTATGTTATACTATTATTTCAACATTTTTGTCTAAATTATTATAAACATCTAATACTCTAGCAGAAGGATCTATATATTCATCTTCATTTCCACACCACTTTGGTTGCCAGTAATGAGGAATAATATCTAATCTATTTTTACCAAACAATTCAATAAATAATTCTTTATAATAAAATGCTTCAAGAGATGGACTATCTAATTTATTAAGATCCACTTTTCCATCAGAATATTCATTCAAACTATTTTGAATAATATTATACCATGAATCTTCTTTACTACTAACACCATCTGAAAAAGCTTCTTTTTTACGCCATAAAACTTCATCTGGTAAAATATTCATATCAGCAAAAGCTTGCCTTAACCACCATTTTTCAATTCCCTTATATTTAGGATGTCTCCATTCTTTTGGTATCAACCAATATGCTTTTATTACTTCTGGATCTAATAATGGTACTCGACCTTCTAAACCCCAATAAGATATACACCTATCACTTCTTTTACAATCAAAATAATGAATTTTTTTTACATATTCTTTTGCAGTCTCGTGTAACTCATCGCCATCAGGAGCATTCCAATTAAACATATATGATGAACAAACTTCATCAGGACCCTCTCCTACTAATACAACTTTACAATCTGTTTCAGTTCCAATATATTTTGAAACTAAGAATTGTCCAACTGAAGCTCGTACAGTAGTTGTATCCCAACTTTCAATTGCATTAATTACTTGAGGAATAGATCCTAATCCATCATCTGCTGAAAAATAAACTTCAGTATGATTACTTTTAATATGATCAGCTACTAATTTAGCATATTTTAAATCAGTACCACCTTTCATACCACAACAAAAAGTTTTAATTGGTGTTTTTAAAATTTTAGATGCTATTGCACAAACTAAACTGCTATCAACACCACCACTTAATAAAAATGCAATAGGTCTATCTGCTGATAAACGTCTTCTTACAGAATTTATTACAGCATTTCTTAGATTATTTAATAAATATATTTCCAAATCATCACGAGGAGAAATAGGTATTACATCATAAATAGTTTTAAAATCCTTTTTATGTAAAGATTTATTTCCAAATTCATCAAATACAAAATGATATAATTCTCCTGGAGGAAATTCCATAACATCTTGTTCATATGATTTCATTGATTTTATTTCTGATGAAAATAATAATTCTTTATTATCAAAATCTTTATTACAATATAATGGTCTTATTCCAATTTGATCTCTTCCAACTATTAATTTTCTCATATTTTTTAAGTTATCAAATTCAAATAATAAAAAAGAAAATTCTCCTTTTATTTCATCTATGAATAAATTTTTAAATTTTAATATATCATCATATTTTAAATATAATTTTGGAATAACCATACAATCACTATTATCATCTACATCTAAATTATGTTTGTGTATTAATTCCTTAAAATTATATATTTCACCATTACAAATAAAAACAATAGTTTTTACCCCATCTTGAAAAATATAAGGTTGATTACTGTTAAAAGATAAATCCATTATAGATAATCTATGAAAACCAACTAATACATTACCAAATGTTTGTAATATTGAATTATCAGGACCTCTCCTTTTTAAATTCCAAAAATCATTTAAAATTTTCTTTAATTTGTTATCATCTTTATACATTTGAATATATGCCCAAATTCCACACATTTTTATTAATATAAGTAATTATTCTTTAACATATATATTTCAACTTTATTATTTAAAAGATTATTAATTACTAATATAAATATGCAAGTTGAGACAAATAATGATCTTGAATTATTCTATTTTAATCTAGAAACTTTAAATTTACTAATCAATGAAAATGATCCACAATTATTAGAAATAATGGAAGAAGCCGGATTTAAAAATGAATTAACATCATTACTTAAAGATACTAATGAGAATTATCTAAAAAGTGTTTTAGTGAGATTAAAATATTTTATGAATAATGACAGTAATAAAAAAAATTTAGATTTATTTGTAAAAAAATATCAAAATTTTTTACCATTAGTTGAATATTTATTTAAAATCAATAATGAATTAATTAATGAAGATGAAATTAGTGATTCTAATAATGAAAAAAATAATTTAGAAACAAATCATAATACTATATTTAATGATTATTTTTCATTGTGTGTTGAGAAAAATGATGATAAAACAAATACTGTAAAAAGTAGTGAATTTTATTCTCATTTTACTGGATGGTATTCTAATAATCATGGAGAAGATGTACCTTCAAAAAAAGAACTTAAAAATTATCTAAATGAAAAACTTGGAAAATCTGTAAAAAGTTCATGGGAAGGTGTAGTTTTAAAATAAATTAAAATTATAAAAAAATTATAATTTTAATTAAGTATAAAACAGATATCCTATAATAAAATATAAAAATGTTAATATAATATATGTTTTAACCACTTCTAAATTATAAAATTTATAAATAGCTATAATACCAATTATAAAAAAATTAAAATATGATATTTCTATATTAAATATTTTTATAAATTTTTGATTTAAAAAAAAACTAATAGGCATATTCAATTTTTTATCTCTGTGATTAAATATATTAAGTGAATTTATAATACCATCATTACTTGAAATTGAACTATCTAATTCATCAGTATATATTAATTTTTTATTCATTTTATAAATTTTTAATTCTGAATTTAATTGATATTGTAAATCTATGTGATTATATAACTTCATATTTGCTATTTTTTTTGAACCATTTTTAGAAACTAAATAAGCAGCTGTTGATCCACATGGAAATAATTTTGATATTAAACTATTATTATAATTAAATTTAGACTTACTATTACAAAATCCTTGGTCAAATAATTTAATAATGTCCCATTCAAATTTCATATTTTTTACATAATTTAAAATTTCTTTTTTTATATTATTTGATGGTATAACATCATCTTCTAAAATTAAAGCAAAATCATTATTATCCTTTTTACTAATAATTTCATTTAACATTATATGAGAAATACCGCACCCTACAACTCCATTTGGACAAAATATATTACATAATTTAGTTGTATATTTATTTTTGGTTTTTTTATCTACAGTTTTACCATAAATAGCATCAAATCTTATTAATTTTAATCCAGTATTTTTAAAATGATCATTAATTTTTTGCCACTTTTCTTTATCTTTTTTTAAATTAATTACATATGTATTAAAATTATTACTCATATATATTACATTATAAAATTATTATTAATAAAAATTTTATATATAATTTATTAATCTATACATTTTTTTAATAATTCATCAAAATTTTCAATTGATTTTATATTAATCTTTACCTTATTTAAATCACTTAATATATAACTCGTTATTAAAGGATCATCTGAATTAACTTTTATTTTATCTATATTATTATTTAATTTTTCTAATATTTCTTTATATTTTTTTAAAAAAATTTTACATTCCATTAATAAACTTTATATAATTTATTTTATAAGAACATATTTTTTACAAAATCTGGAATCTCTTCCTTCTTTCTTAATTCTTTGAAAGATTCTAATGCTTTTTTTATATCATCTCTATTTATTTTTTTATTTTTTGTATTATTGTCAACAGACTCTTTCATTAACCTTAAACTATAATACTTTTTTACAGACTGAAATAATGTTTTCATATCACCTCCAAAAAACTTAAATAACTCCAAATTATCTTTTAAATCAGCTGGACTAAAAGCATCTCTTTCTAAATTCCAATTTTCTTCAGTTAAAAATTTCATAAATATCTCATATAACTCTGTATAATCATATTTATCTATATTAAATCTTATTGGAAATCTTCTTTCTAATCCACGATTATATGCAAAAAAACATTCTTCAACATCTTTTTCATATCCAGCTACTATACACAAAAATTTATCCCCTTTCTCTGTTAAATTTTGATTAATAGTATCAATACATTCTTTTGTAAATGAATCACTTTTCTTTTTATTTCCTAAGGAATATACTTCATCTATAAATAATACACCACCTTCCGCTTCATTTATTTTTTCTTGAGTTTGAACTGCTGTATGTCCACAATATTTTCCAATTAATTCACTTCTACTAGCAACAACAAAATTATTATTTTTTAAAAAACCTAATCTTAAATAAATATCTCCTAATAAAGAAGCTAATGTAGTTTTACCTACTCCAGGTGGTCCAGTAATAACACAATGATTCAATTCCCCTTTACCACTTAAACCATGTATAAAATAACAAATCATCTGAAAAACACTATCTTTTACATTTTTCATTCCAATTACTTTATTCAATCTTTCCAATGATGGTATTAACATATACAATTGTTTGAATTTGTCATTTTTAAAATAATCAAATCTATGAATTTCATTCTGTAAATCAATTATATCATTTATATTATTTAAATTAGAAAAAATTTTTTTTAGATATTTATCTTTATCATCTTCATTTACTCCTACATAATTTTTAGGTTTAGACCTTTTTTGTTTATTAAACCAATTTTTATCATTATCAAATTTTGTATATTTTTTATTATCTTTTTTCTGTTTCTTTTTTAATCTTGAATTTTGACATTCTAATCTTTCAATATCAAATTCTAAATCATCAACTTTTCTTTTTTCTTTTTTTAAATCTTTTCTTAAAAATCTTATTTCCCTATGTAATTTTATTAATTCTTTATTATTAAAATCACTATACATTATAAAATTCCACATTTCATTTATTTTATCATCAAATGTTTCACTATATTCTTTCCAATTATCATGAACATTATTTTCTAGATCATTCATATTTTTATCTGTCATTTAATAAATAATGTTAATTATTGTTTAAATAAAATATTAAAATTTATTATCTATATTTTTATATATATGAAAATTTATAATATAATAATTATTATTTTAATATTACTTCAATTATTAAAAAAAAAAGAAAATTTTAAAAAATTATTATCAAAAAGTAATAAATCAAATATTAAATTAAAATATTCTAATGATCTAAAAATTAATTCATCTAATCTAAATTTACCAAAAGCTAATTTACCAAAATCTAATTTACCAAAAACTAATTTACCAAAAATTGATGTACCTAAAAGTGATTTATTTAAAATTAATTCACAAAAGGTAACTGAACCTGATATAAGTTCTCTTAAAAATAATCAAGGTGTTAAAACAATTATAACACCTCTATCAAATGATACAAATAGTTTAGGAAAATCTATGAAAAGACCACTAAATGATAATGAAATAAAAAAACTAGGAATACCTAGTCCTCCTCCTGGATTTAAAGCTCCTGAATATTCTGAAGATGTTATACAATCTATGATTAAAAATAATGATATTACTAATGAACTAATTGATAATAAAATTAATTTGGTTTTAGTTGAAAATAGTAAGGATGTTAAGAAACAAATAAATGATTTTTCAAAAGACTTGAAAAAATTAAATATAAAATTTGAAAATCCAGGTGCTAGTGCTAAAACTAGAAATTTTTTTGTAGGTGGAAAAGCTTATGTAATAAAACCAGATCAAATACCTGAAATAGAATTAGTAATTAAAAAAAATAATTCAGATAATTTTATAAAACAAAATAATAGTATTAAAAAATCATTAATTCAAAGAAAAAAAACAATATTAGGTACTATAGACAATATTGATAGAAAAAGATTAAATACACTTATTGAAAATGAAATTAAAATTAAAAAAAATAATAAAAATATTCTAAGAAAATTATCCAATACTGCAAAAAAACCTTCTAATAAATGGAAAACATTATCTGAAAAATATGAAGATTTTAGAGAGCCATTACTTAAATATCTTAAAAACGAAGCTGATGATGATATACTATTTGCAGTTTCCCAATCAAGTTTTAAATCTTTAAAAAAAAAATCTTTAGAAACTACCAAAAATATATCTTTATCAATTTTAGAAAATAACAAAACATTAAAAGAATTAGTAAGTAAATTCGGGATAGGAATATTATCGCTAGTAGCAATTAGTGTAGGTTTTAGTTTAATATATGATGATGTTATTAATAATAACAATTCAATTGAAAAATTTGCAAATACAAATACTAATAAAAAATATTCAGTCGATAATCTAAGTGATGATAAAATAAATTTAATTATTGATAGAATAAATGAAGATCCGGATGTTGATGTTTCCGAACTTTTAGGATATTCCAATGATATTTTAAATTTACCTATTGATGTTATTAAAACTAATATTCAAGATAAAAATGCTGTTGAATTGATAATTACATTAAAAAATTATTACGAAAGTTTAACTCCTACAAAACAAGATATATTTCTTAATTTGAATGATAAAGAAAGAATAAAATATATGTTAAAAGACTTTTTTAAATCTGAAGGAATATTAGTTGAAAATAAAAATGGAAAAATAATTATAAAAGAATATAAAAAAGAAATAATAAAGAAAAAAAGAAATGATTATTTATTATATTATATATTACTTACCACTGGCTTAATATCAGCTATTTTAATTACAATTTTAATTAAAAGATAAATTACCACAATAATTCTTTTCCAATATATTTATCTACTATTTTGGAATAGTATTTTTTTAATTCAATAATATTTAATTTATTATCATTTTTTGAATATAAATCATATTTATTAAATAATTTTACCCATCTTAACATTTTACTATCTTTATCATCCATTAAATGTTTATATTCATTTTCTTTATGCCAAGGATACAGCGAATGATATCTAATCATATACATAGCCTCATCTGGCAATTTAATCTTATTAAATAATAAAACTTGATATAAATACTCATCATGACCAAAAGAACAATAACAATTAGATAATCCACAATTTTTTTCATAAATTCCATATTTTGTATTATATTTTTTATTAAAATTATCAGGATTAAATTTATTAAATTCTGAATAAACACATGAATCTGGAATTTTACAACCTACTATAAAAGTATCTCCTACAATTCCCCATTGTTCTTTTATAGATGTTCCATCTTGATCACAACCTTTTAAATAAATTACTTTACCTAAATCATGTATTAATCCTACTAATTGCATCCAATCAGGATATCCATCCTTCCTAATAGCTTCTGCTGTTTGCAATAAATGATGTA
>Ga0255759_10004395_pt1 | contig 12184 bp, 19 predicted proteins | sample 101ome_20_FD_179959 | JGI IMG/M metagenome (GOLD analysis project Ga0255759, IMG submission 179959) | Coastal salt marsh microbial communities from the Groves Creek Marsh, Skidaway Island, Georgia - 101404AT metaG (version 2) | ecosystem: Environmental > Aquatic > Marine > Intertidal zone >...
GTTCAACAGAATCTACATCTATTTTTGCAATAATGTCCCATTCTCCAAACAATTCATATAGAAAATCAACTTCATCTATTTGTGATAATCTACCATATACATTTCTTTCTGAACCTACTTCAGTTTGAATTAACAAAAATGCACTTAAGTTTGCCATATATTTGTTACTAACTTAATCTTATAAATAGAACTAAAGTTTATAAAGTTGAGAATTATAATTAGATATGCATATTGACTATAGTTGGTTAGTTGTTTTATTATTATTAACTTATATTTTAATAAGAAATTACTGTTCATGTAATTACTTTGATTTAACTAAAAAAATAAATGTTGCATTATATTCTGGTTTTTTAGTTTTTTCATCAGTATTTATTGGAATGTACGCATTAATGCTTGTTTCTTTTGGTATGATTCTTTGCCTATCCGTAGGTAAAATGTATTTATTTTCATTATTTTCGCTTTTCTTATTATGGGGCGGAATAACAACATGGAAATTATTTTATCAAAAAATTAGAAATTAAATATGAATACAATATTTTTTACAATTTCTTTCTGATCTTATACATCCTCTTTTTTTGAATCTTATAGCGTGTTTTTTAACAGTTGGCCATGCAAGATAAGATATCAAATATAGTCCTGTTATTTTATGGAAAACTCTGCCCAACGTATGAATAACATCAATTAATTCTTCAATATTTTTATCTTCAATTAATTCTTCAAATTCTTCATATACTTGGTATAATCTGTCTTTGAATGTAGAAGGATTTTCTTTATCATATTTATTCATGCCCTCTTTGTAATATTTTATTGTTTCAAAAAATTCCATAATTAATTATTATTAAGGTAGTTTAATACACTTCTCAATCTTTCTAGCATTTTGTTAAGAGATAAATTATTTTTATTTGAAAGATATTTTTCCAATTCGTCAAAGTAATTATTATAATTCCACATATGATATTTTTTACTGCCCATATATTTTTTAAAAAACTCATCACCAATTTCTTCATGAGCTCTTTTTGAATCTTCAAGATTATCTATTTTATCTGCCATAGATATTGCCACACTTTCTATCGGAGATTCTTTTGAAAATAATTTTCTAATATATTCTAATTTTCTTTCTTTCCAAGGAAGCTCTTTGTCTTCTGAAACAAATTCAACATATTTTGCAATATCTTTTCCAAAATTTTCTTTAATGTAATCTAATTTGTAATCAGTATCTTCAACTAAATCATGAAGTAATCCTGCTTTTATTACTTCTTCAGAAAATTCATATTCTGATAAAATATCTCCGACTCTAAATAAGTGAGTGTAGTACGGAGTATTTTCAGGATATTTTCTTAATTGTTTTTCATGTGCTTTTTTTACAAAATTTTTTGTTTCTTCTATATTCATTTTATTTTAACAGTATAAAGAGGTTTTCCATTTAATTTATCTTTTATATTATCAACAGAATTATTTAAAGCGTACGTATGAATTTTTAGATTTTCTGATTCGTCTAGTTCCAACCAACTTAAGTTATCTCCGCCTTGAGGGTAATAAGTATGTATTAGTTCGTCTGTTTTAAAATCATAAAATTCTACTGCTCCCTTACCATCGGATAAAAATTTATTACCAGATTTTACTTCTTCAATTATTTTTTCTAAATTTAGTTCTTTTGTTTTATCATATAATTCTATAATTGAACTTGAACGATCTTTTTTTGCGTATATTCTATTTTCGTTAGAAACATAACTTTCTCTTACTACTTCGGGAATAGATTCATGAATGACTGTTTGATCCGTAGGAATATTTTCTGTAAAAATATTATTTAATGATCTATGACTGTCTTTTCTTTTACCGTGTGCTCTTTTTATATCAACAAGAATTTTGTTAGAATTACTTGTTTTAGAAAAATATTGTTTTCCCTTAATGAAGTCAAATATAATTGGCATATATTTGTTAATAAAAAATATTTATAAGTTAATCTAATTTCTTTCAGCTTCTCTCTCTGTTTTAAGCTCTTCATCCATGAAAACTCTGCTCCCAGTAGTCCCAGTTTGACCTTTATATTTACCGGAATAGGGTTTGTCAACAGGTCTGTCTAATTTATTAAAAACCAGTTGGCATATTCTTCTTCCTGAATCGATTCTAATAGGAACTTGATTTGCATTAAATAGTTCAAGTGTTATTTGTCCTTCAAATCCGGGATCTACCCAACCTGCATTTTGAATAAATAGTCCCATTCTGCCTATTGAGCTTCTACCTTCAACAAACGCAACAATATCGTCAGGAATTTTTACGAATTCTCTTGTAGTTGCAAGAATAAATGATTTAGGAGGAATTACTATTGAGTTAGTTTCAATTTTTCTGTAGTTTATTTGTTCATTCATGTTAATTGATTCCTTCATGAAATCATCAACTACTAAGAAATTATTGTCTAAAGTTAAATCAACAGAAGCCGGTTGAATTTGGTTAGGTTCTATCGGAGAAATAGATAACTTACCATTATCTAAATAATCTTTAATTGTAGCATCTGATAAAGTCATATATTTTATTTTATGTTTTGTTTATAAAATTTTATTTAACTAAAACTGCGTTTACAACATTATCTTTTGAAGGTCTTGATGTAATTCTTGCTTTACCTTTTTCAGTGTCTACTACTGCACCTTTTGATAAAATATTTTGTCTAACAAAATGTCTTGAAGCAGGATTTTCTAAAACTGTTTTTACTTTAACTTTAACAGTTTTTTTACCCATATTCAAATTAACATAATTAGTTGAAACTAATGCATTTCTTCTACTTCCGCCTCTTGATCTGAATACTTTAGAAACAACTTTTTCAGAAATAGATGTTAAGATCGGAATACCCATAGAATCTCTTAATTTCTTTTTCCGGTATAGTTTTGAATATCTAGCACCAGTAGGTTTTCTCAAAGATCTTAATTTGCTTTTAGCCATGAAAACAATTAAAGAAAAGCATTTATATATATTTCCATTTATACTTCAAAAATGGAAAGACCATTAGATGCATTGAGTAAGTCCAAAGGTAATGAAATAAAAGTTTTATTAAAAAACGATAAAGAAGTTACTGGAAAATTAGTAGCATATGATATACATACTAATTTAGCACTTGAAAATGCAAAATTAGACGGTAATGAACATCAAAGTCTCTTTATCAGAGGAGACATGGTAGTTTATATATCAATGAGTTAGGTTTTTAAAGAGTAAACCAATCACTAGAAAATGAAAGGAACACCATCCAAAGGAAAGAGAAGCGGAAAGAAAACACACGTAGTTTGTAGACGTTGTGGTTTACATACTTATCACGCTCAAAAGAAAGAATGTTCTTCTTGTGGTTTTGGAGCAACTAAAACAATTAGAAGATTTGCTTGGCAAGCTAAGAGAAAATTCGGAGCATTCAAAGGAATTAATTTGAGTAAGTTATCTCCAAAAGTTAAGAAAGGTAGAGGTAACAGAAACAGATAATTGCACGGGCCTGTAGCTCAGTCTGGTTAGAGCACGAGGCTTTTAACCTCGGTGTCGCGGGTTCAAATCCTGTCAGGCCCGTAATATTTATTTATAATTTATTTTTATTTTATTATGAAATTATCATTTAATATTTTAGCAGCCGGTAAAGGTACTCGAATGGGTAATTTAACAAAAGATACAAATAAATGCTTATTATTATACAAAGGTAAACCTATACTCGGTCATATTATTGATTCAATTTCAGATTATACGGATACAATTTCCATAGTTGTTCATTATAAAAAAGAACAAATAATCGAATATTGCAATAAAAATTATCCAGATATAAAATTTAATTTTATTTATCAGAAAGAATTGAAAGGAACAGCAAATGCAATTAGCTATTTGGAAAAAGATTTTGATTTTTATTTTATAACAATGGGAGATACAATTTATGATAAATTTACTATAAAGAGATTGATAAATAATTTTAATGAAAAAAATAAGAACATTATATTAGTTGATAAAGTAAAAAATCCAGAAAAATACGGCGTATTGAATGTAGAATCAAATATAGTTACTGAAATTGAAGAAAAACCAATAAATCCTAAATCAAATATAATAAATTTAGGAACATATATTTTAGATAAATCTATTTTTAATTATATAAAAAATACAAATGAGTCTAAATCTGGTGAAATATATATTACAGATACTTTTCAAAATATGATAAATGACGGAATTAAATTATATGTGCATAATATTGAAGAAAAATATAAAGATTTAACTTTTGAATCAGACTTAAATCAATAACTTTATAAAACAAACATATAATTTAGAATTATGAAAGCAGTTATTAGCGCATACAGAGGATCACATAATACGCAACACAATAATCAAATGATTCTTGTTCCAGAAAATTCAGCAAGTAGAGAAGACGCTGAAAAATTATCAGGTAAGAAAGCAATTTGGACATCATCTTCTGGGAAAAAAATTGAAGGAATCATTACAAAACCTCACGGAAATAAAGGCGCAGTTAGAGTTAGATTTGATAAAGGTGGTTTACCAGGTCAAGCTTTAGGAACTGAAATGATTATTGAATAATTAATAATACTTTTATACTACCAATTTATTTTATACCATAGCACTGAAGTAGTTTTCACCACAAAGTGACAAATAACCAATAAATTTATAAAGAACCATACAATTTTCTTATATGGCAAGAAAGTCTGTAAAATTCGAAGATAAATTAGCAGTAATTCGAGTTAAAAAAGCATATGCTGCACCTTTTTTGAAATATAAGTATGTTTATTTAACAAGAAGAGATATTAACGACAGAGACAGATTTAAGAAAAAAATTGATGAAATAGCAACATCTTGGCCACCTAGCGTTTATATGTTAAAACATCCTTCTGGAAAAATATTTGCAAGATTTAGAGTTTCTGATGGAAAAATGACTTTATTATACAAAACATCTCCAGCAACAGGTTCATTATATCCTGTTTGGGAATTTTTCAAAGAATTAGCTTAATTTTTAAACTACTCTTTTGACTAATTATATGGATTTAATAAAAATAACTGAAGGCAATACAAAGTTATATGTACCAGATAATTCAAAATATAATTTGGATTCTTCAATGCCCGTATTTTTTAATCCCGTTATGAAACTAAATAGAGATATAACAATAGAAATTTGTAAAAAATATTTTAAAAAAGATTTCAAATTTTTAGATTTACTATCTGCAAGTGGATCTAAAGGAATAAGGATATTAAATGAAGTACCAAAAGCAGAAGGATATTTTAATGATATAAATAAAAAGGCTGTTTCACTTATTAAAAAAAATTTAAAATTAAATAAACTAGAAGGAACTGTTTTTAATGAATCAGCAAATAAGCTTTTAGAAAGTTCGGATTTAAAATTTGATTTCATAGATATAGATCCGTTTGGCACACCTGTTGATTTTTTAGAATCAAGTATCAAAAAACTAAATACGGGAGGATTAATCGGAATTACTGCAACTGATACATCGGCTTTAGTTGGAACATACCCAAAAGCTTGCTTGAGAAAGTATCAATCAATTAATATTAGAACATTTTACATGTTTGAAGTTGCAATTAGAATTTTGATTAAAAAAGTATTATTTGAAGCAAAGAAATTAGGTGTAAATTTAGTACCAATATTTTCTCATTCATCAAATCATTATGTTAGAGTTTATTTTAAAAAAATTAGAAATTCTAATTCTGATTTAGATATCGGAATATTGAATTATTGCGAATCTTGTTTTAATTATAAAATTAATAAACATAAGACTAGGATTAAACGAAGATGTTCATGTGGCAATTATTTTTTTCAGATTGGACCATTATTTACCGGTAAGATTTATGATTCAAAATTTGTAAATAAACTTGATTCCATAAATAAGACAATTGATTTGATAAAATCAGAATCTTTGATTGACTCATTCGGATATTATGATTATCATAAAATTGCTAAAAAAATAAATAAAAAAGAGTTATCAAAAATTGAAGATATTATAACGAATATAAAGCAGAAAGGCTATCGCGCATCTAGGACTCATTTTTCTAATACGGGAATTAAGACTGATATAAAAATAAAATCATTTATGAATATCTTAAGCAAATAAAAATTTATATAGTATTTTGATATTTTATTATATGGTTTATATAATTGAGTTACATACAATTTCTGCAGGAGACGGTAACTTAAATTTAGATTATATTATTAGAGACCACCCAGAAGGTTCAAAATCTGTTCAATTTCTATACAGAGGTTTACCTGAAACTCATACTGGATCAATAAATTTTATGGGTTCAGAATATGAAGGAAATTTATCGATGAGTCTAGGTAATTTAAGATATTCCATTCCAGAAGGTTCAAATATTTTAAAAAAAATAACTGACGTTGAAAACACAACAGACCTTTTTAATGGTAGAGTCGAAAGAGATAGATTGCTTGGATGTTTAGAATCAATAGTAACAAAAAATACTATTAATTTATTAGAAAATATTGATCGAGATAAAAAAAGTTATCAAACTAAATTATAATTATTCTTGAATTCTTAATTCAGGGTCATCCTCTTCATCCGGATCTTTACCCATTTTCTTTCTTTCTTCAGCTCTTTTTTGTTTTGCTTGATCAATTAAATTGTCTAAATCTAATCTATCGATCATTTCCTTATATCTGTTTCTTATGGTAACTTCAGTAACTCCAACAACATCAGCTATTTCTCTTTGAGTTCTTTTTTCTCCGGTGATCAATGAAGCAACATATAATGATGCTGCAGCCAATCCTGTTGGTCCTCTTCCTGATGTTAATTCAGAATTTTTAGCAATTTCTAAAATTTCTTGTGCTTGAGTTTGAGTTTCAGCAGAAAATCCTAATTTATTTGCAAATTTAGGAATATAATCTCCCGGTCCACTTGGTAACATTCTTATTCCTAATTCTCTAGCAATAAATCTGTAAGTTTTACCAACGTCCCTTTTATTATTATTTGTAATTTGACAAACTTCGTTTAATGACCTTGGTAAATTGAATAATCTTGATGCGATGTAAATTGCTCCAACTACTACACATTCCATCGATCTTCCTCTAACTAATCCTCTTTCAACAGCTTGTCTATATATTCTGGCAGCTTCTTCTTCAATAGCCGGAGGTATGTTAAGTAATGATGAAATTCTTTTCAAATCTGCTAGTGCATATTTTAAGTTTCTTTCAAGTGATGTTGAAGATCTGTTGTGCCATTTTCTTAATCTTAAAAATTTTCTTCTGTCTTGAACAGATAAAGAATATACTTCGGAACTTGAACCAACTTCGGTACCAGTACCCATATCATGTTTTGCGTAAGATGAAGGTGCTCCTGCTCTTCTTCCATCTTGACCTTCTCCAGAAAATTCTCGCCATTCTTGACCTGCGTCAATCATGTCTTCTTCAACAATTAAACCACAAGTATTACAAGTAATTTCACCTTTTGTTTTATCAACAGTTAAGTTAGTTCCCTTACAATCCGGACATGATTCAATTGTCATTTTAATATTATTATTGTTGAGTGATACAACAATACTTATAAGTTTATGTCTAGTATGTTTATAAAGGTTTTGAATAGATTATATAAAGTCATTCTAATAAAAAGCAAGGTTTTTAAATACTAATTATAGAGATAAGTTCATGGGTAACAAGTCAAATGGACTTAATGCAGGAAAAAAATTAGCTAAACGTAGAAATAAGTTTAAAATGAATGATAAAAGATTCGTTAGACGAAAATATAAGTTAAATTTAAAGAGCGACCCATTATCTGGATCACCTCAAGCAAGAGCTATAGTTTTAGAAAAAAGACAAGTAGAAGCTAAACAACCAAACTCTGCTATGAGAAAAGCAGCAAGAGTACAATTAATTAAAAATGGAAAGCAAATTACTGTATTTTTACCTCGAGAAAATGCAGCTAAATTTGTTGATGAACATGATGAAATTTTAATTGAAGGAATTGGCGGACATCAAGGTAAATCTAAGGGAGATATTCCAAATATCAGATGGCAAGCATTCAAAGTTAATAGACAATCTTTAAACATGCTTACAAAAGGTAAGATTGAAAAATCAGTTGGTAGAAAATAATGGCAGAAAAAGAAGTAAAAAAACAAACTAAGAAAGAAGTTAAAGTTAAAGAAAATATTTTCAAATCTAATTCAAGTAATCTAAAAGCTTTCGGAGTATGGGATACAAAATCAATTCAAATTAATGATTTAGGATTAAAAAGATACATTAACTTAAATCCAATTTATGTTCCAACAACATTAGGTAGAGAAGTAAAGAAGCAATTTTGGAAATCTAAAAAACCTATTTTAGAAAGATTAATGATTAGACTGTTTGTTACAGGACATTCAGGAAAAAAGCACAAGAGAAGTTCCGGAATTTTTACTGGAAAGAAAAATATTACTTATACTACAATATTTAACACATTAAAATATGTTGAAGAAAAAACAAATAAGAACCCTGTTGAAGTTCTTGTAAGAGCTATAGAAGCAGGTGCACCTCGAGAAGGTATTACAACTATTGAATATGGAGGAGTTAGATATCCTAAATCAGTAGATTTGTCTCCGCAAAGAAGAATTGACTTAGTATTAAGATGGTTAACTCAAGGAGCTTATCAAAAAATGACGGGTACTAAAGGAAGAAAAAGAATTCATCAAACATTAGGAGATCAAATAATTGCAACTGCAGAATTTGATCAAAATTCTTTAGCATTTTCCAAAAAATTTGATTTAGAACGTCAAGCTCAATCAGCAAGATAAAATGGCAGAATTTAAATTAGCATTAGGTAATCCGGAAAATAAGAAAACATACAAAATAGAATTATCCGATTCAGATTCAAAATCACTTATTGGTAAAAAAATAAGAGATGAAATCAATGGTGAATTAATTGGTTTAAATGGTTATAAAATAATTATAACTGGAGGAACTGATTACGCAGGTTTTCCTATGAGACCTGAAATTGAAGGATCACAAAAGAAAAAATTAATTTTAAATGCAGGAGATCTAGGCTTCAGATCAAAAAGATATCACAATGCATATTTGGAAGGTAATAAAAAGAAAAAACTTAAACAAACAATGCCTGGTGAAAGAAGAAGAAAATCCGTTAGAGGAAATACAATTTCAGAAGATACTGTTCAAATAAATATGAAAGTAGTTAAATCAGGTAAAGATTCAATTGAAAAATTACTTGGTATTGAACAAACTGCTGAACAAGAAGCTCCTAAAGAAGAATAATATCTTTTTTTCTATAGATTAACTTATATATTTTACTCCTATCTTATTTTTTATGAAAACCACAAGGATGGTTGAGAAAATTGGTCAATATTTAATAGAGTCATATATTGATGATTTATTATCGGAAAGTATAAACGATGTAGATTTAGGTGTAAGAAATACTGAGCAGATTAAATCTTACATAAATGATAATATGCGTCATGGAACTACATCACAACAATTGGGTAATGTATTGGCCAAAAATCCTAAAATAATATTAAAGTCCGGATTTGTTCCTCGTCAAGGTATCGTATCTGGAACTTATGATATTTGTTCATGGAACATTAATTTAGAAGGATATGCAACTATGTTTCCAGATAAATTTGATAAATATTTATCAGATAATGATCTGAATAGAAGCGATTTAATATTTGAAGAAGATGATTTGGAAAGTTTAATTGATTAAATTCCCCAAGTTTCATCAGATTTACGTTTTATAATTGCTATTTCTTTAAGCAAATCAATATCATCTGAGTTTAAGAATTTTTTATTCTCTTTTAATAATCTAAATTGCCTTTCTGTAATATCTGAATAAAGTAATTCTGATTCTGTTACGTTTCTTCCTATATTCATACCATTCACCGATAAGGCATATGATTCATTTTTTTTCATTTCTTTAATTGACTTGCCCTTGTCTTCTATTGATTTAATTGTTCCGACAATTTCACCTTCTGAATTTATTAATTTAAGATTTGGTTTGATAATACCTTTAACAACCTCTCCACCAAAAATTGCAGGTCCGGATTTACGAAAAATATATTGGTTCATAATTTGTAGTTTTCCAGGGAAAACCAAGTCAGATATTTTTTCAAGTTCTTTTTGTTTTTTTACTTTATCAATAATTTCCTCATATTCTTCAACTACTTTGTAAATAACATTGTTAAGAATAACTGGTATATTTTTTTGTTCTGCATAATTCTTTGTGTCATCGTCCATTTTAACATTAAATGCTAATACCATTCCGTAGATACTTCCCGATTCTTTTGTAGATTCTGCTTTAACAATATCTTTCTTATTAATGTCTCCAATAATTGCAGATTTAATTGGTATTTCATATTTTGTAAACAGTTTAATTGCAGCTTCAATACTTCCCAGAGTATCTGCTTTTAGTAAAACTCCATCTTCTTCTGTTTCAACAAGAATTTGATCTATTTCTGATAATATTTTTTCTTTGATTTCTTCTCTTTCTTCTTCTGTATTGTATGAATAAATAGGGGCTCCAGGAATTGCTTCGTCAAGTTTATTTGCAATTATTTTAACTCCACTTGCAGCGTTAACTTGTTCTACGGTATCGAATGAACTTTTTTGATCTCTTATTTCGGAAAGTGCTTTTGTTTTAAGTAGTGCTTTAACTTTTGTATCTATTACTGAAGATATTCCGCCCAAAAGTAAATTATCATTATGTTTTAAATGACCGTCATAAATTATAACATCTGCCGTAGTTCCTTTACCTTGTTCAGTTTTAATCTCTAAAATAGTTCCTTTACAATTTGAATTTGGATTTATTTCTAATTTATCTTTTAAGAATTTTTGAGATAAACCTGTTATCATTGCAAGAATTTCAGGTATTCCTTCTCCGGTTTTAGCTGAAACCGGAATAACAGAAAGTGTTTTTGAATAATCTTCAACTTTATTATATAAATTTGAATCAAATCCATTTTCACTTAATTGTCCTAATATTTTGTAAAATTTGTCATTGAAATTATTTTTTGTATTTTCGTCTTGTTGCATAAAGTTTTTTGTAAAAATATTTGATTCTGATTTCCAACCATAAATTAAATCTACTTTATTAGCAGCAATAATGAATGGAACTTTATATGATTTTAAAATCTCAATTGCTTCTATTGTTTGAGGTTGCAGTCCTTGATTTATATCTATAACAAGAATTGCCATATCTGCAATTGAACCTCCCCGTTTTCTTAAATTTGTAAATGCTTCATGACCCGGAGTATCTACAAATAATAAACCTGGAATATTAAATTTTAACTTAAAAGCATCAAGTAAATTACCACATATTGATTTAATTTTTTCTAAAGGCACTTCAGTTGCGCCTATATGTTGAGTAATATTTCCAGATTCTCTGTTTGCTAAAGTTGATCCTCTTAAATAATCTAGAACAGATGTTTTACCGTGATCAACGTGTCCTAAAACTGTAATAATTGGTTGTCTTATCATAATAACTCCTTATTAAAGCTTCAATTTTTATTTTATAAAATTAGCGATATTTAAATCCGGAAGATAGATTTGGATATTTATCAATTAGTTTGTCAAAGCTATTAATAATAGTATATGCATCTTTTCTATTTTTATAATTATGAGTTTTCCAAAATAATTTTCTATGAAAAAGAATTAATAGAAATCCAACTAAAACTATGAATATTCCAATATCTTCTAAAATTATTTTTAAGTTAGAAGGATTTGCAAGTTTTGAGATAATCACTAATGCAATTGCACTTGAAGAGTAAGATAGTACATCAAAAAGTGCAATTCCCTCAGATACTTTATTTTTTGAAATTTCAGATAATCTAACATACATTGGTCTTGCAAGCATAACTGAAGATATTAATATACCTCCAGAAGAGAGTATCAATAAAATTATTTGATCTGTTATTGAAAAAATAATTAAAGATAGGCCTGCTATCAAAAAACCAGGAATAAGAAGATATTTGGAATGATATTTATCAGATAAAAGTCCAATTTTATTTTGAAATGGTAAAATAAATATATACGAAAGTGTAATGAATAAAGTTATTTGCCAAAATTCAAAATTCAAATTTTTTAATATAATTAAAACAAAAGTCATGAATATTATTTCATAAAATGACCTAATTGTATTTAGAAGTGCCAATAACTTAAATCCTTTTAATTTTAATATTGAGTTATATTCTTTAAAAAAACTTGAACTGCTTTTTTTAG
>Ga0255759_10004396_pt1 | contig 12184 bp, 12 predicted proteins | sample 101ome_20_FD_179959 | JGI IMG/M metagenome (GOLD analysis project Ga0255759, IMG submission 179959) | Coastal salt marsh microbial communities from the Groves Creek Marsh, Skidaway Island, Georgia - 101404AT metaG (version 2) | ecosystem: Environmental > Aquatic > Marine > Intertidal zone >...
AATTGATTTGAGATGAAGAAGTGAATGTATTAGGAACCGCTAAAGCAATTTGTGATGTAAGTCTTTTTAGACTTTGTGCGCCACCAGTTGCTCCGTTTGTAAAGTTACCAATACTTTGCATTACAGAGTTTTGAGTGTCAGCATCAATACCTGCCTGGGCACCAATACTAGAAAGAGCATTATTCACACCTGCCGCTTCTGCTCCGTCTGCAACTGTGTCTACCGCATTACCTATAGCACCTGTTAAATCATTACCTATGATAGCAGAGTGACCTTTCCATGCTCTAGGTTCTCCAGATACACCAGAAAGTTGAAAACTTGAACTATCATCGAAATAGATATCGAATATAATATGATTATCCATTTCTGTTGTAGCATCAATACCCATATCTATAGGGTATGTTAGTCCCTGACTGCCGTACTGATGACCTGTCTTAGCAGGTTCAGATGCAACAGTAGTTCCTCGTAAGGTCTGTGAATTAAATCTGTCATTTAGTTGTGTGGTCATCGATGTATCCTATAGGTTCCCTATAAATAGTAGTTACAAACATTATTTATAAGAGTTTTCGGTATGGCATACAAAGGAAGATACTCTCCGGTCAACAAGGAGAAATATCAAGGTAATCCATCTAACATTATTTATCGCTCTTTGTGGGAGAGAAAACTAATGAAGTGGTGCGACTTGAATCCAGATGTTATAAAATGGGGTAGTGAAGAGACTGTCATACCTTATGTGTCTCCGCTCGACAATAAAATTCATAGATACTTTGTAGACTTTTATATTCAGGTTAAAACTAAAGACGGAGAATTAAAATCATATCTTGTAGAAGTTAAACCTAAGAAGTATACAAAAGCACCCGCAACAAACCCCAAAAAGAAAACTCGCAACTGGTTCTCTGAAGTAAAAAATTGGGGTGTCAACTCCGCTAAGTGGAAAGCGGCAAGCGAGTATGCACAAGATAGAAACTGGGATTTCATAATTCTCACAGAAGACCACCTAAACTGACATAAATACTATTATGGCAGAGATTAAAGTATTAGAAGAAATCAGAAGCAGGTCGGCAGACCAGCGCAAATCTGTAATGTGGTATCAAGCACAAGTGAAAGAACTTGTGGGTACTGCATACACAGGTCAAAGGTTCATGCAAGAATATGCAGACAACATGACAAGTAGAATGTTACCTGGTCGTATGTATCTTATCAACTATTCAAATCCTGTTGGAAAAGGAACACCTGCATTACCATACTACGATAGATTTCCATTGATACTTCCTTTTAATGTAGAGAGTTCACATATCACTGCTATCAATTTTCACTATTTACATCCTGTAAGTAGAATTATTCTTTTAGAGAAATTAAGTAGTTTCAAAATAGGTGAGGGAGACATACAAACAAAAATTCGTGCAGATTGGGGCATACTAAGTAACTTTGCTAGATTTAGAGAAGTTAAACCATCTGTCAAGCGTTATGTCAAAAGTAGAATTAAAGGAAAATATCTTTTCATTCAACCTGAAGATTGGACTACTGCAACTATACTTCCAACTGAAATGTTTGTTGGTAAGAATAAACAACAGGTGTATTTAGATAGTAATAGAAAAATGAGGCAACGATAATGTCAATCAGTAAATTTTTAGCACAGGTCAAAAGTGCGGGACTTGCAAAATCAAGCAGATATATGGTCGTGTTTGATTTACCTAGAGGTCCTCTAGCATCGGACAATGGTGTGAGTAATCCTTGGAGCGCAGATTTCTGGCAGAGAAATAATAATAGCACGACCACAAATCTGCAAGGCGGTCAACAACTAACATCTCTTTATTGTGAGGCGGCACAGATGCCAGCACTCAATATTGACACTAAACTGAATAAAGTTTATGGTCCAGGAAGAGAAATGCCATATGGTCGCAGTTACACTCCAGTAAACTTTTCGTTCTATGTTGATAGAGACTATCTCATTAAAAGATTTTTTGACACATGGCAGAACAGTATATTTGATAGAAGAACCGGACATGTGAATTTCTATAATGAATATACAACTCAAGTTCACATCTTAGCATTGGATTCAACAGAAGGAGAAAGAGGTCCTACTGGATATGATGAAGCAGGTACCGGAGCAGTCTCAACAGGTGGAGATATTAGAGCAAGATATCAGTGTACACTCATTGAAGCATATCCCAAAACTGTTGCTGAAGTTGCATACACAGCGGCAGGTCAGGATGTAGTAAGACTTAATGTTTCTATGCAATATAGAACTTGGCAAGAGACAACACAACCATATGGTATAGGAAGACAAGGTGCAGAAGAACCTATGCCATACAATATAAATTATAATGCATCCACTGGAGTATTTACGGCGGATAATATTATAAACGGGCGTTTTGACCCAACGGCAGTTCAGGAAAGAGTTGCTAGAGAAGCGGCAGAATTAGGATTTTAATTATTAACTAGGAGAAAACATAATGGCACTACCAAGACTTGATACACCACAATATGACTTGACATTATATAATGGTGATACAATCAAATTTAGACCTTTTCTCGTCAAAGAACAGAAAATTCTGTTAATGGCGATGGAAGAACAAGACCAAAAACACATGGTCAATGCAATGAAGCAGATTATAAGAAACTGCACATTTGAACAAGTGGATGTAGATAAACTTCCAATCTTTGAAGTAGAAAGTATTTTTCTACGACTTAGAGAAAAATCAGTAGGTGAAAATGTAGAGTTTCGTCTAAAATGCATTGATGAAGAATGTACAGGATTAACACAAATGTCTGTTAGTCTCGCAGAGGTTGGTTATTCTAAAGAAGACTTACCACAACAGCAATTAAAGATTAGTGAAAGTGTCGTAGTAAACATGAAGTTTCCTACTCTATCAAACTTAGAAGCAATTCAAAACTTAGAGCAAGTTGAAGACAACTTCACTTTCTTAGGGAGTTGTATTGAAAGTATTGAAGCAGATGGAAATGTGTATGATATGAGTACAACATCTAAGCAAGAACTACAAGCATTTTTAGAAAGCATGACCACATCACAGTTTGCTATGATTAGAAACTTCTTTGTTGGATTACCTACAGTAAAGAAAGAAGTGAACTACACATGTAGCAAATGTAATGTAGAACAGAAAAGGGTAATTACTGGGTTGCAGTCTTTTTTAGTTTAGTCCTCTCACATGATGACATGGTGAACTATATGAAGACCAATTTTGCATTGATGCAACATCATAAATACTCATTGACAGAATTGGAAAATATGATGCCATGGGAGAGGGAAGTTTATGTCACTCTATTAACCCAGTTTATTGAAGAAGAAAATGAAAGAGCAAAAGCAAGACGATAAACTAAAAGGGGTTTTATATGGGAGAGGAAATAGAAAAGGCAGGTTTTCATCCTGCTGATACGAACGGAGATGGACAGGTAACTGCTGAAGAGCATGAAATGTACATGGAGTTCAGACGCAAAGAACTTGAAGATGCAGATGCGAGAAGAGATGCTATGAGAATGATGACATGGTTCGCACTATTGGGTATGCTATTATATCCAGCGGCGATACTAATTACTTCGTTATTAGGACAAGATAAAGCGGCAAGTATTATTGGGGATATCGCCCCTACTTACTTTGTTGCAATCTCGGCATTGGTTGCCGCCTACTTTGGGGCGAATGCTTACGCTGATAAGAAGAAGTAAAGGTAGAGAAGAATGGCGACACAAGGACCAGGTTCAACTGATAAGACAAACACACTAAGTGGTCTCAATGATGCAGTAGAAGCACTGAGAAGTGATAATTCTAAACAGAATGTATCTCAATCAGAGTTACTAGGAAACATTTCTGAGAACACTAATCAGATATATGCTCTTAATCATCAGATGGTCGAACTTTTGTCTGCCATTCAACAAGAACTGGCACCTGATGCATTCGGTGCCGCTCAAGCAACAGAAAAAACTAGAGAGGCAGGTGCAGGTGGTGGTGACGGACCTCCCATCGTAGGAGGACCTGCCGATAAATCAAGCACAGGCGGTATGGGTTGGAAATCTGCACTCATTGGTGGTGCTATCGGTGGACTCATTGGTCTATTTGCTGGTTTCTTAGACTTCGATGCAGACAAAGTAAAAGACAAAGTTGTAACTCTTACTAGTATCGGTGAGGAAGTATCTGTTATTGACACCGCAGAAACAGTTGCAACTCTTACTACATTAGGTGCCGCATTAGCAATCTTCGGCGCTGGTTCTGCTATTGTTGGATTAGGTTCTGCTTTAGCAAACTTCATGGACCCAAATTGGGCAGACACAATAAAGCAAAATGTTATCAATCTAGTATCAATTGCAGATGAAGTTGGACTAGTAGATACTGCAGAAACAGTTGCAACTCTTGCCGCATTAGGTGTGGGGTTAGCATTTTTTGGTGCTGGTAGTGCTATTGCAGGATTAGGTTCAGCAATAGCAAACTTTTCCGATCCTGCTTGGGCACAGAATATTGTAGACAATGTAGTAACTTTAGTCGGAATGAATGAACAAGTGTCGCTTGTTGATGCTATAAAATTCCCGTTAAAGATGGCACCTATCGCTCTTGGTTTAGCGGCATTTGGTGTTGGTAGTGCTGTTGCTGGTATAGGTGATGCAATTGCTAATTTCTCAAGTCCAGGTTGGGCGCAGAATATCGTAGACAATGTAGTAACTTTAGTAGGAATAAACGATTCCGTTAGTTTAATTGATGCTATAAAATTCCCATTAAAGATGGCACCGATTGCCGCTGGTATTGCTATATTTGGTATTGGTAGTGCTGTTGCTGGTATAGGTGACGCACTTGCTAATTTTGCAAGTCCTGGGTGGGCGCAAAATATTGTAGATAATATTGTAACTCTCATGCAAGTTACAGAACTTCCTATGACTGATGTTGCTGAGTTCCCAATTATAATGGGCGCACTGGGTCTTGGTATGGCGGCATTTGCTCTTGGTGAAGGTGCTAATGCTATAGCGCAGTTTGCATCTTCTGAAGACTGGGCGGAGAAAATTAAGAAAAATGTAGTAACACTTCTTTCTATTGTTGATGCTGAAGGTGTAGACCAAAGTAAAGCAAATGAATTTGTTCTTGTTATGGGTAAGATATCTGCAGGATTGATGGCATTCAGCGCAGGTAAGTTAGTGGATTCACTGGTTGGTGCTGGTTCTGCTATTCTCAACTTCATCACAGGCAATGAAAGTCCTGTTGAACAGATGATGAAGATTGCTGATAGAGCAGACGAATTAAATACTGGCGCAGATGCATTAGATAGAATTAGAGGCGCACTTTCAGGTTTAGGTAATCTTAAATTTGATGGTAGTGATTTAGGACTTGAAGAGTTTGCAGAAGACTTAATGAAAGCAGTACCCACACTCGAAAGTGCAATCATGGGTGGTGTTGTTAAGGGTGGAATTTGGCCTTGGTCTGATGATGATGTAGAATTCAAAGGACTTGCATCAAGTGATATTAAATACAACCAAGCAATTCAAAATATCGCCGCTCTTAGAGAAGCACTCGGTATGGGAAGCAGTATTACCGCTGGTTCAAGCGCACCGCAGATTGGTAGCAGAACAGATGAAATGTTAGCAACTAGAGGTTACTATACCGCAGAAGATTTAGATTTTGATATCGCTGTTGCTGAAGCACAAGAAGCAGGCGACACATCTACATTAGAACAACTATATGCTCAAGCGGCAGAACTAGATGCGGCGACTGGAACTTCAACTGTAACTCCACCATCAACGAACACATTCGATAGTTTGTCTCTACCATACGACTTAGAAGAACAGTCTACAAGAGCAATATTGCTTGCAAGAGCAATGGGACTATCAGAAATATCAGGATGGAGTACTAGTGGTACAGTGCCTACTCAGATTAACGGAATAAATGTTCCAGCAAGTCTATTAACTGGTGAAGAAATTGATAATATCAATGCCGCCAGAATGGCGAGAGCAAGTATGAATTCTGTTCCCGGACAAGAACCAATCAAAGCAAATCTTATTCAGAAGAATGAAGCACAGACTGCGAATCCTACAGAGAGAAGCACCGCTCAATATTCAGTTACAGGATTAGCACCCACAACATCAGGTGGCAGTTTAGGCACACCAGCGGATACTCAAGTTTTAGATACAGGTAATCTCACAATCCCTTATAATAAAAAAGAAATGTGGGCGAGAACAAAACAGATTGCTAAAGAACTAGGACTTAACTGGAGAAAACTAGAAACCGCAGATGGTAGAGTACCCACACGAATTGATGGTGTGGATGTTCCTACTTGGTTGTACACCGATGAAGAAATTGATGCTATCAATGCTGGTAGAACAATGCGGGCAGATATGGCATCAACTCCAGGTAACAGAGTAACTCCAAATTTGATTCCTACACGCAGAAGTGGTGAAGGTTTACAACAGGCGCAAGCAGAAGCAAATGCTAATACAAGTCAGAGCGGCGCAGGTGCTAATGCTATCATAAACAACATCGCACCTAACACCGTTAATAATGCGGCGACCACTAATCTCGCAACTAGAACTATACACCATAAAGTAGACGATAACTATCTACTAGTTGGTGCATACTAATTTGCTAGAGGGTTATCTAACGCCCTCTGCAATCTCTTATTTAATCTAGTCTCTAGGTCTTTAAGTTCTCTTTCGACTTTACTCTCAAGTGCAGACATTTTGTCTTCATTTTCTTTTTTCATAGTATCAATGCGAGTATCATTTGCAGTTCTCAAATCATTTGCTTTACGGTCATAGTCATTCTGAAGTGCATCTCGTTTGTTCTCAAAGCGAGTTTCAGCATCTTGAACTATATCCCGAACTTTTGTTTCAGTTTCACGAACTGTATCTTCCATTCTGTCAACTTGTTTTTCAACTGACAGAATATCATCTCTCAATCCACTTTTAATATCTCTTGTATATTCAATTGCCTCATCTAGTTTAATTGTAATCTGGTCTTGCTGATTTTGAATTTCAGTTGTATCAATGTTCTGAATGATTTCTTTCATATCCATATAATCTTTATAGAACTCAAATGTTGCCCAAGCACCACCAGCAAGGGTGGATAAAGCAGTGAGTACTAAAAAGATTTTACCGCCTTTGAACTTAACACCAGCGATTTCCATTTCTGTTTGTTCTGACATCTTATCCCCCTAGTTTAAGTAAATTGGTTTCGAACAAACTTCATATGAACCTTGTAGTGTATCGATGTGTCTACAAGTATATTCTGCTCGTTCTACCCATTTCCAGTTCTTACCCTTGAACCACGGATTCTGGTCAAGGAACTCTTTTTGTTTTGCGACTTTCTTTTGTTGCTTCTCTACTACAAAGTTAGATACACAACCACTCGCACTTCTCCAATCAAATGTGTTTAGTCGTTGTTCGACAGGTAGAGTTTTATCAAACCCATACACATCTAAACATTCTTTAATCATTTCGTTGTTTCCCTTCTGAACGATATCTGCATGTGCAGTTGTTGACAAGAGAAACAATATTGCTATTAGTTTCTTCATTTAATCAATCCCTTTCGTATTGCATATCGACCATCTTTTCGTGCAACAATTGCTGTGCTAGACCGTTACGCAACCCCCTATTGTTCTCTGGTAATTGACTATCTTGATATCCCCCAACATCAGGATAGTAACCACCTGTTATGTTCCCGCCATACTTTGCAAAGTCAGGAACGAAATTTATCAAAGCAAGAACTTGTGCTTGAACTGCTTGTTGCATTTCAATACTCTTTGCTTTTGACATTCTATCTGCAAGTTGCATTGCTCTCTTTGCAACTGCTTTCTTTAACTTCTCTCTTTTTGATTCCTTCTTTTCAGATTTGCTATCCGACTTTCCGGATTCAGAATCCCCTTCGCTATCTTCATTGGAACTTCCTTCACTATCGGACAACTCATTGTCTGGTTCTGACCCTGGACCTTCTTCGTTCCCACTGTCATCCACTCGCTCGTCCACATCACTACCGGACTCATTTTCTCCCTCGGCATCTCTCTCTTCCCTCTCTTCAGGTTCTTCTTCAAGGGCGGCAATCTCTATGATTTCTTCTTGTGTATCTCCACCAGTTTCTTCTGTGCTTCGACTATCTCCGCCTCCCTCGCCAAAATCGCCATCTGTTGTATCCGCAATCGTTTCTTCAAACGGTGCTGTCTCCTCGAAAGGATTATCCATTCCCAGTATTCCACCAGGTTCCGTAAAAGTGTTTTCATTTATATCTCTCAGTGCCTCGTCTACTGTAGCATCACCAGTGATAGAAACTTCTGTCAAACTTTCAACTGGGTCTACTACTGCAAAATCTGTGCTAGTATCAGTACTAGTATCTAATCCTGCCGCTTCATTTGCTTGCTCTTCTAAAGTAGGTGCAATGTACTCATTATAATAAGCGGTCTCATAACCATCACAGTTTTCATCATATAAAGCATTCAATGTACATTGCTGTGTAAAATATGCTTCTTCATAACCCGTACACCCACTGTCGTATAATGGGTTCGCTGTACACTGCTGATTGTAATAAGCAGTAGCATAACCAGGACATCCACTATCGTACAAAGGGTCAGCGGCACATGCGTTAGTATAAAGTAACTCGGCATATGCATCAGCATAACCATCACATGTGGGACTAATCAAGGGGTTCGCCGCACATGCCGCTGTCAGGTTGAAGGTATAGACCGTGGTCCCACTTTCATCCATACCTTGCGAGTATTCAAACTGTTGTATTTCACCATTTGCAGTATCACCAAATATACCTGTGGTGACTGTATGATTAACAATGTTAATATCAAAGTGATGTATCTCAATAGCATTCGCATCGTTAATCTCAACACCAAAAGTATTCAGATTGTTTGGATCATAATACTCTGCAATATATCTCCAATAGTATCTTAATGTATCAACACTACCATCATTATCTGTATCTAATTCTTTTGTAAAGAACCCACTATCTGCAACACCATCTCCTGTCACATCAACATTCAAGTCAATGAGGTCAGTCCACAGTGCCGCAATAGTATAGTTGAAATAAGGTTGTCCCGGAAGTTGTCCGTTCGCCGCCATAGACACAACATCTTGTCCACTGCAACAGAAATGAGAAGGTGAGGTGTTGATGTTAGTCCCCATCATCACAACAACACCATTACTCATCATCCATGATGTGGTGAATGTCTTGTCATACATCGTGAAGTCAAACGGCAAGTCAATCTGCACACGCCCATCATCATAGATAGTGTGTTTAGTTGTTCCGTCTGAACCTGGTTCTACGAACTCTTCAGCGTTAGAGTAGCAAGAAAAGCAAACCAGCACCAAGAGCGCCAGCGCCAATCCCTTTAAGGAATGTGCCATCTTTTTCCTCTTTCTTCATATGGTCAGGTCGCAATTCAGGATAAGTTTCCCACAATTGACTTGCTTCTTCTCCAATCTTACCCATAAAAGGACAAGGAGTTCCTGCCATTTCCATAGCAGAGAATACTCTCTCATCTTGACATAGATTAGAGACTGCGGCAACTTTCATGCCCATATCGTAGAGGACTTTACTAAGTTTTAATCTCTCACAGTTCATGTCACGAATTGCTGAACCACCAGAAATACCTAGAATTTGTGTTTGAACTGCACCACTAAAGGCGATAGTACAAACATCTGAGTTTGAGTTATTGATGCTAGGTGATATCGCCGATGGGGGTGGAGACTTAACGGTAGTCTCTGATTTGCCGTTAGATGTAACTGTACTATCACTCGTACTTTCTGTAACAATAGGTTCGGCAGTGGCAACACCCCCAAATAGCATAACAAAGAACGCACCTAGCATAAGTGCTTTCTTTATGTACATTGATTTAATCCCTTTTGACCTTTGGAAATATTATTATATTTCACAATTATTTATATGATGCGGGAAGTGCGTACATAAAAAAAGAGGGTTACCATTTCTGATAACCCTCATCACATCACTGTTAATTTTCTATGCGATACCTAAGAATTTTGTTACGCTTGCGTATACAATAGATACTTAGACCAAACTAGTATAAGGCGCATACCGCATAGAGGAATAACTTCCTTGTTCTCCTATAGTTGTCTTAATCGTCAGCGGCGAGTTTGCTGAAGTATGACATTGCTTCATCATCTTCATCATCGTCACTAACAGTCACCGCTGGCGCAACAGATTTCTCTTCTGCTACCCATGGTGCTTGCTCTTCTACTACAGGAGTAGACGATACTGTGGATGCTACACTTGCAGTAGAAGAAACAGGCGGTACATCACCTCCGTTCAGGTTCAGTACCAAATCTAACTTCGCTTTCAACTCATCGTATGATTTGAAGTTAGATGCATCCAAGAACGATTGCAATTTGAACTGAGACTTCCACAGCGCCTCAATCTTGCTATCATCTCCTTCAAAGATTGCGGAAGGGGAATCGAACTCTGACTTGTCATAGTTCGTGAAACCTTCGACTTTGCGAATTTTCAGTTTGAAGTTGGTTCCTTTCCAAGGGTCAAAGGGATTGATTGGAATTTCATCTTCAAATTGTGGTTTCATTTGGTCCATAATCTTATCAAAGATTTTCTTACCGAACTTGAATAACTTCACTTGACCTTCGTTCTCAGGATGTTTCGGGTCAGATACAATAAGAACATTCGCAATGTAAGAAAGTCTACGCTTCTGCTTACGGGCGATATCTTTATTTGCTTCTGTGCCTGAATTCCATAGAACACTATTATACTCTGCTACTGGGTCTTTTTGATTAAGAGTAGTCAGAGAATTTTCAATATACCACTTACCAGTAGGTCCTTGAAATCCGTGATTAAACAGACGAACCCATGGTAGTTCTTCACCTTCGCTCTCAGGAAGGAAACGAATAACTGCATAACCATTACCTGACTTATCCAGTTCTGGACGCCAGAAGCGGTCATCGTTATTGCTGTTGTTTGATTGTGCTGGTTGGTTTACTTTATCTACTTCGTTGAGTAGACGGGAAAGATTGTCGTTAGACTTTTTTAATTGTGCAAAACTTGTCATTTGTATTTACCTCGTATGTCGTTGTATTGCGTTGTATAAGATTTCTTATCCACCATTTACATAATGTATAAGACTATTTATACGATTAGTAACCAATTTCATCGAATTTGATTGTTCGATTATGCATTATTACCTCGTATTTGTCAACATCTATTTCAAGAAAAGGGCGGTATTTAATCAACTTTCGCCGCTCTTCTTTCCAGAAGAAGTCATCAGCAAGTGCTTTGTCCCAATAGGACAGATACTTATTGATGGCGTCTAGTATAAGCATGGTTTCAATTTTTACTTCACCACGACTATACATTTGTAGTAAGATAGGATGTTGACCATCTTTGACTACAAAACACTTGTCGAACTTATAGATTTCTTCTTCATTAAGTTCGCTACAGATAGCATCTAAGTCATCTGCAAAATTCTTTGTTAATGATTGTAAACGACCTCTCCACTTTCGGTAGACTTGCAGTGCTTCTTCATAAATGAAAGCACCACCCCATCGATTACCATCAACATAGTTAGCAATCAGAAACTTAGGTAGTTCATCATCTTTGAACTCTGACGCTAACTTCTTAAAAGCATACTGGTCTGTACGCTTCAAAAAACTTTCTTTCGATGCCGTCACAGCACCTTTGGTTTTAGTAATATCATACTTGTCTGTTGTGAAGTGTAACTTGAACGCCAAGTATGTTCTATAAGCATCTAAATCATTCATCGAAAAGGTTTGCCGCATACCCATCCCACTAAACTCCTTCTTTCTCCACTGATTACAGGTTTAACTCTATGCATCATAAACGATGGGAAGAAGATTGTCAACCCTTTTTCTGGTGAAATTGTTTTAACTCTGTTATCACTACCAGGGAGACCATATTCAAATTCAAACTCTCCACCTTCGTATGCGTCATTTAATAAGACGGAGAATGATATCTTTCGTATTAGACCGTTAAGTTCTGGCATCTCTTTATCATTAACATAAGGTTCTGCTTTCTGGTCAGAATGCCAATTATAATGTTGGTTCTCATTGTATCTAGTGTATTGCAATTTTTCCATTACGCTATGGTCGAAACACCAACCGGCAGAACGATTAACTGCAGTCATTCCTAGAATTAACTTTCGGTATAACCATTCAGTTTCTTTATTATTCTCAATCCAAGAAACATGACTATCACGATATTTTCTCGCTT
>Ga0255759_10004397_pt1 | contig 12183 bp, 17 predicted proteins | sample 101ome_20_FD_179959 | JGI IMG/M metagenome (GOLD analysis project Ga0255759, IMG submission 179959) | Coastal salt marsh microbial communities from the Groves Creek Marsh, Skidaway Island, Georgia - 101404AT metaG (version 2) | ecosystem: Environmental > Aquatic > Marine > Intertidal zone >...
CTATTCAACGAAGTAATCAAAAATTGATTGAAGAATCACCTTCTCTATTTGTAGATGATAATTTAAGAGATGAGCTAACATCAAAATCCTTACAGCTTGCAAAAAAAGTTAACTATGTAGGAGCTGGTACAATTGAGTATTTGGTTGATGATGATAAAAATTTTTATTTTATTGAAATGAATACAAGAATTCAGGTAGAGCATACCGTGACAGAAATGGTATGTATGATTGATCTTGTTAAAGAACAGATAAGAACTTATGCTGGTATTGAACTATCAATGAAGCAGGAAGATATAACAATGAGCGGTCATGCTATAGAATGTAGAATTAATGCTGAAGATCCATTTAATGATTTTATACCTTCACCAAAAAAGATTGACTCACTTAACTTTGCTGGAGGAATTGGAGTAAGAATTGATTCATTTATTTACGCTGGTTATCAAATTCCAACAAATTATGATTCAATGTTAGGAAAGTTGATTATTCATTCATCATCGAGAGAAAAAGCATTAGTTAGAATGAAGAGGGCACTTCAAGAAACTTTTATTGAAGGCCCTAAAACAACTTTACCACTTTTAGAAATGATTTTTGAAAATAAAGACTTTAATAATGGAAATTTTGATATAAATTTTTTAGGTAAATTTTTAAAAAATATAAAGGAAAAAGATAATGAACCATCCTGATAACTTAATGTACACATACATACATAGGTTAGATTCATTAGAGGTGTAAGATTTCTATTTCTCGACGATAAAATTCAAATAAACAGGTAAAAAAAGGGACATTAATTTGTCCCTTTTTTTTATAGTATTGCGAAAAGTATTTAGTGAGGAACGAATTTTCTACTAAATACTTTACTAAATACCCAACTAAATACTCCTTTGTAATTAATTCACACACATCCTAAAATAATTTTTGTAAGTTTTTATTATGGCTGATAAAATCATAGTAGAAGTAGTTAAAAAAGGTAATATTTATAAAGCATTGGATAGAAATGGTAAAGATTTTACTTCTCAAATCTTATCATCAACTTTGCTTATCAGTGTTTATGAGAATGGAGATGCCCTTGAAGGAACAACTAATAAACATGGAGATATTTTTTGGTCAAGAGTTCCTTATAAAAAATTTAAGCCTAAGACAAAATCTTCAACAAAGTCGCCTACTAAAAAAGTAAAAAAGAAATCTACTGCTAAACGAAAAATGATTCATTATACACGAGCTCCTGGTTTTTCGGATTCAAAATGGAAAGTTTTTTATTCAAATGGTGATGTTGAAATAGTTGATTTATGTTGTCCTCATTGTAAAACTCGTGGAGGTAAAGGTTATGGAAGAGATAATTCAATTAGACCTGATGCTAATCGATGCCCACAATGTGGTGGAGCATTTAAAAAACCCCAAGCTATGTCAATTGGATACTTAGGTAAATCTGATGAACTTGAAAAAGAAAAAAAAAGAGACGAAAAAATTTTAAAAATTATCGTTTATTCAATATTTGCAATTCTATATTTCATTTTTTATTACTTTATGTTTGTTTGGGAAATGTAACCTAATATAACTCTACAAATCTCCCTGTGGTTAACAGGGGAATAACAATTCGCCATTAATTAGTCGGATTTAGACATTTAACGACTAAACGAGAGGGGCATACTGCACATATAATCACAATTACCATATAAAATCTTTACACTTTCTATACAAAATATTTACAGGCAGAAATAAATATTAAATAATTGCCTTTTTAAACTTGACCCAAATAAAAAAAAATAATTAAAATTTTTTAAGTTAAAACACATCATGTTCAAAGCATGTGTATAACTAAAACTCCAATCGGAGTGCTAATCGGCATACTACCAATCGGTAGAGGAGAAGGGGTACCCCATGATGTAGTGGAATAATAACTATAAAGAAAGGGTATCTTAATGACTCAAAAAATACACAACACAGAACAGGCAAAAGCAGTATTAAAAGAAATAGAAAGACTGTTTTATGCAGACTTTAAAATCAAATCAAATGATTCTGAAATAGTACAAAAAGTTAAAGATTTACTAATGGATAACAAGATGTACTGGAAGATGATTAAAACACTTCAAAATCTTTTGTATCAACAATTCAAAAGAGAAATTGAATTAATGGAACAGTTAGAACTTTGTAATTGTAATCCAGAACTCTATCAAAAAGAACCTACTGATACCCCTGTAGCACAAAAGACTTATGATAACTCTTATCAAAGTCCTGTAATCAGTATGGAAACCATCTTAAGCCATTGTAAAACCGATAAACAACGAATAGTTGCAAGGTACTATTACAATCAGAAGTTGGATACTTACCACAGCTGTAAAAAAACTGCAGAAAAAGTCTATCCTAATAAAAATCCCAATCAAGCAAGAAAGCAAGTTTGGGAGATTATCAAGCGATTAGAAACAAGGACAAAATAAGTATAAATAACTCTTATAGGGGAGTGGTATTTGCCAAGCCAGCTGCTCTCCTATCTCCTTGTTATGAGATATATAAATACAAAGACTGCAGCAAACATTAGTGGGTATTCCCAACGACAGATTCAATATCGAATCAAGGAGGGGATATTACCCTTTAAGAGTATTGGAGGATACCCAAGAGTGTGGTTGTATGATTTAATTGCATATATGGAGTTCCAGGAGGTGTTTTATAGCCTTCATGGAGCACAACAAGAAAGGGTAAGAGAGATTGCAAATGAGTGCACCTGAATCGTTTATAAAGTTGAGTAGGAATATCATTAATCATTGGGTGTTTCAGGATTCTGAATACCTACATGTTTGGATATACTTGATATGCTTATCACAGTATGTGAAATCGAAATCACCAATAAAGATTGGTAAAAAAGAACGATACTTAACAAGAGGGGAATTCTGTACTTCAATGGAAAAAATCAGTTTGACTTGTAATATTGAACTATCCAAAGTCCGAACCATATTAGATACTTTTAAAGAAAATAATATGATTAAAAAGACAGTAGGCAGAGGTAAGAATATTCCTTATGTAGCTAAGATAATCAACTACGATAAATGGCAAGGAATATACAATCATAACACAATCATAGCACAATCAAAGAACAATCAAGGCTCAACATATAATAAAGAGTATAAAGGGAATAATGTATATAAAGAAATAAGTGAAACTCCTACATACAAAATAGAGTGTTGTGGTATTGTTTTATCTGAGAGTTGTGATAGAGATGAATACAAAACTTGTCCTAAATGTGAATCCTTTGTTCAAGCAAAAAAAATCCCATGACTTGAACAGATGGTACAATTAACAGGTATGTCAATAAACAAGGGGAATATGTTAACCAGTATTTAGCAAAGTATGGTGCTTTGCTAACAAAAAGGAGTAATTATGAAGCAAAATGAAAAAATGTTAATAGAGAAATTAGAAACCATGCTACAGAAAAGAACAATGGTGGAAAAATTAAAAGAACAACCAATCTATGAAGATGAATTAAATACCTTGGGATATGATGTGTTGCTGCAAAATAATAACATCATTGATGATTATCGTAAGCAAGGATTGATTGTCCCAAGACCAAAACCATCATTAAAAGACTTTGCAAAGTCTGCAGATGGTTATGTAGTAAAGCAATCTACTATCAGTCAAATGACTGCAGATGAATTTAGACAAGTAAGACAAGCAAACTTATTCTTTGATAACAAACTATCAATCTATGATGATTTGGGTGGAGAAGAAGTAGTGCATTACAATTTTAAGCTAAAGCAACCTAATGGAACATTTGTTGATAGAAGCACAGGTGGATTGAATATGACACGAGTACGATTTGTGGATTTAGATGAGTTTGAATCTCAAACAAGAGATGTACAAATCAAACAAGCACAGTTGAATTACGATGAAGCACAAAATGAAATCCAGGCATTACTAAACAATAAAGAGAGTATAGCTGAAGGAAATTTTGAACAATATCACAATAGGTCAAAAAGTGTATTTGTTTAAATATTTCTCACTCAGAACAATGAAAAATGACAGTTATGGTAGAAGATTTATCTATTGGAGATGAGGACTATTTATAATCTTTAAAAACAAAGAAACCTATTAGGCAAATAAAAAGAACACCTCCAAAAATTACTTCCATATCAGTGCCCCAAGTACTATTTATTTCTTCAATAATAACAAATAGTGGATATAAGGAGCAGATAATGAAAATAAATGCTTTTTGAACAGAATTAGCCTGTTTTAAAAAGTTAATAATCTCATTTTTGTTTTCTTTAGAAGCCATAACCAAATATAAGGAAAAATAATATGAACAAAAAAGGTGGTATTATAGAAGGTTTATCTATTGGAGATAAGGATTAATTATAATCTTTAAAAAAGAAATAACCCACAATGCAAATGATACATATAATGGAAGCTCCATTTACATATATAAAATCCTCACCAAGTGGACAGCAAGGTGTATCAGTAATAGCAAATACAAAATAGGCGAAGGAAAAAAGGAAAATAAATGCAAAGACTTTCTGAATCATATTCATTTGTTTTAGAAAATTGATAAATATTTTCTTGTTTTCTTTAAATAATCCCATAACAAAATATAAGGAGGAATAATGGCAAATGAAAAGAACCTAAAACCATTTAAGAAAGGTAAGAGTGGTAATCCAGGTGGCAGACCTAAATGGAAACACATCACTGAAATGCTTAAAAATCCCGAGAACCAAGAGAAGTTAGCAGAAGTAGTCAATGTTGTTTATGAACGAGCATTAGAAGGCGATATGAGGGCAGTAGAGTTCATAGCAGACCGATTAGAAGGTAAGGTAGCAACAAGACTATCTGTTGAGAAACCAAGTGATGAACCTATCAAAGTTTTTGACATAGAAGGGTTAGACTTTGATAAAAGACCTACTGCAGCTATTCCTGATAACATAACTGATGATTCAAGTGATTCATAGAGATAGAAAAGACAGAATAAACAGGTGGTATTTAGTAGAGTATTTAGTAAATTTTACTACCTGTTTGTTTTGTTTTCTCGCAGTAAGGAGAAAATAAAATGTCATATATATATCAAAATCGTAAAGGCAAAAAAGTCTATGGATGGAGTTGCCAAGTTCAAATTGGAGATGTAAGTGGAAGATTCCCTTTGGGAGTTGACACCAAATCTGAAGCAAGAAAATTACAACAACAAATTAATGCTTTAGAATTTGATACTCGCTTTAATCCTGATAGAACTTTAGATAATCAAAGAAGGTTTTTTGATGTAATAGGTAGACAAGACCTATTTATTAAAAGACAGAATATCCAAAAACCAAAGTTCTTTGATGTCTTTGATGAATGTGTTGAAAGCAAAGTTGCTAATGGAGTAATTGGTGCAGCAACAGTTGAATGCTATCGATATACCAAAATAGCTTTACTTCGTTCATTTAAAAAAAGAACATATTTAATTGATATAAATCAAAGGGCTGTAGATAAATACATTAAAGATTTGAGAGAATGGGACTATGGTGCTGTTTCTACTAATCAACGAATTGTATTACTTCGTTCAGTTATATCTTGGGCAGAAGATAGATATGATGTCAATAAAATAAAGTGGACTTTACTTAAAGAAGAAAAGCATATACCACGATTTGTTTATCCCAAGGAGTTCAATCAGGTAATGCAAGTAATAGGCAGTAGAAGATATGCTCATAGTAAGATGATGGTTCATCATTTCAAGTTCTATAGGCTTACAGGATTAAGAAGAAATGAACTTTATAACTGTGAATTAAAAGAAAATAACTTTCTAAGAGTGTATGGTAAAGGTGGTAAGGAGCGATTTATCAAACTCAATGATGAAGCACTATACCATTTTCACATTACAAGAGAATGTAAATTTAAACCTCATAGTTTATCTCTTGCATGGAATCGTGCATGTAAGGTAGTTGGAATTAAAGCAAGATTGCATGATTTAAGACATACCTTTGCTTTTACTCAAATTGCTAAAGATATAAATCCATATGTACTTCAGGGATTGATGGGACATAGTAATTTTAAAACTACTGAACGATATCTAAAATATGATAAGGAGATGTTTATAGATTTAATTGAAAATGATGAAAAGTTATTTTTTCAAACACCATTATATCAATGATTTGAGGATTTTGAAGGAGGAATTCAATTCATTATCTAAAAAATTGAAATAAAAATATTATTGGTAAAAAGATGGATAGGCACCCAGTATTATTTTGTTTTTTATTTATCTCTATTTCATCTTCAATTTTCTGAAAATATTCGTCTAAGATAGTACTTTTTTTCTTAAGCAACTTGAATGTGGCAGAGGGTTTTTTAGGCTTATAGTCATTGTAAGACATTTCAAAAAAATCACTATCGCTAAATAATTTATAAAAATTTTGGAAGTCATTTTTTCCATCATTATAAATACTCATTAATTCATCATGCAACTCAGGATACCAGTTTGAATAAATAACTGATTTACTCTCTAAATTAAATCCCTCAATTCTATCAAAAGGATTGGCTCTCATCAAAATATGTTTGTAGATACCTTTCAAACCTAAAACTCTTTGTGAATATTCGGCGAATCCTCCTACAGGTCGGTATTGTTCACTGTAAATATATTCTTCAGTTTCCCTATCTTTAATTTGCCATAAAAGGTCTTCAAAAACACCTTCCCATGAAGAATTTAATTTTTCTGTACTACTAATCTCATTGTCTTCATCAACATAAACAGCACCTTGACGAAATAATAGCTCGTGTATAGCACCTGAAAGATATAATCCCTTAATCCAGTGTGTATAATAGTTATCCTTTTTTGTGAATGAGAATGATTGCATTACAAATATTGAAAAGATTCTTTTAAGTTCTTCTTTATATAAAAGCATTTGAGCATTTTCATTAGCAACTCTTACTTGACCTTCTAAAAATCTTTTTTCAAGCTCAGGGTGTTTTTTGAATAATGTTTTTAAATCTTCAGCCATTATTTAAGGTATGTATTCACGATATTTTCATTTTATTTACAGTGTTGAAAATTTTTTGAACATCTGTACTATTTTAAAAAGTTTTTAAAATCTTTTTTATCTAAACAAAGTGGAAATGTAATTAATAAATCTTTATCATCAACTTTGCTCATGATAATTATTGCTGAGTTTGGTTCATCAGAATAATCAATTAAGGTTTTTGAAAAAAGCTCACTTTGTTGATATTTATCTCCAGCCAAACTAAATAAATGAACATCTCCAGTAAAATGACTTCTTAAAAATTCAAATTGTTTAAATGAATCTGCTGTTACTTTATTTACATCTTTAGCAACACCAATAGATATATTGCCTAATAAATATTCATACCAAGGCTTTTCCATCTCTTGTTTGTCATAATAGGTTTCACCACCTGGGGGTAAAAAATTAAACCTCATAAATGTACCACTACTATTTTTTTCAAATGAAATCGAAAAGTAAAAAGGCTGAGTAGTTGGTAAGTTTGAGCCAGTATATAAAGATTTTAAATTTTTTGATGAAATTTCTTTTGAATCTACTATCAGACCAAAATTTTCTGATGAAACCCCTGTATTATTTTTCCACTTAAACTCTGAACAATCATTTGTATCTTGCCCAAATGCAAAAGAAAGTAAAATGGTTAGTAGTAGTGCTTTTCTCATCTTTACCAATCCTCTTCTTTATCTTGCAATCCTTCAGATATTACAAAAAGCTGCATACTGGAAAGTGTATTTTGAATTTCTTTATCTATATACGAATATATATCGCCAGAACCAAAATTATGGGTTTGTTCATATTTATTAAAAAGTTTATTGGTAATTGGTGCTTCTGAGTCATACAAATCTAATTTGGGGACAGTTCTGATATATGAAGAGATAGTTAACTCATATTTATACCTACCATCCTTCATTTTTAAATCTAATGTGATTGGTACATACCAAATTTCATCCCAAGCCATTTTCATTAATCCTTTTCTTGGAGAATGCCATGACACTAAAACCCTTCCTTTGACTATAATATTTTTGGTAGTTTTATCGCTAAGTTGAATTACATCATTTGCAGAATTAAAATTGATTGCAACCCACCTATAAAGTTTATCATAAAGTAGTTCAGCACTAAAATCTTTAATACCTTCAGATACTACATCTTCATATTGAATTATTTTTAGCTCTTCAATATAATTAGGCTTCTCTTCTGGTTTATATACCACATCATCTTCATATTGTTTTTTAAGGCTTTGGGAAAAAACAAAAGAAGAAAGTGTTAATAGTAGTAGTATTTTTCTCATTTCATTGGGCCAGTTGCATCAAGATTATTTTTTCTTCCAATAACCCTTGATTTACATTTTCCACATACGATACCAACATTCATTTCATGATTTATTTGACCACAATCACAGCTATAGTAGTCTACTTTATTGGCAATGAACTCTTTCTCTTTTTTTGAAAGTTTAAGTTTTTTACCACAATGTTTACAAACCTTAGCTTCTATTTTGATTAGCTCAGCACAATCAGGACATTTCTTACTTTCGCCTGATGCAATTTTTGCATTATCAGTGTTTTCTTTATTTTCGCCAGCGATTAGGACTGCAATAAAACCTATTAAAGGACTTAAAAGAAGCGAAAGCATGAAATAGCCAAAACCAGACCTTCCATAACTATTAGCAAGGATACCACATAAAATACTTAGAATAATCCAACCAGCTATCATATCACCATAATTACCTATAATCTAAAACTTCAAATGCACCTTTAATCTTATCATCAAATTCATTTTGCTTTCTCACATTAAAAAAATATCCAATAGTCATACTGGCATCATATGATTCATAAGCATCCATATAGCCTGCAGCTAAATCAAGGTATTTAGATTTTGTTGTAGTATCTTCAATATCCTCAGCTTGATTTAAAATATCACCTGCTGTTTCAAGATAGGCTTTACTCATTTCTGCACTAAGTTCTTCGATGTCAATATTGAGAGTAGAGAAAATGAAATAATTATTATATGATAAATAAGACTTAATTTTTTCAAACTTACTATAAGATAAATTTCCTTTAAAAACATCTAAATGTTCTTGCTCGTTTGGATTTGTCAAAAAAGAAAATCCTAATAACAGAGCAATAATTAAACCAACTATATTTTTCATTGGATTTAAAGTTATAAAAAAAGGACCACCTAAGCAGTCCTTTTTTTAGTAATAAAAATGAAGCAATAACAAATTTCTCTAAAAATTATTTTCAACATCTGAGAAATATTTATCATAAATTACTATCGTTAATTAAGAGTTTTACTAAATACTCAGCTAAATACTCTTAATTTTGGTAAAACAATGAGAAAACAAAATAACGATTTTGTCGAGGAGAAAAAGAAAAGATGAACCATCCTGATAACTTAATGTACACTTCAGAACATGAATGGGTTAAAATTGAAAATAATATAGCTACAGTTGGTATTACCGATTTTGCACAAGGTGAGCTTGGAGACATAATATTTTTAGAATTTCCAGATGTTGATGAATCATTCAATGAAGGAGATGTTTTTGGAACAATTGAAGCGGTCAAAACAGTATCAGATTTATTTATGCCAGTATCCGGAAAAATAGTTGAAGTCAATGAGGCATTGAATGATGATCCTGAAAATGTTAACTCAAGTCCATATGAAAGCGGATGGATGGTTAAAATTGAATTATCAGCTGACAGCGGTACAGACTCATTACTTGATTCCAAAACCTATATTGAAATGATTGGTTGATCATGCTTAAAAACTTAGAGCACTACGTTCAAGTTTTAAAAATTGAAAAAAATCATTCCTCAAATACAATAGATTCTTATTTATCTGATATTAAGTCTTTTGAAAAATATTTAGTCAAAAGAAATATTTCATTCAAACAAATTGTAAATAAAACTGAAATAATAAAAAACTATTTCAAATACTTAAACCGAAGTAAAATTTCTCCAAAATCCATTAAAAGAAAGTATTCTTCCCTATCTTCATATTTTTCTTATTTAATTGATAGAAAAATAATTAAAAAAAATCCACTTAATGGCATTTATACACCAAAATTATCAAAGAAATTGCCAACAGTATTATCCATTGAAGAAATTAAAAGAATATTTAAACAATCAGAGAATACCGATAATGAGCTCTTAGGTTTAAGAGATAGATGTATTATCGAATTGCTTTATTCTTGTGGCTTAAGAGTTAGTGAATTGTGCGAACTAAAAATAAATAATATACAGTTTGATGCTAATGTAATCCGTTTCTTTGGTAAAGGAAACAAAGAGAGAATAATTCCCTTAACATTTTATGCTAAGGAATGGTTGGAGAAATACTTATATCAATCTAGACAAATACTATCTAATAGAAAGTCATCTGAGCAAAAATTTGTCTTTTTAAGCAATAATGGAAAAAGATTAACAAGGGCGGCTATATGGCAATCCATCAAAAAGTATGTTAATGCAGCTGGCATCACAAAAACCGTTTCTCCTCACACCTTTAGACACTCTTTTGCTACACATCTTGTCGATGGAGGGGCGAACTTAATTGAAATTCAGAAATTGCTTGGTCATTCTGATATTTCAACGACTGAAATATATGTACATCTATCAAAAGAGTTTATTGATAGTGAGTACATGAAAGCTTTTGATAAAAAAAAGAATTAATTATCTTTAACGCATGGGAATAGCAAGTTTACCAATAGAAATACAATTGATTTTAGTGCCTACTATATTATTTGCACTTACTTTTCATGAATATGCTCACGCAAGAGTAGCATATCTTCTTGGAGACTATACTTCATATTATCAAAATCGCATGAACTTGAACCCTTTTAACCATTTAGATCCTTTCGGAACTTTTGCCCTATATTTTTTAGGCTTTGGATGGGCAAAGCCCGTTCCAGTTGTTATGCAAAATTTAAAAAATCCTAGATCTGATATGATGATGATTGCAATGGCTGGACCTGCATCAAACATGTTTCTTGCCTGCTTAGCATCAATAATATATCGATTAAATTTCTACTTTCAGTTTAGTGAAGAGGTAATTTTTCCTCTAGAAATATTCATTCAAATTAATATTGTATTAGCTATTTTTAATTTGATACCTTTAAATCCTCTTGATGGCTCAAGAATTCTTCCATTAATTGTTAGAAACCCAAGAACACTTTATAATATTGAGATTTATGGACCAAGAATTTTAATTGGACTAATTATTTTAAATTTGATAGGTATTCCTATTTTATCAACAATAATTTTAACTCCTGTATCTATTATTTTTTATTTATTAACAGGTGCATAATTGAATAAAATTTTTTCAATTTTTGGTCCTACGGGAATTGGAAAATCTACTTTAGCAATAGAATTAGCCAAAAAAATTGATGGTGAAATTGTAGGTGTAGATTCAAGGCAAATTTATAATGGAATTCCTATAGGTACTGCTCAACCAGACTCCAGTCAATTAAACGAAGTACCACATCATCTTATAGGATTTAGAAATCTTGATGAGAAAATATCTGCCGGAGAATACGTAGAATTAATTGATAATAAAATTAATAAGATTATTCAAAATAATAAATCCCCAATTCTTTGTGGCGGTACTGGTCTATATTTTAAAGCTTTGAAAGATGGAATATTTGAAGGTAGTCATACAGATGAAGTTATAAGAAGCAGGCTTGAAAGAGAATATAAAATTGATAAAGAAAAATTATTTAGATCACTTCAAAAAATAGATCCTGATTACTCAAATAAAGTTCATATAAATAATAAAAAAAGATTAATAAGAGCTCTTGAAGTCTTTGAAATAACTGGAAAGCCAATGTCAGAAAATTTTGATGCTTCATCTAAAAATAGCAGATATGCTAATAATTTCTATTTTGTTTATTTAAAAATGCATAATGATTTGTTACATCCCAGAATTTTAAAAAGAATTCATTATATGATTGATGATGGTATGATTGATGAGGTTGAAGAAGTAATCAGGCGCAAAATAAATATTTCTCATATTGATTATATAGGGTTTAAAGAAATTTCTTCTTTTTTAAACAAAGAAATCTCAATTAATGAAGCCATTGAAAATATCTTTGTGAGAACAAGACAATATGCGAAAAGACAAAAAAAGTGGTTTAATGTAAATGCCTATGATATTTCATTTGATTTAAATGAGATTTCTAAAAATGATATAGTTGATAAATTGATTCAAATAAACTAATTTTCGCAAACAA
>Ga0255759_10004405_pt1 | contig 12172 bp, 12 predicted proteins | sample 101ome_20_FD_179959 | JGI IMG/M metagenome (GOLD analysis project Ga0255759, IMG submission 179959) | Coastal salt marsh microbial communities from the Groves Creek Marsh, Skidaway Island, Georgia - 101404AT metaG (version 2) | ecosystem: Environmental > Aquatic > Marine > Intertidal zone >...
CGTCAACATCACGAAGGCATCATAGCCACCACTACCTGTATTATCTCACCATACGCAAAGTATTACTTCACAGGTCAGACCGACAAGATGAATAATCTATTTGAGCAGATGTATGATATCTTCGGTCGTGATAATTACTTTGTAGAAATGCACCCCCACGAAAAGTTTTCTTATCGTGATGAAGATGGAGACCGTCACGCTCAACGTGAGTATAACTTTGCTATGGTTGAGATGTTTCGTAAGAAGTATGACATTCGTTGTATTCTTGCTAATGACGCTCACTACCCCGACAAAGCTCGTCAAGAAGCTCATGCCTTTATGGTAAAGTTAAACACCAATGGCAAGTATGACGAGACCAGTTGTAAGAATCTATACATTGCTACTGAAGACGAGATGCGACAGTTTTGGCATGACAATGGTCATAGTCAATCCATTGACGACTATTACCTTGATGAAGCTATTGAAACAACCAAAGAGATTGCTAGCCGTTGCAACGCTCGTGTAGATGATGAAACCCTCAAAGAGCCACAATTCACAACACCTGATGGTTACAAAGACAATAAGACTTACATGGTAGAGTTGTTGCAACAAGGTTTCCAAGACAAGGTAAACAAAGACCTTATACCAAAAGACAAAATAGACGAATACTTTGACCGTGTGCAGTCAGAGTTACAAGTTATAGACAACGCAGGCTACCTTGATTACTTTCTTATTACTCGCGACTTTTGCCATTGGGCTTTATCTAACGATATACTTATGTCGCCTGGTCGTGGTAGTGCTGCAGGTTCTCTATTGTGTTGGTTACTTGGTATAACACATCTTGACCCCGTAAAGTATGACTTATTCTTTGAGCGATTCCTAAACCCACAACGACTCAAAGCACCAGATATTGACAATGACTTTCAAGATGACAGACGCAACGAAGTCAAACAATATGTCACTGACAAGTGGGGTTATTCTAATGTAGCGTCTTGCGCCATCTATAGTCGGTATACTGCTAATACTTTATTCCGTGAAGTATGTAAGGCGTTTGAGATACCACATGCTGAAGCCAACAAGATTGCTAAGACTATAAGTGGGCATGTATCACTCAATAAGTCTATTGCTACCATTTCTGATATTGCCAAAGAAAACGTAGAGGTGAATAACTTTCTTGGTAAACTAAACGATACCGACCAACAGCGTTTCCTAATGTTACTTGATACTGTTATCGGCAATCCTAAAAACCTTGGTGTATCTGCTGGTGGTATCATCGTGTCCTCTGAGCCTTTGTATGAGACCATGCCACTACGAAAGGCATCTAACGAAGACCTTATGGTTACTGAGTGGCAGATACCCGAATTAGGCGATGTCAAGTTTCTTAAGATTGATATGCTCGGTATATCTACATTGTCTCATGTGAATAGGATAGCAGAACGTGTAGGTATGACAATGGACGATATATATAAGCTACCATTATCCAAAGCCGATTGTCTTACTAAAGAAGACGAGCACTGGTATGATAAGGCATACGAGTTACTCAACAATGGTGAAACTCAAGGTGTCTTTCAGTTTGGTGGAGCTAACATTACACGATGTCTACAAAACATTCACCCATCTACACTTGAAGACATTGCTGCTGCTACTGCTATCTATCGTCCAGGCGTTATACAGATGGGAGCAACTGAAGCCTATATACGTAGACGTAATGGCGAAGAAGAAGCGGCAAACAATATACACCCAATGTTTGACGATATACTTGCACCTACAGAATATATTATGATTTACCAAGAGCAATTTATACAGATGTTTAATCGTCTTGGTCTTGACTTTGGTAAAGCTGACATTCTTCGTAGGTATGCAGAAGCACTTGATAAGGATAAATGTAATGATTACTTACAAGAGCATTTGTACTCAAACCCCGATGCTATGGTGTTGTCAGTTGAAGACACCAAGAAAGTAGCTGCAATACTTATTGATAATTGTGGATATCTATTCAATAAGTCTCACGCTATTAGTTATAGTATTCTATCTTATTGGACTGCCTATATGAAGGCACGTTACCCCGAATTGTTTTGTGAGATTATGATAAACCACCACATAGGTGACTTTGACAATCTTGCTATTGACTTGTCTATGACTTCACGACTGCTTGACAGTCCACCTATATCATTGGGCAACATCAATACATTCTCTGCTGACTTCAAAGTAACCAAAGACCAGATTACCATTGGTATGAAAAACATCAAAGGTCTTGGTGACTCAGTGATGAAGAAGATATTACGACACAGACCACAAAACGGATGGCAAACATTTGAGGAGTTTATCATCTCTAACGATACACATAAGATTATACCCTACTCAAAACTACAATTACTCATACGTTTAGGTATGTTTGACAATATCAACTTCAGTCAACATATATACAAACCCATATCGCGTAAACCTCTTTGCACTTTCGTTGAGGTGTTGGCAACCTTTTCTGATTCTCTTGTAAAGGAGAAGAAGCTATTCTACAAAAATGTATTGAAGTCTGAATTTGATAAACAACCTATTGACAACCTACTTACACCCGATAGCTTTCAACACATATTCAAGTATTTCGACATTGAGTTTGACGACTACAGCGAGTTAGAAACTATCAACTTTGAGCTTGAGCATATAGGTTTCCGTATCTCCATTGATGAAGAACGGCTTAATATGGCCAAAGACAAGATGGACGGCATGGAAGTCCAACATATAAGTTATTACGAAGACAATAGTAAAGACTATTTCTACGGCACTATTATGTCAGTAGAAGAACTAAAAACAAAGAAAGGCAAACCCTATGTCAATGTTCGTATGGATGATGGCAGTAGCTTCCGCATATGGCACAACAAACTAGTATATCTACGTGACCGACTAATACCATCTACTGCTTGTGCTGTTAAACTAAGCGCTGACGGTTTCGGCAGATCTCTCGCATGGGACAAATATAGTTTCCTTGGGCAAGAAGACATTCTAAAATTATAGGAGGATATTTATACTATGGGAGATTCTTACATGGTCAAACTTGAGAAAGATTTATCTAAAAGATCCTATCTTGATATAGAAGGTAGACCAGGCAGATTGGCCGCTCAAATAGTTTGGAATCAATTAGTAGAAAATGAATTATTTGTTTGGTTGATAGGAAATGTTGACGGTAATCGTCTTTTTACTGTTACGTTAAATAATGGTAATGATAGTATAGTAGGATTTACTGATGAAAATTTGGTTGTTTCCTATGTCAATAGAGAAACTATAAGAAAGAATTTGCTCGGCTCTTTCGGCAAGAAACTAGTGCTTGTTAATATGTCATTCAAATATCTAACAAAGATACTGCAGAGCGCTCATCCATTTGTTAAAAAAGAAGGGCCTGTTGTAGATACGATTGTTATTAACCCAAACAACAAAGATTTTTTCATACCTATGAAAATATCTCATCTTTCTAGCTTAGTAGATAGTAATATAGAAGATTTAGAAAGAGATACAACAGATGTTGAATATACCAACATGAGTTATAACAAAAAAGAAAAGCTGTTTATAGAAGTAGAAGAAGAAGATGAAAAAGAAGACGATGGCAAATCGTCTGGCATAATTTAAATAGGGCTAAGTGTGTTTGTTGTCAATGCAATAGTACTCCCAAAAAACCTGTCGCGAAATTTGACATACAATGCACTTAGCCCTACAATGAAAGGTTAGTTTTTATGAGCGAAGAAGTTGCAGAAGAAATGAATCGTTTTTTTAATGTAGATGAAAAAGATTTAAAACACAGAGTTTCACTTATTAGAGCCGAATTAAGATCCACCATAGATAATTTAAGAAAAGAAATACCAGAAGATAAACCAGATGAGCAGTTGTTTGACAATAAAAGCTTTATAAGATGGAATATAGCAAACCTTATATTACAAAACTCTTTACAAGATGAAGATAATATTGCTTTTAATAGGTTGGTATATTTTCTGTATCAAGAAGTTAGTGACATTAATAAACTTATAGATATGTATAAACTACAAGCTAAATATGAATTAGGTAAGTTGATTGGATTTGAGTTAATTATATTAGAAGAGGAATAAAATGGAAAAGAACTGTGTCGCAGAGATATTGAGTTTATTAGGTAAAGTAGATGTAATGTTAGAAATGACCGAAGATTTATCACAAGCGTTTGACACAGTTTCTACCGCAAATGAGTTTCTGCAATTAGCTGGAAGCCCAACTGTTTTTTCTACAATGAAAAATATTTCTTTGTTGAAGTCTATACTACACAATATGAGTGCTCAGATGATGGATATTTCAAGAGCACAGGCGATAAAATATGCAGATAGTGAAAACGCTTTATCACCAACAGCAACAAAGTTAGTTAGTGATTTTGTTAAGATAGAATCAGAAAATAAAGAAAAAGAGCCGGTAGAGGAATCAAAAGAAAAAGAAGATATAGTGGTGGAGAATCCTCCTGAGCGAAAAGAAAAATCTCAGGAAGAAATAAAAAAGATACAAAACGAAAAGAAAAGAAGAAGAAGTCAAGATTCAGAAAACCGACAAATAGGTAATGTGATGGATTACTTTAAAGAAAAATTTGAAGAGGTTGATGACGATGAGTAAAATTATAAGCAGTGTCCCACAACAGCTATTAGAAGATGTAGACCCTACAGAAATTTTGGCCGCACTACACAAAAGACAAGTAGATACTCAAAAACTTATTGGTGAGTATAGAGGCGTGTTAAATGATTTAGCCATTGAAATAGAAATGCTCAGAGATAGAGTAAAGAAGCTAGAAGAAAGTAAGTAATGTACGACAAAGAAAAAGGTTATGAAAGTCAGAAAGCGAAAGTAAAGCGAAACAACTTTCGTAAGATGCGCCAACAAGTAAGTGATGGCAACAGCGTTTATGGTAAAAAGAAACAACCTATGAATCGTGCCCGTAAACGCAGGACTTGGCCAGAGCAAGAAACCCAATACATATTAGATGAGTTAGAAATAAAATACGAAATAGAAAAACCTCTGCCACATCAGAATGGATTTAAGTATTACGATATACTACTTATTGATTATAATATACTGATAGAAGTTGATGGTGATTTTTGGCATGGGGATTTAGAAGATAAAAATAAAAATGGTTTGATGATAAAGATGAAGAATAAGCAAAACGATTACATAAAAAACTTTGTTGCTAAACAAAATAATTATGAGCTTGTAAGAATAAAAGAATCAGACTTAAAAGATAATAGAGAAATGGTAAAAGAAACCATAATAAACTTAACAAAACGAAAGGTTATATAATGGCAATACAAAGAGATGAACAGGGCAATCGTTTTCGTGAAAAGAATAGAAGGTATGTTGATAGAAAATATATAAAGAAGAAGCAAAAATTAAACTATAAAGATTGGATTAAGTTGATAAAGTTTAATGCTGCACAAGGTAAGCAATTTCAAGCTGACGGCGGCACCCCAAGAATGATCAATACGGCAATAGAAGATTAATCAAAAATATATAAACTAATTAACAAAACGAGGTTTAATGATTCCTTATATCGGTGGTAAGCAGCGTATGGCTCCGTGGATTCACGGTTTTATTCCAAATGATATTGATACATATGTAGAAGTTTTTGGTGGTGCCTTTTGGGTCTATATGAAAAGCGACCCCGACAATCCATTAGCTGCAAAACAACATATATACAACGACTTTAATCCTTATATGGTTAATATGTGGCGATGTGCCTCTAACCCAAAGCAGTTCAATAAGTTTATTGAAGAAAGAAATCCACCTTTGCAGTCTGGTGAAACAAAAAGCCCACTTGATGTGTGTAGAGATTATTTCCATGCTTGTAAAGATGAGATGTTTGCCTCCACGTATGCTGTCAAGAAGATCCGTGAATGTCTTGAAAATAAGTCAATAGACAAGAAGCAAAGAAAGAGTTTGAATGAGGCTCTTAACTTTGCAAGGCAAAGAAGAGATGAGCTAAACACAGAGATAAGAGAACACTTTGGTCAAAAAATAAAAGCTGGTCGTAAAGACCAAAACGCAGCAATGAAGTATGTCTTTTTGTTGACTAATTGTTTCTCTGGTGCTTCTGCTGTTGAGGCTACCTTTACAGATGATTCAAAGAAGAATAGTTCCAAGTTTGCAGCGTTTCACAAGAAGCTCAACGATGAAAAGAATATAAAGTTGTTGAAGAATATTACTACCTGCGAAAACCTATCTTTTGAAGATGTTATCGCTAAGTACGATTCACCGAAAACATATTTTTATTGCGACCCACCTTATTGGAAGACTGAAGATTATTATAGTTTGCATGAGTTTGGTCGTGAGCAGCATTATCAGTTGAAGGATTGCTTGCATAATATCTCTGGTAGGTTTTCACTTTCTTACTATGACTTTCCAGAATTGAGCGAGATGTATCCAAAGGACGAATTTGAGTGGACAGCTAAAGAATTTGTCAAACCATCTGGCGCTTCTGCTGGCAAAGACCAAAGCATTGGTAATGAAATCCTAATTATGAATTACAACTTAGGATAACGTAATGGAAGTAATAATTTCTTTGTTGATAATTATTATAGCAGTTTTGGCCTATGTTGTTTATAGATTGTTGGACAGAATATCATTCTATGAAGATCTTTTCGTTGATGCTGGTAAAGCATTTTTCAACATAGGCCAAAGAACAAAGTCTATATTGGCTGGTGAAATATATAGCAATGAGCCTGTCATTGTAGACTTTGTAGACGAATTAAAAAACGTCAATGACTTTTTGAATAACTTAGATTCAGAGTATAACGTTTTTGCAAACATAGAAGAAGAAGACAATGAATGAAGATAGAAAAGAAATATTTGAAGGTAAAACTGTAGAAGATATATATAGGGAGGTTTATGATTTCTCTGTAGAAGAAAGAGTTGTTGCCTTAGATATGTTTAAAAAGCTCAATGGATATATACAACAACCAGAAGACGGCTTCATGCAAGGTGATAAACCATCACCCTATCTTGATTCTGCTCATAAGTCAACTGAAAATATAATCAAACTTTTACAAGTAATCAACAAGATGAAAGGTGAAAACACCGAATCAGAAAATAATGTCGATGTTTCTGCTCTCATAAACTTTTTGGATGAGAAAGATATTGCTCCAGATAGAATGAGGGTCAAGAAAGAAGAAGGCAAAAAAGAAAAAGTAGAAGATATATTTTCTAAACCTTTACAAATAGAAAAACCGGAGAACTAATATGCAAGTAACAAATGGTAGTGTTACGTTGGAGCTACAACAGGCTACAAAGAAAATTAAAGTTAAGCAAAGGTCAGAAGTAACTGGCAGAAAAGTTACATTCATAGAAAAAGGCCATTTCTATGCCGTACATGATGACGGCACTTATGAAATTTTTGGTGATGTATTTCCCGCTAATGGTTGGTCAGAAGTTGGTGTAGCAAAAGAAGAAGCACCAGTAGTAGAAGAAGAAGCACCAGCGGAAGAAGCGCCAGTAGTAGAAGAAGAAGCGCCAGTAGTAGAAGAAACTGTAGTTGAGGAAGCTGTTGAAGAAGCACCAGCACCAGCAAAAAAGCCACGCAAGCGACTTGGTAGACGCAGGTAAAGTTTGGAAAACACACTTGGGATTGATGCCTCAAGTAGTGTTGTTGGTTATACAATATTAGACAAAGAATTACAAGTTATTGAAATAGATTATATAAAGTTAAGAAGTGGTGATAGTCTGATAGAAAAATCTTTGGTAGTTAGAGATAAGTTTTTAGAATTAAAAAATAAAGCAAACATTACTTATATAGGCATAGAAGACATACTCACAAAGTTTGTCGCTGGTAGATCGTCCATAAAAACAATTATTACTTTGGCTCAAGCTAATATGCTTACTCAGTATCAGTTGTTTGATGTATTTGGAATAACACCACAAAAAATAAATGTCTTGAGAGCTAGAAACATATCTGGAATTAAAGTACCTAAAAAAACAGACACCAAAGAGTTCATCTTGAACACCGTTCAGAATTGGTATCCGGTTATTGATTGGCCGGAGAAAAGAACAGGTGGCGTAAAAAAAGAATGTTATGACATGGCAGATAGTCTTGTCGTTGCTAAAGCTTTAGTTTTGGAGAATAATGAAGATGGATTTAACCAGAGAAAGATATCAAGCTCTTAAAGATTTGTTAGGGTCTCCAGCGAATGAGAGAAACCCAATAGATAAGAATAACAACGCAACATTTCCTTGCTTGTTCTGTCATCATCACAAACCGAAGATGACAATAAACTTAGAAACAGAAGTTTATAACTGCTGGGTTTGTCAACAAAGGGGAATGGGCATATTAAATCTGATGAAGAAAATAAATGTGCCTATTCCTCAAAATTATGTAAGATATTTCCGAAAAAATTATTATAATATAGATATTGAAAATTTGTTTGGTGATAAACCAAAGCAAAAAGAATCTAAAAATCAATTATCTATACCAAAAGGTTATCATCCACTTTATATAAGCAAGAATAAACTATTATATAAGGCTGGTGCTTCATATTTGGTAAATAGAGGTGTAACAGAAGATGACTTTATTAGGTATGATATTCAATATTCGCCATCTGAGCGGAGAGTTTTGTTTCCATCTTATAATTCAAACAACGAGCTAAATTATTATCTAAGTAGAGCGATATATAACACAGACTTCAGATATAAGAACGCTCGTGTATCAAAGGACAACATAATATTTAATGAGCATTTGGTCAAGTGGGATCAAGATGTATACATAGTAGAGGGTGTGTTTGATGCCATTATTAGTAGAAAAAACGCAATACCTATTCTTGGGTCGTTCATATCTGAGAAATCTTATTTGGTAAAAAGATTGACAACTCACAAGCATAAGGTCATATTTGCTCTTGACCCAGACGCTAAGGAAAAGATGTTTAAGACTATGAAACGAATACAGTCATTTGGCGTAGATGTTTCATTTGTAAGGTGGGATAATGACAACAGAGATATTGCAGAGATGGGTAGTGAAGAGTTTGATAAAAAGAGTTTGAGTGGTTATACATTTCAAGAAGAAGTTCTAAATAGATTAGGATTGTAAATGATAAAAAGAATAGCTCATATCGGTGATGTGCATATTAGGAAAACCAAGCGACACAAAGAATATAGGTTAGTTTTTGATAAGTTATATGAATCACTGAAAGAGCAAAACATTGACATTATATATGTAGCCGGTGATGTAGTACATAACAAAACAGATTTATCACCCGAAGCAGTAAAGCTAATGGGTGACTTTTTTACAGAGCTTTCCAACATTGCCCCCACTTATTGTATCATTGGTAATCACGATTGTATTGTCAGTCAAAAAGGTAGATTAGATGCCATCAGTCCAGTTGTTGATTTGCAACACCTACCCAATTTCACTCTGTATAGGGACTCTGGCTTGTTTGAAGTTGACAATGTAGTGTTTGGTGTATTTGATATAAACAACGAAGACAAGTGGCCTACAAAGATAAATAGAGAGTCTGGCAAGACATATATTGGTTTGTATCATGGAGCAATAAATAATAGTTACACCAATCAATCTTTTAGACTATCTACTGACCATGACATAACTATGTTTGATGATTATGATTATGCTATGCTTGGTGATATTCACTCTCGTCAGTTTCTCAATGACGCTAAGACCATTGCTTATCCAGGCACCTTGATACAACAAAACTTTGGTGAAGATACAGACAAGGGATATATGGTGTGGGATTTGGAATCCGGCAAGAGTGAATTTGTAGAAATAGAGAATGACTATGGGTTTCGCACGTATCGTATAAAAGATAAAGATATATCACGACTAGAAGATATTGATTGGTTTGATATGCCCAAGTATCCTAATGTCCGTGTTTTTATTAGCAGTAAGAGTTATAATATTTCTAACAAGACATTCATTGAGAATGTTTTACGTAGAAAGTATAATCCACAGAATATATACGTCAAACCATACGATAATATTGACTACAAAGATTTTGATGTAAGTGGTATAGAGTTAAATGATGTAACAAAAATGTCTACACAAGTAGACTTACTCAAAGAGTATTTTAGTACAGCTAATTTCACTGATGAATATCTTGAGCAACTTTTAGATGCACACAAAGCTTACTATACAAACTCGGAATTCTCTAACAACGAAAATGGTCGTGCTAAGCGTTGGGTGATAAAGACAGTAAAGTTTTCAAATATGTTTTCTTATGGTGAAGACAATGAAATAAACTTTGATAACTTGCATGGCATCACCGGCATATTCTCTGACAACGCTTCTGGTAAGTCCAACTTACTTTACACTATTCTCAATGGCATTTTCAACTCAAGCACAAGAGCAAGTCGCAATAGTATTGTGGATGTAATCAATGACAATAAAGACGAAGCTAATGTAGTTATAGAGTTAGATGTGGACGGGCAAGAATATATTATTGATAGGTCTATAAAGAGGTCTAAGAAGAATGAGAATAGAGCTAAGAATACTATCAAGTTATATAAGGTAGTCAATGGCGAGCATCAAGATATAATGGGTAAGAATAACACCAACGCTACAGAGAAATATATAAGAGATATGCTTGGCTCTTACGATGAGCATAGTATGACAACTTTCTCTCAACAATTTGATGTTACTAACTTTATTGACTTCAACCAGTCTAGTAGAAAAGAATTGTTGTCAAAGTTTCTTGGATTGGATGTTATTGAAAATATTTATCGCGGAATTAAAGATGACAATACTGCTTTGAAGCGTTCTATAAAATCTTTTGAAAATGAAGACACAGAATTGTTGCATCGTGAAGCTGTAGAAGAAAAAAACAAAACAGAAGTATTTTTGAATGAATGTAAAGAAAAAAGAGATGCTTTGGTTGAGAAAGCCGACCAAAAGAGGGAAAGAGCTACAGAAATTCAAACAAAAGTAAAAAATATCGAAGCAGGTCTAGATTTAGACTTAGAAGAATTACAAGATGAGTTAGACTTCTGTGAAAGTGAAATAGAAAGTATAAATGACGATATAAAAACATTAAACAATAATATTGAAGACAGAACAAACCATATAGAAGATTGTTTGAGTAAAAAACAAAAATTAGAACCTTTTGAAGATGTGGAAAAAAAGTTGGAAGAATATAATTCTTTAGTATCTAATGGTTTGACTTATGAAAGAGAAGTTGATAGTTTAGAAAAGGAAATAAAGACTCGTAAGAGGTCTGTAGAAATACTTGGTATGCATGATTGGTTTGAAACAGAAAAGGCTTGCTCAAAGTGCTCTTTCCTACAAGATGCTTTTGCAGCAAAGGGTCAACTCATTCAGTTAGAAGATGACTTAGGTAAGAAGATGGTTCCTTATACAGAAATAACCAATGGGTTGAAGAATTATGACTATGAAAGCTTGATGGATACAAAAGGCAAACACGAAGACTACGAAATTAGTATAAAAAATTGTGAAACTTATTTATCCAACGCCGAACATAATTTAGAAAATTATGAAGATAAAATTCAACTCTTTGAAGAGAAAAAATCAACTTTAGAAGAAAAAATTGAGAAATTTCACAACAATGAAGCTGATATTAAAGAAAATTTGTTATATCAACAAGAATTGGACTTGTTGCGCGAAGAATATGCAGCTACAACCAAAGAAATTCAAAAGATTGATGATGATTCTGTAAAAGCAAACGTTTTTTATGGAAAAGTCAGTGAAAGAGTAACAAATCTAGAAGAAAAGCTGTCAGAAATCGCAGAAATCATTAGAAGATACGATATAAATCAAAAATTGGTGTCTGCTTTCTCTGCTGATGGTATTCCTTTTATGATTATCAGCAAAGTACTACCAGTAATCAATAATAAAATAAAAGACATACTCAATGACGTTGAAAACTTTGATGTTTCTATTGAGATAGACAAAGATACAAAAGATTTGCAGATATGGCTTGATGATGGTGTATTACGCAAGCGAGTTGAAAAAGGCAGCGGTATGGAAAAGACAATATCTGCTCTTACCATTAGAGCAGCACTTGCTAATGTTTCTCTTATTCCACATTGTAACCTATTCGTTATTGATGAGGGGTTTGGCACATTAGATTCAACTAACCTAAACAATATAAATCATCTGTTGCTTCATATGAAGAATCACTTTGCTAATGTAATGATTATTTCTCATATTGAAAGTATGAAAGATGTTACAGACAACATAATTAAT
>Ga0255759_10004407_pt1 | contig 12165 bp, 9 predicted proteins | sample 101ome_20_FD_179959 | JGI IMG/M metagenome (GOLD analysis project Ga0255759, IMG submission 179959) | Coastal salt marsh microbial communities from the Groves Creek Marsh, Skidaway Island, Georgia - 101404AT metaG (version 2) | ecosystem: Environmental > Aquatic > Marine > Intertidal zone > Salt...
GGGCGTCCAGGTCATTGGCGCAATCGCCGACAAAGTCGGATCGCTGACCGTGTTCCAGCGTCGACCGAACTGGTGTGCGCCCCTGCATAACTCACCGATCAGCAAGGATGAGATGCAGAAGATCAAGGCATCCTATGACGAGATCTTCGCGCAGTGTGCCGCGACGCCAAACGGTTTCCTGCATGGGCCAGACCGGCGCACGCTCGCTGAGGTGCCGGAAGAGGAAAAACAGGCTTACTGGCAGAAACTCTACGGCTCGCCCGGATTCGGCGTCTGGCTCGGCAACTTCCGAGATGTTCTGATCGACCCTGCCGCTAACGCCGAGTTCTCGGCATTCATTGCTGACATGATCAGGGAGCGGGTCAACGACCCAGAGACCGCCGAAAAGCTGATTCCCAAGGACCACGGTTTCGGCACCCGACGTGTCCCGCTGGAGACCCGCTACTACGAGGCCTATAACCTCAATCATGTACGGCTCGTTGATCTCAATGAGACAGCCATTGAGGGGATCGACGAGACCGGCATCCAGACCAGCAACGAACATCACGACTTTGACATCATCATTTTTGCGACGGGTTTTGACGCCATCACCGGTGCATTTGATCGCCTTGATATCGAGGGCGTCGATGGTCTCAAATTGCGCGACAAGTGGCAGGAAGGCCCTGTCACCTACCTTGGTGTCCAGGTCGCGGGTTTCCCTAATCTATTTACCCTTGCCGGTCCGCAGAGTGCTTCGGTTGCCACCAACTTCCCGCCGGCGATTGAAACCGCCGTAGAATGGGCATCGGAATTCATTGAACAGCTGGTCGATAGCGGCGTGACCCGGGTTGAAACCACCGAAGCCGCCGAGCAGGATTGGCAGGCGCATGTGAAAAGCTTTTATGACATGTCACTGCTGTCGACCAGTCAATCCTGGTTCACCGGGTACAACTCCAATGTCGACGGTCATGACAAGCTGCGCTACATGATCTATCTCGGTGGTGCGCCAGGCTACCGCGAGAAGCTGGCCAGCATCGCCAAGCAGGGCTATCCCGGGTTTTTACGAGAGCAGCGCTGATCGCGGTTCGAGCCTGGTAACCCTGGTCTTCATCTGGATGGTGCGAACGGACGTAAGTACTTTTGGGGTAGACGCTAACCGCCCGCCCTGAAAATCATAAGAGAGAGCCAGTGCTGAAAAAAATCGGATTGATCGGCGACGTCCACGCCCGGGATGATCGGCTTGCGGCCGCGCTCGAAGTATTAACCGATCTGGACCTTGATGCGATTCTCTGTACGGGCGACATCATGGATGGGCCCGGTTGCCCCGACACGTGCATCAACCTGTTACAGGCCAATGAAGTCAGCACGGTGCGCGGCAACCACGACCGCTGGGTCATGCAGGGCAAAGCCCGCCATGTTCCGAACGCACATCACCCCGAAGATCTGACCGAGGTAAGCCTCACCTACCTTGAGCACCTGCCGACGCAACTCGAATTTGAAACCACCCTGGGCACTTTGCTGCTGTGTCACGGCATTGCCCAAAATGACTTAAGAAAGGTCTGGCCCGGCACAGAACGGATGCCGGCGGAGCGCAGCCGTGAACTCGACGCCCTGATTGAAAATGGTCGACACCAATTCGTCATCAACGGCCACATGCACTTCAAGATAATGATCCACTTCGAGCAGCTCACCCTCATCAATGCCGGCACGATCAGTGGTGACCTGTGGCCCGGATTTACAACGATTGATTTCGATCACGGCGAGGTTCAGGCCTATCGTTTCAAGGATGAGAAGATCACGGCCTGCAAACTCAGCAGTCTTACCAACGAGAACGCAAACCAGGTATTCAGGAACACCGCCTGTTTCGAAGGTGACTGGGAGCCCAAGCTGCTGTTTGAACGTTGACCCCGCTATCGCCGCCACGGTTTATCGCGGCAGCGTGAAAAAACTTAGCGCGAGTTATTCAGACTTGCGTCACCCACTTGAGGCCTGAATACCAACGAGTCTGGCGATCACCACTGCCAGGTATATCTGCCCTGTGATCGCCTCGACTACCGCCAGAGAACGGGCAAATTCGCTGACTGGGCTGATATCGCCGTAGCCAAGGGTTGTGATCGTGACAAAACTGAAATACAGGTAGTCTGCGAAAGTGCTGATTGCGTCCGCGTCAAACGCTTCAGGACTGAAAGCGCCCAGGAGCGCGTAAGCAAGGCCCCAGAAAAACCCCAAAATCAGATACAGGCAGAGCGCACCATAGATGACGTCAGACGATATCTCTTGCGCCTGCAGAAGAAATAACAGAATGTGTCTCGCTACATAGAACAGGAATATAAGGTAGGCAACGAGATTAAGGGTGTTACGGAGCTGATCATCAAATAAACCCAGCTGAAAGTTTGTGAGCAACGGTGGCACTGCCAGAATGCAGACAATCAGCAACTGACTACGGTTTTCAGCAACCAGATACAGGCATGAAACCAGCACCAGCGTAAACATCAGCGGCAGGAGAAGCCCGATCTGTTCTCCAAACATCCCTGGCAACATCAGAAAACCCACGAGCGTAATCAGCAGCTGCTGGAAGCCAAATGGAAGACGCCTCATTGCCATACCTTCTTTCGACCGGGCCCCAAGAGACATAGCCGGGTCTTAGCCAGGATTCTCACAGAAATAACAGCCTGCCTGGTGCAGCCCATCAAGTCCCTGCCGGATTGATTTGCCCCAACGGCGGACTGAACGTTTCACTTCGTTAATGTTGGTCACGGCGTTGCTCTCTTGCAGACTCGTGTTTTCCACACTAGCACGATCAACCACACGCGCCAGAATCTGATTGGTTTCCGCATCCCGGACTTCCAATACCAGCGTGGCCTCACCGAGATCACGCAGGTAGAAGCTCACCTGGCTGCCATTTCGTTCCGGCGGCACCCGTGACAACACATCCTTTAGACCAATGGTGACCTTAAGAACCCCGGGACCCGCCTGATCAGTCACAGAATAGTGCTGAAACTGGCCGAATTCCTCAACGAGCACTTCAGTAATGGTCGTCTCCAGACGGGCTCTCTGGCGATCATCCAGCGGGAACTTTTCCGCGGTGGAAGCATAGCGAGCACGCTGCTTCACCGGCAGGTAAGAGACCCCGGCACCTTCAAACATCAGCGCGCCGTATTGACTGAGATCGATATCCGGCCTGAGCCAGGTCTCATCCATCCGGGTACCATCCACCCGATACAAACCATCGAAGGTCACCTCTGCTGCATCGCCCTTTTGCATGGTCGGTGTACTGGCAGTACAGGCGACGAGGCTTATCGTCACTGCAACAACAAACAAAAATTTCACTCAATCACTCCCTTGTCTCTCTTCATTTGAGGATAGTGCTTAAGCGGGCCATGCTCAACAGGCAAGGTAGTCAGGCATGCACATAGCCCTGGTAATCGTGAAATTCCTTAACGACGCGGTGCGCGGGATGCTGAGCCAGGCATATGAATCCAGCAGAACCGATTGCCTTCTGTGCACTGTATAGTAGGGTAGTAGGCCAGTGAACTAATGAGTTGAGGGGGGATAAATGTCTGAAAACCAAAACGACCCTATCGTGGAAGCCTTCGTGAAGATATTCCTTCTGGGCCTGCTTGCCTATTTGTGCTTTCAGATTGTCAGCCCGTTCCTGGAACTGTTGGTGTGGGGCGGAATCCTGGCAACTGCCGTGTACCCGCTCTACCTCAAAATCCTACCCCGTTTTGGCAACAAAGCCGGCCTGACCGCCACCGTGATGGTGGCCGTGACGCTGCTACTGCTGATTGTACCGGTCTACGAGATGACGGTGTCATTCGTCGAAACCATGCAAAGCCTGAATCAACGTTTCAAAGATGGCTCCCTGCAGGTACCTGCACCGCGAGAGGCGGTGAAAGACTGGCCAATCATCGGTGAACGACTTTATGCCTTCTGGTCCCTGGCTAATACGAATATGGAATCGTTGGTTGCACAGTACAAGGAAGAGCTTTCCAGTCTCAGTCAAAGGGCAGTGGGCATCATGGCCGGCCTGGGTGGAGCCGTTGGCAGCTTCATCATTTCGACCATCATTGCAGGCGGTTTTCTAGCCTTTGCAGGCCCCTGCTACGAGTACCTGGTCAAAGTGATGGAAAGAATAGTTCATTCGCGGGGTTCGCAACTCGTCGATCTCTGCACGCAGACAGTTCGCAGCGTTGCCCAGGGCGTTATTGGCATCGCGCTGATGCAGGCCATTGGCGCTGCTATCGGCTTCGTGGTCATGGACATTCCCGGCACAGCGGTATGGGTCGTCCTGGTCCTGATTTTAGCCGTGGTGCAGCTGCCACCCATGATCGTGATGTTGCCAATTATCCTTTACGTTTTTTCCGCTCATGAAACGCTACCCGCAGTCCTGTTCATGATTTATGGATTTTTAGTCAGCGTCAGCGACACATTCCTGAAGCCACTGTTTCTAGGCAGGGGCATGGACATACCCATGCCGATCATCCTCTTCGGTGCCATTGGTGGCGTCGTGACCATGGGCATACTCGGTTTGTTTATTGGGGCGATCTTCCTCGCTATCGGCTACACCATTTTCAACGCCTGGATTGAAGAGCCGGTACCTGCACCGGAGGCCCCAGAACATGAGTGAAGCAGAAAACCAGAGTGCTATGTCAGAGGTAACGCCTGCGCCTGAATCACCAACGCCCGAGAGCCAGCTGGTAAAAAAGCTGACGCTTTGGATCAGCGTTTTCTGCCTGGTTGTGTTTAGCTGGTATATCGCCGCTGACCGCCTGACCCCCAGCACTGCCCAGGCCCGTGTCCGCGGCAATGTCGTCCCGATTGCACCCCAGGTGTCAGGTTTTGTCACCGAGGTCAACGTCGCCATGAACCAGATCGTGACAGAAGGGCAACTGCTGCTCAGAATCGACCCTGACAATTATGAGCTGGCGGTGAAGCAGGCAAAGGCTGACCTGGAGAAAGCCGGCCAAACCGTTGGCGCGACCACAGCAGATGTTAGTTTTGCCCAGGCCAACGTCGTAGAAGCCAGAGCAAGGCTTCGCAGCACCGAGGCAAAGTCGGGCAGAATCATCGCGATAGAGGGAACGGGCGTCGCCACCGATGCCGAAGTGGACAAGGCCAAAGCCGACCTTGCCAGCGCCCAGGCCCGCGTCGCCGAGGCTGATTCGCAACTGGAAAGGGCCCGGGAAAACCTGGGTTCGACCGGCGCTGCGAACCCAACAATCGTTGCCGCCATGGCGAAACTCGAGAAAGCACAACTCGATCTCGCCCGCTCATCTCTGCACGCGCCGGGTATCGGCGTCGTCACCAATGTCCGGGTACACGAAGGTTACTTCGCCAATGTTGGACAACCTTTAATGACCTTTATCGCAGGCGAAAATCTCTGGATTGAGGCTTACATGCGGGAAAACAACATGGGCAACATCGACCCTGGTGATGAGGTCGAATTTGTCCTTGATGCCATGCCTGGCGTTGTCCATCAGGCACGAGTTTCCAGCCTTGGGTTTGGTATCGCCGATTCAAACAATTCCCAGGTGGGACAGCTGTCGACTGCCGAGCATGCGACAGGCTGGCTGAGAGACCCCGAGCGTTTTCCGGTCATCATCACGATCCCAAGAGATTCAACTCGCGGCCACGTCCGTGAGGGCGGTCAGGCCGATGTCATCGTTTACACCGGTAACAACTGGTTAATGAACTCGCTCGCCTGGATCTACATTAGAGCAACAGCCATGCTGTCATATCTCTACTGAGACTCGACTCACGCGCAGGCACACATGTCTATAGATGACATCAGATCGCTGAGATTTATCGCTGGCATTACCAGTGGCTTCATGCTGGCACAGCTGGTGAACTGGCCACTGGCTTATATCATGCCGATGCTGCTCGCCATGCTGCTCTCGGGTCCAACGGTTGACCTGAAGACCGGCGGCCTGTTTCTTGCGGTCATTTTTGGCAGCTGTGCCTTTGGTCTGCTGCTCTCGATGTCAGTCATTAACCTGCCAATAGTTTGTATTGCCCTGTTCGGCTTGTTGCTGTTGCACATCTATCGAGCCGGCAACCTTGGTCTGCCACCATTCGCAGTGACGCTGCTGATCCTTGGTGTGGTGGTGATCCCCTTGCCGGGATTGCCTTCGGTACACCTTTCCTGGATGTTGGCGAAAGGGCTGTGGCTGTCCAGCTTGATTGCCGTTAGCCTTGCCGTCCTGTTTTTCAGTGTTTTCCCGGACACGCCGGAACCGGAAGCGAAGTCCTCACCGTTGAGCCCACTTCCGGCCGACATCGCTGCTTTGATCAGCACATTGATTGTGCTGCCACTGGTGACAGTTTTCTATACGCTGTTCTGGGTGGACATGATCGTTTTGCTCATCGTCTCTACGAATCTGGCGCAGAATGTCGACCTGGCAGCCTCGGCAAAAGGCGGTACCTCTTTGCTGGCAGCGAACCTGCTGGGTGGCTTGTTTGCCATTGGTACTTACCACCTTCTGGTCATGGCACCCAACCCCTTTTTCATGTTGGCCCTTATTGCACTGATTGCCACCGTATTCGCGCGCAAAATTCTCTCTGATGATCCGATGGCGCCCATATACGGCACCGCGTTTTCAACCGTACTGCTACTGCTTGGTAGTGCCATTTCCAACGATTCCAAGGATGCCACGGAGGCATTTATCACCCGAATCTTTCTGTTATCTCTTGCCATCACCTATGTCGTTGGCAGCTTCGCGCTACTGAAGCGCGCCGCCGACAGATGGCACTATCCTCGACCCGCTGGCTGACTTAATTCAAATCACAGGTATCAGTTGCAGACAAACCCGTCCTGCGGCAAGCCCTCACAGAACCTCAGCGCTGCCGTGTCTGCTATTATGAGCCTTTGTGCACTTCATGTCGGTTGAAAATATGATCAAGCAGTACCTGCTCATCCTCGCCATCGTCGTGATCACTGGTTGTACAGGCCAGGCTCGCGAGCAATGGAATGTCAGCCATCCCGCTTACGATCTGACTACCTTGAAAACGTACCGCTGGAAAGACAAACCGGTCCAGGGCATCGGAATGATCACCGGCGCGGGCGAGACCGAAGTTTCCCGCAGGCTGGTGTCACTGGCTACCGCAGCAATAAAGCGCAACGGGTTCGTGGAGAACACCAACGGCCAGGCTGATATTGAGGTCTCTGTCTTGATAGGCCTGTTCAGCCAATCAACATTCTCAGAGCACACGATAGATTCACTGGATGGATTTCACGACGATCAGTACCGGATATCACAAACGGCGGATACTGAACGCGGCGGCATCTCCCTGATTTTCACCGATCCCGGTAACGACAAGATTATCTGGCAAGGTACGGTGATAGAGAAGGTTGATCTGAACGCACGCTGGGGCGAGTCAGTCATCTCCAGCTTGGTCAGTAAAATAGAGCGCATGCTGGCGACGGCGCGCGAAGTCTGACACCCGAACGCCTGCGCTCAGGGAGTCACGCCGCCTAAAACCTCGAGCCAGGGCGTTCCTGACAAAACTTGATACATCCCGTCAGTTACCTTGAGCGCAGTGAGGCTCTACTTTTGTGGTGGAAACCCGCTGAGGATCTCCGCTATGACTTCCCGCAAAGTTTCCTCGGAATTTTCGCGCATTCTCTTGGTGATGCGCCGTGTTGCGACGCCATGCCAGACCGGCTTACGGTCGCTGACGTCATAGATATCCAGTGCCAGGGTGCCTTCCGTGTACTGATCGACGTCCACCTGCTCACGCATGTAATAACTACCACCCCAGCCCCAACGGCCATAATTGGCCCTGTACATGTCTGGGTAGGAATCAACACGTAACTTATCCCGGGCGCCGACAGTGAAACCCACAACAAAGTCAGCCTGACCACGTTCTTCAGCAAAGGTATACCCCTGAGCCATCAGCAGGTCACGGGTCACCCGGACAACACGTCCTTCCAATAGTGGGCTCGCACCGACTGCTCCCTCATCCAGCATCAGCGGTTTGTTACTGATGAACGCAAAGGTGCGGTAAGTGCTGAAATCTTGCCGCTCATCAAAATCCACAACCGGACCTGTGGCACAACCTGCTAAGGCCAACATGAGAAAGACAACTATTATCGCTCTCACAAACACTCTCCTTGCTCGATTCATCTGAATGCCGACACCTTAGCATGATGAGTCGAACCAGACTAAATTCTGCGGCAATTTCAGCGGTAATTTAAAGTGTTGTCTAAGCGGTGACTCTCAAGCGCTTGCAAAGACAAATTGGCGCCTCGCGCTACTGATGAAGCACTGTTCAGGCCGGATTGCGTGCGAGGATATCGAGATACTGGACTGACTCGAGGCGCCGATACGTCTTATTCACCCAGCCCTGCATGACCTCGGGTCCCCGTTCACTGCCCAGCTCCAACTGCTCCTGAAACATTATGGGCGCGATCTTCTGCAGCATCGAGAGCATGCCGAGCTCGTAAAGCCAGCGCAGTCGCTCGAAAGAGATCTCGACTCCCTCTCGCGCCAGCCCCTGCCGATAGAATTCGATCAATTCGTTGACACGTTCCTCTGACGCTTCCAGCGGCAGTGCATTACTCAGAAAGTAGGCGAGATCCATTCCGCCAGAACCTGACACCATGGTCTGCCAATCAAGCACAATGGCTTCACCCACTGTATCATCGAAGCAGAGATTGTCGACGCGAAAGTCACCATGCAACAGCGTCCGTGGATGACGGCCCTGCAGCGCGGTAAGTTCAAGACCATTGGCCTCGATCCAGTCCAGCAGCTTGTATTGGGAATCCGACAGGGATGCTGCATTGGCCTCCCGGTATTTCTTGATGGCCTGCTTATTCGCTATCTCAATCAGTTTACCCGTCAGATCAACGGGGGAGATCCAGCTCATTTTGTCCAGCGCTTCACTGCCCCAGAACTGTCCATGCAGGCGAGCCAGGGTCGTCAGTGCCCGCTCGACATCATCATCGCTGCTATCCTGGCTTTGGTCACCCAGGCGATGATGACTCACATCCTCGATTAACAGCACATAGCGCCGGGGCATCAGGCCAAACAACCAGCGCATCACAACCGCGAGCAAGGCAATCACCCAGATCGGCTGCTGGTCGAGCTTCTTCAGGCGTTCGAGTACAACACCCGGGTCATCAGCTGCGCTGAGTGCGCTGTAGTAATGACGCGGTGAACGTATGGAGAGTTCGGGCTGAAGCTGATTGTAGAAACGGATTTCTTTTTCGTAGACCCCCATGAGCTGCCCCATGACGCGGTTTTTGAGCGCTGTCGGAATCTTAAGGACCATGCTGGCGGGTGCAGTTGATGCAGGATCCGAATACTTGAGATTGAGGATGGCAACCTCCCCAAGGAAGCCGGCTTCTTCGCCAATGACACGGTGTGTGACATCGACAACTTCTTCTTCCGCTATAACGCCAGAGTCTCGCAGCGCGCTCGTCAGCCAGGCTGGATCAATCTCCTCACGACTGAATGGCACGTTTTTCAGGATTTTCATCTTCGCCCTCCCTGCAGGCTCTATATAAACAGCCTTGAACGTTACTTGGCAAACAGACAACGGGACCTGATAGAGGTAGGCGGGGAATGCCGCCCGGTGGGCGGATGTAAACACCAAAAAAAGGCCGGTCTCAGACCGGCCTTTTCTAACACTTGACGACAATGATTAGTCGATGGCGTAGGTAACACCAAACTTAATCATGCGCCCAAACGGATTGTGGTTGTATGGATCGTAGTTCAGGTCATTCGCAACCTGGGGCGGATCCTCATCCGTAAAGTTGAAGACCGACAGCGAGAGCGTCAGGTTATCAAACATATTGTTGATATACGTGATGTCGTGCGTTGTGTGGTCATCAATGGTCTTGAGTGCAGCCGGCGTATCCGGCGCTTCATCTTTGTAGCCATCAATGTAGCGGGCATGATAAGCGATGTTGTGCGCATCGTTGCCCCACTTCACGAAGACTGAAGCTTTCAGCTCTGGCAGTGACGTAAACGGCGTGCTTTCGTTCGACTTACCGATGAAATCACCACCGGCTGCCACGACCAACCCGTCTCTGGTAACAAAGTCGTCTGACTCGTACTCAAGGTTGTAAGTACCTTCAAAACCGACAGTCAGTGAGCCATTGGCGACGTCATCAAAGGTGTAACGACCCGTGAAATCGATACCGGTGGTCTTGATATCAGAACCGTTGATTATGAATCGCTGAATTCGCTGCACACCTGCTGTTGTTGTGCCCGTCGGTGTCAGACGAGCTCGCAGTGCATCACAGGTTGGTGTACCGACACCGGCACCACCGTCCTGACAGCCATTACTACCATAGGCACCGACAATCTGATTACCGCTTTCAACCTGAAAGGGGTCTTCAAAGTCAAAACTCCAGTAGTCCAGTGAACCGTAGAAATTATCTGTCTGGTAGATCGCGCCAAAGTTCAGAGCAACCGCTGTTTCAGCCTCAAGATCTGCGTTGCCGGTAGTGTCAAGGGCCTTAAATGCAAGGGCCGGTGTGATGAAGGCGAGCGATGTGCCCGTGCCTGACAGGAAGCTGGAAGGTGGGCCCCGGAATGTCGTTGACATAGAGCCACGGAATGACAGTGAGTCAGTCGCAGTCCAACGTACCGCAACCTTGGGGTCGAACGAATCACCACCGTCGTCACCATAGTCTTCGTATCGTGCCGCGATCTGCATGTCAAAGGTATCACTCAACGGCAGGGCAAATTCAGCAAATACTGCGTAGATCTTGCGATCGGTGGACTCTTCATCCGTCGCTGCAAGGAATGCAAGCTGACCCGCACCACCCGCACCGCAATCCAGTGACGTTGTGAATCCAAGCGTTACGGACATCGGGTTGTTGAAGGGGCAAGGGTTGATCGCACGGTTAGCAACATCCTTCACACTGAAGTCGAAGTCATCCTTACGATACTGAGCACCAGCCGCCCAGCCAACATTGCCGCCACCCAGCTCCCAGCCAGTTTCACCCGAGAAGATAGCTTCGAGAACCAGCTGATCGTTTTCTGAGACCGACCCTGTTGAAGCGGTCAACCAGTCAATCAACTCGTTCGGGTTAGCCACCGCAGCGTTGTACTGCGGGTTGGTCGCACCTGTTACGGGTGAGAATGGCAAAGCATTCGAGAACGGGTTGTAGTAAAGACATCCGCCTGCTCCGGGTGTGCCGGTCGCCGGATCACAGCCTTGCCCACCTAAACCTTTCAGTGCGAAGGCCATGCGCTCGATATACATATCGCTACCGCCGATATCCCGCGTGCGTCTTGACCAGGAAAGGCTCGTGTCAAATGTGATGCCATTGTCAAACTCACCTTCGAAACCGAGCGATATCCGTCGGTTTTCAGTTTCCCGGTGCGCCGACTCAGGCTCGCCATTTCGGCCATACACCCCCAGCATACGTGACCAGGAAACTGCACCCTGTGCCGCAGCCGGAATGCCGGCGATCTCTGTGAACAGACCCGGGTTCTGCGCCTTCAAATCAACCAGACCAGGATGGTCAGGCAGGACGAGACGATCGTTACCCAACAGGGCCTGTGGCGGATACGAAGGAGACGTCTTCCACTCTGGAATATCCATATCATGCCAGAGTGCTTCAGCATGGAAGCTCAGCTTGTCGCTGATATCGATGTTAAGCTCCGCGAAGACTTTAACGTCTTCCTGCTCTTCAATCAGGTTGTCATAAAACGTGTACTGAAAGCGGCAGGGGCCACCACCCGGAACAAAACCTGTCAACAATTCACAGTTCGGGTCGGGATTGAAGCCCGAAAGCAGGGCATAGCCGCCACCGGGCGTTGGCAGGGCCTTAAAGAAAGAACCTGGGTTGCCAATAGAGGACCAGCCGCCGGGAGCGGGGTTTTCTGCGAAGGGGCGAAGTGCCCAGTCGCGATCTTTGATCTGCAACTCGCTGCGCTCGGAATACTCAGCGGCGATAACAAAGCTGGCGTCCTCGAAGCCTCCGCCATAGATAACGCCGAAGTTTGTGTCGCCGTCGGAATCTTCTACATCCATGAAGGAGCCGCGAACTTCAAGCCCTTTGAAATTCTCGCGGGTGATGAAGTTAACCACACCGCCGATTGCGTCAGATCCGTAGGTTGCAGCCGCACCATCTTTCAATATTTCAACACGGCCCACAGCAATGCTGGGAATCATGCTGATATCGACACCGATTGACTCAGTCGCGACGTGACGTTTGCTGTTAACCAG
>Ga0255759_10004408_pt1 | contig 12164 bp, 22 predicted proteins | sample 101ome_20_FD_179959 | JGI IMG/M metagenome (GOLD analysis project Ga0255759, IMG submission 179959) | Coastal salt marsh microbial communities from the Groves Creek Marsh, Skidaway Island, Georgia - 101404AT metaG (version 2) | ecosystem: Environmental > Aquatic > Marine > Intertidal zone >...
AAACCTTTTACCTGCATCAACTAAAGCACCTAATAACGTACCCAATGTTCCGCTTGGTTCTTTATAAGGTAAAGGTAAAAACGCATCTTGTAATCTTCCACCAGGAGCATCAACATCTCTCCATTCTCCAGGTTGTAATGGGTCGTCGTGTCTTTGTATATTTAACCCTCTTGATTTAAAACCTGCTGGTAAATTACTTAACGTACCTGCATCAATTAATTGTCTTAATATCGCAGTTACAGATTTAGTTAGTCCGCCCATCATATGTATTAAACCAAAACCATAAAACCCTAATCCAGGAAGGAATTTATAATGCGTAAAATATTCTATCTTTTTACGCATTGGGTCGTTTTCGTTATAATTAGGTCTAATAGCTAAAATTTTATTATTATCTTTACAAATAGTTACGATATAAGGTAATGCTAATCCTGTTTCTTCACCGTTAGCGTCTCTATCTTCAAAACCTTCTAAATCTAAATTTACGTGCATTTCTAACAACGTATATTCTTCATCGTTAGCTGTTCTACTTAATCCCTGTAATTCATCCATTTTAGAATCAACATCGGTATTATCGTAACTGCTTTCAGGGTCCATCATCTCCATATCTTTATATAAACCTGATATTTGTAATTTTTTCAGGTCATTTGGCGACATATGAATTACATGGGTAATTCTAGGAGACGTTAATAAATCTACAGCGTAATACGGAACGACTAAATCTTCAGATTTTACAAATCTAGCAACAGCCCGTCCGATTGCTGGGTCGTAGTAAACTTTTTTAAATGCAGAACCTGCTAAAGGAAGATAAAATAATAATTGGTCCATTTCTGGGTCGTATTCTTCCATTTTGTAGGTAATTTGATAATTCATAAAGTTTTTAACTCTATTTGCTTTTTCTAATTTAGCATTATCAGTTACACCTAATACTTCAGTATCGACAGGTCCTCCTGCTGGTAACATTTCTTTATACGCTTGTGCTTGGAACTGGGTTACGGCTTCTGCGAGTATTGGGTGGTGTACACCCGACGCACCAATAAACGGTTCTGTCCTATTATCGCTATTAATACCTAATAAATCTAAACCTTCGCTATAAGTTCTAAACCAATCGTTACGAGAATCTAAATCTTCTTCAAAACTTTGAATTAATTCTTGTGCTATTGAATTTAATTCGTTATCGTCAATAACTTCTGCTAAATTTTCACCAAATTTACCTGTTATTTGATTTTCTTCTTCGGCACCAATACTAACGGTGCCATCAGGATTGATAGTTACTTCAGTTTCTTCTGGAATTTCTTGTTGAACTAGTTCAAGCTCAATTTCTTCTTCAGGACGAAGTGGTTGTGGTATCGCTTGTTTTTCTATAGCCATAATTTTAGCAGTATAACCTTATTTTTATTAATAATAAACCCTTTGGGCTGGATAGTAACTTGGCTCATCGTCCATATCGGTCGAAAGTTGTAAAAAACCACCCGCTCTAAACCTAGCTAACGCTAAAGTAGTCGCATCAACTAAGTCATCGTGCTCCCCTGCAGGAAAATCACTAACTTCTTCCATAAGTTCTTCACCAAAACGGTTATCAGGCACCCAAACACGTCCATCTTGGAAAATTGGGGAGACAGAATTTAATCTTGCTATCTTATCTTGCCCTTTTCCTGGACTAAATGTATTAACAGGTATCCCCATACGCCTTAATTCTTGTATAAGTGGTAATCCTGACCCTTTTGCTTCAATAATTATACTATCAGGGTCCCAAAATTCGTATAATCGCATAGCTTCTTGTTTTAATTCAGGAAAATCAAACCTTTCTTTTATACAATCTATTAAAATTAGGTGTGCTTCGTCGCCTTTATAATGTTCTTCTCCTATTTTACCCTCTGGATAGAATACACCCCACGTTGTTATAGCAGTAAAATCAGCTCTTTCGCTTTTTAAAAACGCTGTATCGTAACTTTGTATTAAATAATCGCAACTTGGTGGTTTTTCTTGCTCCCAAATCTTAAACCAATCTTTAGGAATTATAGAAATACCCTCACCTGTAGGTCTTTGCATATATTGTGCCGCCCATTTAGACGGACTAACAGACGCTTTTATACTTTCTAATTCTTCTAATTTCCAAAATTCTTTCCAAAGAGGTTTACCGCTAGGTAAAATTGCAGGAAATTCTATAACTTCCCATTGGTCTGCACCTTTTTCTTGTGCCATTTTCTTAATTAATCTACCTGTTAGGTCTTTTTTAGACCAACGGGTCATAACTATAACGATTGCGCCTCCAGGCTGTAACCTTTGACGCGGTCCAGTCATAAACCATTCGTAAGCTTCGTCTAATGCTTTATCAGACATAGCGTCTTGTTCGGAATGCGGGTCGTCAATAATAAACAAATCCGCACCCCTACCAGCTAACGCACCTCCTGTACCTGCTGCATAATATTCTCCGCCTTTATTCGTTAACCATTTACCTGCAGAACGGCTATCAGCTTTTAATTCTGTTTCAGGAAATAAGGTTTTATATTCTTCGCTATCAATTAAATCCCTAACTTTTCTACCAAAATTAACTGCAAGGTCAGCGGTATGGGTTGCTTCTATAATTTTTAATTTAGGATTTTTACCTAAAAGATATGCAGGGAATAAATGCGAAGCAAATTCAGATTTCGTATGACGTGGCGGCATATTTATTATTAAACGTTTTAATTTACCGTTAGCTATATCGTCAAAAGCTTTTGCCATTTTCTTATGATGTTCGCCTGAAATAAATTCATGCCAAATACCTTTAACAAAATGTAAAAAAGTTGACGTAGAAATTTCTTGGTGGTCGCGTTTTTCTAATTCTTCTAAAAGAATAGTAAATTCTTTCGCTTCTTGGGTGCTTAAATGCGATACATCTAAGTTTTTTAAATCTTTTAAATCAGTCACGTAACTTTAATAAATCCGCTAAATTTAATTCTTCAAAATTTTGTAATGCTTCATCAGAAAGAGATAGTATTGTATCACTTTCTTCTCGCATTAATTTTCTTGGTGGGAATAAAATTGAATCATAACCTACACCTCTAAATATATCTCCTACGGGTTTATTAATCATCGACGGTGCACCTACTGAAGGTGATTCAATCATAAGGTCTAATGTATTACGAGTGTTTTGATTTAATGCTTGGTCGTAAGCATTACCTTTTAACGTATTTATATTATCACGGATTTTAATTAATTCTTCTATAAAATCTGGTGGTAAATTTTCTGCGTCTGCAATATTTTTAAATTCAGGACTTATTTTATATACGGATTTTTTCGGAACATCTTTTAGAAGTTTTTGTTTTAATGCAGGTGTTAAATTTTCAAACATATCTTGGTTATCTATACTTTGACCAAATATTTTTAATCGAGGGTCGGTTTTATCTAATACCGAATAAATACCACCTGTTGATTTATTAAGGGTAAACATATCATCTTGAATTAATTTAGGCGTTCGTAACGTTTCTATTCCTGAAGGACCGCCGTGATAAATAAATTGATTAAATGGTGCAGGGTCTTTTGGTTTTGGGGTATCGAAATCTAAAGTACCTTGTTGTCTACCTATCGGGAAATTAGGTGTAAATCCTGGAGGTTCAAGTCCTCGCAACCCAGAATAATCTACTCCTTTTACTGGAGAAATTACATTACCTTTATTTATATATTCTTTTGCATATTCTGGAAATTGCTTTACCATTGCTCTAGCATTATTACCGCCTTTTTCGAAAACCCTAAATGCGACTGCTTTATCAGAGAATTGGTCAGGATTACTAAAAAAGTTGATAGCACCTTTTCTATTTTCCTCTAGTGTTTTCAGTTTTCTTCGATAATGACTCATTTCACGTAAGGCTTCATCTACTTTTTCTTTATCAACGTATGGTTTATCTGGTTTCCATCCTGCATTACTTAACTTATCTTCTGCTTTTTCTATTTCTTTTACTAGAGCTGCACGTTCTTCTGCGTAAGTAGGACCTGGAGTCATAGAAGAAGGGCGAGCGGCAGTTTGTGCCTCATCAATCTTGTCGTCAATATTTCTAAGTTGTTTTATAATCCTCGCTTCCGCTTTAGATGAAGCAGCTAATTCGTTAGGGTCAACTGATTTTGATTGTATATTTCTTTCTCTTTTTAAATCGTTAATTAATTTTTGACGTTTAGCTATTATCGATATTCCTTCGGCAGGTATACCGCCACCAGGAAGATAATCTAAATAACCTAAATATTCACCTAATTTATCTTGCCTACGTCTAGCTAATTCTTGTGATAATCCAGGAATAAATTCAGCAACACCTGATGCAAGGTTTTGTATCGGGTCTTCAGTATTTAACGGTTGGTCTAAATAATTTAAAACACGTTCTTTTAAATTAAGTCCAAGTCCTCCAAGTTGTGGTGGAGTTGGTTCGATTCTATAACGTTCTAATTCCTGTGCCATATTAAGTAAAGTAGTTTAAACAAGGAGTGAGTTTCTTTGTCGGCGGATTATTTTTCACTAGTATTAGAAGCTCCAAAATAAAAACTTATAACGGCACTTGCTAAACCGCCTAAATAACCGAGTACCAAATTAATTAATGCTTCGCTATTTTGTTCTGGTGGTTGAATCGTTACTAAAAAGATATAACCTAAAAAACCACCGACCATAGCTATGCCAATAATACGTGCGGTCCAATCTTTGCTAAACTTGGTTCGTGCATCTTGCTTATCAAGTGTTTCTAATTTAAAAACGTCTACTTGAAGTTCTTTCATTTTTACTTCGAAATCTTTTTCTGCTTTTTTGATTTCTAACAGTTGTTCAGGGGTAGCGTTTTGTAGTGCGTTCTCAATGGCTTGTTGATTGTTATCAACACCAAGAACTTTAGAAATTACGTTTGACGCCATTCCACCTAGTGGACCACCTAACGCCGTACCAAGTGTGGGTGCGACTGCACCGACAACATTCTTCAAAAGGTTTTTCATAGCAAAAGTATAATCTAAAAAAATTTTTTCGCAAAATTTTTTCACTAGGGACTTATTTGTAAAGTAGATGCAATTAAGAGGCTGAAACTAAGGGAAGGCGGAGGGTACGGAGGCAGCGGTAGCGTAGGGGGGTATAGGGGGCTTTCTAAGGGCGTGTAAAAGCCCTACTGTAGTAGGGCTTATTGATTTACAGTTGTTAAGTTAAAGGGCTACTGACGTAGCCCTAAGGCTACGCAGTAATAAATAACTGACTTAATGTATCTTTGTCATAACCTTTATAAGTATTTTTAAGGTTATTAAACTTAGATAGGTAATGACCTAAGACAGTATTAACATCTTGTTCATAACCATAGCTATCAAAGTCATCAGCTATATCACTAACAGTACATGAGCCATTAGCAACGTTAATCATGTCAATATGCTTTACAAGTATTTTAACTTGATTAGGCATTGAATGAATAACTTTACTAGCTACGTCATGGTTAATACTAATAGTAGTATTATCATTAACTACACCACCTTTACCACTAACATTTAAGTTAGCAAACATTGACACATTCTGTTTCTTGGTTGTGTCTACCTCAGCTTTTTTAGCGTTTATTTTATTGTTCATGCTACCCATTATACAGACCTTATTTTAATTATCAATAGGTTTAGATAAATTAGTTAAATTATTTTTATTATATAACTTAGCTTATATAAGTTAATTAACTTAGTTAAGTTAGTAATTATTTTAGAAAGAACGACGGAACGACGGACCAGGATTATTACGCACGAACATACGAACGACGGAACGATAGACTAGAGCGATTGAGTAGAGGGACAGGGATAGAGTAGAGGGCGAGGGATAGAGCGACGGATAGAGTAGAGCGATAGACTAGACTAGAGTAGAGCACAAAAAAGGCGACCGAAGTCGCCCTTTGGAACCAGTCAAGGTTTAGCTTATTTCAACTAATCCTTCTTCGACCAATCTATTTCTGTAATGACTCCAAATAGCCATTGGTGTTTGGACTGTTACCAATCCAGCTTTTTCGAGAGCTGAGTCTTTCGAACCATCTTCTCCAACTAACTCACCAACTGTAAGACTCATATCTTTCGCAGCTAGTAAAGCTTTGATAATAATCCCAGCTTGGGCAGGGAATTTACCCTCAGGCGTTGCTACTAATGTAACAATCGCGTTATAGTTAGCTGACCCTTTTTGGGCAGCTGGTTTAAAGTTCTTATCTATCATAATATTCTCCTTTCTAGATAGTGGGCTAAGCCCTAGTTAATATAGTAAATATTATACCAGCGATTGGTATCAAAGTAAAGGAGTAAAAAGAACAGAAGAAAGTCCGTCAATCGTTCTTTCTTTCCGTCGGTCAGTGTTTCTTGGTGAAGTCGCCTTCGATTATATTGTCAGTTTTCTTTGCAATCAATTCTTTGAGGCGAGTGAGTATATCGTCTTTGGTCATTAAATCAATCTTTGCAGTCAATATTTCACGTCTATCGATGTAGAGTCCACCAGCTTTGCCTCGATGGACTTCGGCGGTGATGGCTGCGGATATCTGTCCTTGGTCTTTGGCTTCTTCTCGCAGGTCGTGTAGAGTAGAGAGGTGGTTCTCTAGAGAAACTGCTTCCTTCTCTGAGGCTAGGATTTCCAAGTCAATGAGATAGTTTCGTACAACTGGGTTATGATTGAGTAGAACGCTGCCCTGTGTCTTAGCACCTTTCCTATCCTTTGTATATCCCGCTTTTATCGCGGCTTCCGTAGCTGTTTGACCTTTGATATACTCTTTACAAAATAGTTTTTGTTTAGAGTTGAGTGGTTGCCACGTCTTACCGTTTTGGTCAACGAATGCTTTACCGTCTTCTGTTGGAACTAAATGAGTATAAGTTAGCTTTTTCATTGTAATACCTCGCTTCAGCAAATGATATTACAATATTATTAAAAAAGATAATTTTCAATTTACTTTTCTCGTGCCCTCTAGGTATCTTACCATAGTTTCTAATAACTAATAGAAAATCTATTAGTTTTGAAGATTCAAAGAACAGAGTAACAAAGAGACTTACAGAACGATTCTATTAGTATATTAGAGATATTAGTAGTTTTGAAAACTTTTTGATAAAAACTTTTTTATTTTTAAAAACACTAATACGATAGGTCTAATAATAAAAAACCCCCGCACTAGGCGAGGGTCTGTTCTTCGTGGTGAATCTAACTCGTGGAATCTATCTTTTGCTGTTTAGCTTTGAGCTTTGCTCCTTAATATCGATTTTTCCCTACCCGTCAGTAGATTCATGCACTCTTATAAACCGTTTTCGTCGTAGTAATTGGCTTCTTCGGTCACTCCGTATGGATACTTTTTAGGCTCTCGGTCTAGCCTAGTAATCGAAGCCATGAAGCCATGACCGTCTCCAATCTTCAATATATGGTATATATAATCTACAGATTGGATAACTGTAGTACCTATAACGTCAGCTTCAGTGAAACCTGTGCGTTCTTCGTTAATAAGTAATACGTAATCAGCGTTCTCAGGATATCCGTCTTTCGGCTTATCGACAGCGAAATCTACTAAATTATCAGCTATCTCTCCACCTTCTTCGGAAAGCTGTATCATTGAATGATATCCGTCTACTCTATACTCATCTAGACGTTCATTCACCTCGTCTAAATATATTTTTATTGCTTTATCGTTCATAATTCTCCTTTCTTTCGAATTAATATTTTTTAACTATATATAGTATACCTACCACCAAAGCGATTATAAAGCAAGGGGCGACTAACCATTTTTAACTAATACAGGAATTCGTAGACTAAAGCCAGTCCCTCCTTCGTATTCAAAATGAATATAATTAAATAAGTCGTTAGTTTCTACGCTTATACTTACTTCAGAGGGCTCGGTAACTCGACCTAACTCCATATCGTCCGCATGTGCAACTTCTTGTTTAAAACTGCCTACGTCTTTAGAATAAATAATTTCGGTTAAATAATCCATCGGGTCGAAGTTATCTTCAATACGTTCAGGACTATCGCCTGTAGATATATCTATATTTTGCAATCCTGTAGGTTTAAATTTACTCATATTATTCTCCTTTCTTAAAAACTTCTACACGTCCTTGGTAACAAGTCCCACCATCGGCGACCTCGACTTGTTCGTATTTATGGCAAAGTATCTTATACTCGGCATTTTCGAATACGTATATATAAAGTCGGATACGTTCGCCGTTTTGTATACATTCACCTAAACTCGCATTAGCCGTAATTTTCAACCAATTCGGGTTATTAGTAACAATTTCTTCAAGCAAATCTTCTATCAACATACCACCGTCTTCACCATCTAATGAGTGAGGGTGACAATATGCTTGGTCTAAAGTTTTGAGTATATCGTTCATTTTATTCCCCTTAATAATTTATTTTTTCGGTTTAATCTCTCACCTGCCACAAACTGCGGTATTGGGTAAGTAATAGTTTCGTAAATATCGCCCCTTTTTCGATACAATCGTAAAGTATTCGTATTAATATACCAATCGGATACTCTACCGTCTCTAAATAATCCCTTAGGGTAAGGAATGTTTTCTAAATCGCTCATTTTATTCTCCTTTCTATCGTAGTAGTTATTTACTACCCTTATATTATATAAAAGATTATAACCAAAATAAAACATACCAAGAGCCAAGCAGTAAGTAAGCGACTACTAACCAAAAGATATCTTGATTATTCGGCATCGTCCTTTACCTCGACTTCTCGCTTACCACAATACTCGCAATAAACTACGCTTTCAAGAACTCCGTCTTTATTAATTTTAATATCGTTAACTAGATGACAGTCGCCAATACTAATACGTCTACCTTTACAATCAGTCATCATTTTCCTCGCGTTTTTCTCGTATTTCATCTTCGAAACACCATTCAATAGCATTATAAATACTATCCCAATTTATACCATAATTAGCGTCGTGGTTATCTACAACCCTTTCTAAAACTTGCATACAATCGTCGTCGCATAAAACAAGTTCAATATCGTAGTTATCGTTAAGATTTTCTAATTGATATCTAACGTCTTCTATCGCCCATACAATAGCGACAGAATTTTCGCTATTGTAGCCGTTGCCGAAATCTAATTTACTTACGCTCATTATTGTTCACCGTTTTACTTTTCATCCATTCCGATGCAATAGCAATAGATTCGTGTCTACCTAAATCAGGGTCTAATTCTCGCAACTTTGCAGGTGCTCCAAACATATTCATTTGCCCCGACTCTTGCATAAGGTCGAGCATAACAAAAAAGGGTAAATACTCTTTTTGTTTATCTGTAAGTTTCACGTAATCTTCGTTTTTTGTTGGTATTTTTGCCATAATAACTACCTCCCAATAGTCTTAGTATCATTTAATGTAATAAACTGATAAGCTCCCTTATTATAAGCAGGTGCTATCTGTGTTTTACGCTGTTCGGCTAGTCGCTGTGCTGCAACTTCGCCACAATCGGTACAGGTCGAATAACCTAAATTAGCTCGGGCAGTCGGTATTTTGCCTCGGCATTTTGAACATATCATAACTTTCTCCTTTCTAAATTATTACTATATTAATTATACCTACCACTAACCCCAAAATAAAACACGCTACCACCATACGTGCATTATAGCTTTACGTTCACTAGCGACACGTAATAACGTAAGTAAATCCCAGACTTCTCGATAAGTATATTCAGCCCAACCGTCATTTGTTTGATAGATAATATCATCATCACCAATAACAATACCATCTTCGTCAGCGATATCTACTTTTAATTGTATAAAATCAGCTAACGCATCGGCTTGTTCTTTTAACTCATCACTTGTAACGTATGGAGGGTCATCATCTTCGTCTTTATGCCAAATACCTCCCTCGTGTTGCATAAGTTCATCTATCAAAGGCTCGTAAGCTTTGCCCCTAAATGAGCCGTCGGCACCATCACCACTTAACATACCTGCACATAGAGATACATCTTTAATACGTTCATCGTCTTCATACGTAAACGCTTTATCATGGTCGTTACCATGTACAATATAACAATCTAATCCCATAATTTACTCCTCTGTTGGGTCCCAATCGGGGTTATTTAATATTTCTTCTTTCACATTAGAAGCATTTAATTGTTTATTAAGTATTAATGTAAGTAATTCGATAGGGTCGTCTTTGCCTTCCTCACACCAAAATTTAACTTGTTTTTCTGATAACATTAAATTCATTACTAACCCCAAAATATATTTTGTGCCATACGTGCAGGTATAACGACTGTCATATTACATTCGTCACAACATCTGCCGTCGTTAACAGGTTGAGCATTATTGCCGCCCTCCCATACTATTTCGCCTTTATCGTCTCGTAAAGGCTCGATATGTCCTTCGCAAATAGAACATTTGCGGTCGTCTAATTTAGTGATATTACTCATAATCTCCTCCTTAATAGATTAATCGTTTAATAGTAGTAGCTTCACCAGCATCACGTAATTTATATACGTTCAACCCTTTCCACTTTTCGTTTTGTCTTTTGACTTCGGCTTGTGCAGACTCAAACTTACTATGAGATGAGTATAACATCCAATTTTCGCTATGCGGTCTATCGACATTTTGGTATAAAACTCTATACCTCAATACTCGCTCGTCGTGGTATAAATTACCGTCAGAGCCTTGATAAACGCCGTCTTCAATTTCTGTATATTCCATAAATTCTCCTTTCTAATTTTTAACTATAACTAGTTTACTTTACAACAACCCCATTGTAAAACAAAGGGCGGACTACAGAGCGTTATGAATAATGGTTTTAAGGAGCACTCCATAGTCCTAAAAAGGGCGGATTGTAGGAAGCCTTGACAAGGAAAGTGTACATCGGACTTTCCTACAATCCTATGTGCTGCAGATGCACATTAATCTTTCTTAAATAATCCGTCCTCCAATTTACCTGTACGGTCTTTAATTTCGTCCCATGCAGCGTCCATACACTCTTCTAGAGTCATATTACATTGTGCTGCTAATACTATCAAACATACTACACAATCACCAATACCATCGCGTAATTCGTCAGTATCGTTGTAAGCTAGAGCTCTTGCAGTCTCACCTACTTCCTCAACAAGTTTTAACATTTGTTTATCAGGTAATGGTAGAGGACCATTTTCGTTTATTAGTCCGCGTTTTATAGCCCATTCTTCAACCCTACTAATAGACATCCAACGTGCTCCAGCACCTCGTCTAAAAGGCAGTTTTGCTGTAGGTCTACCATGACTTATATGTTCGTTTTGGTAGTATTCTGTTTTAGTTTTATAATCGGATTTATTCATAACTTTCCTTTAAATATATACCTCAAAGCGTCTAATTTGGTTTTATTTAGATGTCTTAAATGTTTCGGTATCCAATTCGGATTCGATAACGGTGGCTTGAGGGTGGAGCTCTTGTGCCCACTTCTTAATTTGTTTAATAGCTGCTTCATAAAATACTCCTGTTTCATATTCTCTTTGTAACCTATCTAATACATGCTGTGCCTGCCAATTTTGTAAATCTGGTCGGACAGCTTTTATATCGTCAAGGTCGATTATAACACCAAGTTCCATTTGTTCTATACCTTGTTTATTAATAACTACTTTCAATATTTATCTCCCTTTCTAGTATTCTACCGAACGGTGCTTCCGCTAATCGGTTAATATTACAACGATTATCAAACTTTTCTCGTTGTCGTTGTTGTATTTTTTGGGCTAATTTAACAGCTTCTTTATCGCTATCAGCCCAAATATATAATTGTAAATCTATCGTATACCTATCCATTATACGCCACTAGTCATATGTGAATAACAATTCCTACCATTAGCTTCTAACGGCAGACCACAAATACAGGTATCTTCATAATTGTAATTACCATAAGTATCTTCAAACCAAATATCGAAAAAATGGCTTACGTCGGCAACTTTTACGCGTGTATAAGGTTCGTATATCCTATGGTAATCCCAGATAGCTGATGCAACAAAATCATAGGCTTTTAACCTATCTTCGTCTGACATATCTAAATAATACGTTAGTCGACTAATATGTTCTAACGTCTGTTTTTTAATAATTTCTAAGTTCATAATATTCTCCTTTCTATAAAAATTGAGGGTGTGGCTAAGTGGGTTTTCTTAGGCTTTTGTGCACTGTTTATCGGAATCATCCTACCTAGTGGAGTTCCTTACCGTTGAATGCGATTGAGGCTATTCAACATACACA
>Ga0255759_10004422_pt1 | contig 12144 bp, 11 predicted proteins | sample 101ome_20_FD_179959 | JGI IMG/M metagenome (GOLD analysis project Ga0255759, IMG submission 179959) | Coastal salt marsh microbial communities from the Groves Creek Marsh, Skidaway Island, Georgia - 101404AT metaG (version 2) | ecosystem: Environmental > Aquatic > Marine > Intertidal zone >...
GTTATTCAAATTCAAATGGATTAATTTACGCTTACGATTCAGAAGCAAAATTAAAAGAAATTGAAGATAAAAAGCAAATTGAAAAACAAAGTAAAATTTTAGAAAAAATTAATGAAGAAAATGCACCGGCTGAAGAAGAACAAAACTCAGAAGAAGCTCCGGCTGAAGAAGAAAAACCTGCAGAAGAATAATTTATTTTTATGAAAAAAACATACCTAAATACGTATGGTAAGTATGATGAAATATTACCTAAATTTAAGAATTTTATAAAAACAATAATTGAAAAACATATCTCACTAACTGATAAAGAAATTCTAGATATTGGTTGTGGAACAGGAACTATTGGATTTCATATCGGATCATTAGTAAAAACATTTACTGGAATTGATCCAAATGAAAATTCTATAAAAATTGCTAATAAAAATAAAATTAATTTTAATAAAAATTTGATATTTAAAGTCGGAAGTTTTGAAAACATACCGTTAAATAAAAAATTTGATATTGTTATTGCAAATAACTCTTTTCATTTCTCAAAAAACAAAGACCTTGCATTAAAAAATGTACATAACTTTCTTAAGAAAGAAGGTTATTTTTTTATTTTTGAACCAACAAAAAACTCAAATTGGGGAAGCGATATATTAAATAGAAACTCAGAAAATTTTGATGAAAAAATATTTAATCAAAAAATGATTGAATTGAACTCTTCTCATATGGCTATTAAAAAACAAAATATTTTTTTATTAGTTGATGAATTTGAAACACGAGATGGAAAAAAATTAATATCTATTCTAAAAAAGGTCTAATAAATAAATTTATAAACCAATTATTTAAGTCCAAATTATGACATTATATCATCCACACGAGAAAGAACAGGTTATAGCTATAAAAAATCAATTAGAAACAGCTCCAAAAGTTCAAAAACAACTTAAAGAAAAATTTGCATATGGAGAAAATATGTTCTTTGATTTAGATTTATTGGAGTATAGAATTCAAAATTCCCGTAAAGTTATTGCTGAAGAGTTAGATGTTAAGTCTCTTTATGGTGTAAATGAGAATATTGCTCAAGGTTCGGTAGGTAGTGCTTTTATAGGTTACGATAATAAAGAATTTTTACCCGAATATCAGTTTGAAGGATTGTTTGGAGAACAATTGAATGATATAATTAGAGAGAGTAGATATAGAATAAATGGTCGGATTGGTGGTCAGAAAGCTTACAAATTAGGTCATGGTTATCATGGGAGAACAGCTAAAGAAAGGTCTGAACATAGTCGGAAAGGTAATCTTGCACAAGGTAATCATATTTGGAGTCTAGATGAATTAGTAAGTTTACATGAAATTCGTGAAGAGTCAGTTGGTAAAGGTTCTTTTAAGACAAAACCATGTATGACTTATGTTACCGAAAAATTTAATGAAAGACACGGAACAGACTTTACTAAAATAGCATTAAAGAGCGCATATTCACAAAACAAACATCGTCTTTCTGAAGCCGGTTTTGAAATAGCTGAACCTTTTATTTGGAATCTTGACAAAATATTAAGTTTACATGAAATTCGTGAAGAGTCAGTTGGTAAAGGTCGTTATAAGACAAAACCATGTATGACTTATGTTACTGAAAAATTTAATGAACAACATGGAACAGACTTTAGTAAAGTAGCATTAAAGTGGGCATATTCACAAAACAAACATCGTCTTTCTGAAGAAGAATAATATTATCAAAAAGACAACATTTTTAAACCACTTTCTGAAGTGAAATTATGAAATCTGTTAAAGATTATAGTGTTAATGAAAATACAACAATAAAAGAACTAATGGATAATTTTGGAAATGCCGGAGGTTTCTCAGTAAAAAAAATTAACACAGCTAAAAATATTTACAAAAATATGCAAAATGATAAAGATTGTTTTAAAATTTTAAGTCATCCTGCATGTATTGTTTCTACTGGAACACGAGGATTAATCAAAGATATGATTAAAAATAAAAAAGTTGACGCAGTTATGACTACTTGTGGAACTTTAGATCATGATTTAGCAAGACTTTGGAAAGATTATTACCAAGGTTCATTTAATATGGACGATAAAGAATTACATCAACAAGGAATAAATAGACTAGGTAATGTTTTAGTTCCAAATGAATGTTATGGTGATGTGCTTGAAGAAAGACTTCAACCAATAATTAAAAAATTATATTCTGAAAAAAAGGTCTGGAATGTGCATGAATTAATCTGGGCATTTGGAGAAGCAATTAAAGATGAAGAAAATGCAGAAGATACAATTATTTATTGGTCTTGGAAAAATAAAATACCAATTTACTTACCTGGTCCATTAGACGGCGCCTGGGGAGCTCAACTTTGGAATTTTTGGCAAATGCATAGAGATTTTAATTTAAATTTATTTGAAGATGATCAAGATTTTTTCATAAGAGTTACTGATGCTAAAAAAGTTGGTGCAATTATGTTAGGTGGTGGAATATCTAAACATCACGTAATTTGGTTTAATCAATTTAGAAACGGTATGGATTATGCAATACAAATCAGTACTGCAGTAGAATATGATGGATCATTAAGTGGTGCACAAACAAGAGAAGCAATTTCTTGGGGTAAAATAAGTGAAGAAGCAACTCATATAACTGTAGAAGGTGATGTAACTTTAATATTACCTTTAATAATTGCTGATTAATTATATTGGATTAGTTGTTTGTCTACTAATACTATTATAAGTACTTATAACACCGTGATTATTACCGGCGTTAGTTATAATTGGTCGAGAACCTTTAAGAGGAATTTTTAAATCTAATTCTGAATTAAGATAAGGATAATCTAAGTCTGACAAGCTATCCAATCTTCTTGAATAATTTATTGGACGAGTAATAATTCTACCATGTCTTAAATCTTTTAATAAACCGTTAACAGGTCTTGAAACAGATTTTGAATCAATAAATCCGCCACGTATAATCTTTTTAATGGCGCTTTCTAAATCTGATTGATTTTTATCAAATTTTCTTGATCCTCTTTCTCTTGAAATTTCTTTTATATCTGTAAACATATCCATATATACGCTACTTATTTCTGGCTTCAAGATATGAGTTCCTAATTTTGTATCATTATGACCTCTTTCTAAAACTGGACCCAAACTATATGGTTGTGCGATTATATTATCTACAATAAAATCAAATTCTTGATCTTCATTCGGAATTTCAGTTCTTGAAACTCCAAGTTTATCATTTATCTTATTATGGTAATCGATTCTACATAACTTGGTAATTTCTGGTGATAATGCAGTTAAACCTACTACATCTCCTTCACCAAATTTATTCTCAACAGCTGAATCCCATAAAAATTTATCAATTGAGTGAGCAAAATAAGTATCTGCTCGAATTAAATTCTTTATTGTATTATCTGAATTTATTAAATAATTTAAAGCAAACTCGGGTTCAACAAAATTTATTTTAGCACCTTTTGCAAGAAATGCACTATTTGGACTTAGATATTGCCTTTTTTTACCTGATTCTTCTGAAGGAGATCCAATATGTTTTACAATAATATCCAATTTAGATGGAGAAATTTCAGTTCTAGTTTTTTCTTTTAATAATTCGGATCTTTTTTGAGTTAACATTTTAAGAATTAAGATTATATGTTGAGTTTATAAGCTTTTTGTTTTTTTAAAGCTAAAAATAAAGATTATAAAGTTGCTTTTTAACATATAATATGATTTGTTTAGGTATAGAATCTACAGCACACACATTAGGAATAGGTATTATTGATTCTAATGGAACAATTCTTGCTAATAAGAGGCATACTTTAGAAACAGAAACTGGTGGAATTCATCCAATTAAAGCTGCTCAAGCTCATGAATTATTTTATGATACTCTAATCAGAGGAGCATTAGATGAAGCAAATTTATCTATGGATAAAATTGATCTTATATCCTTCTCTCAGGGACCAGGATTGGGTCAGTGTCTTAGAAGAGGAGCAGTTATAGCAAGATCTTTATCTTTGTTATATAAAATACCAATAATTGGAGTAAATCACTGTGTTGCGCATGTAGAAATTGGTAAAAAATTATGTGATTTAAAAGATCCAGTTACGCTTTATACTTCCGGAGCAAATACTCAAATTATTGCAAAATCTAATGGAAAATATAGAATTTTTGGTGAAACAATGGATATTGGTGTTGGAAATTTTCTGGATAATGTTGGTAGATATATGAACTTAGGATTTCCTGGTGGACCAAAAATTGAGAAACTGGCAGAAAAAAGCAAAAATTATATTGAACTACCATACACAATCAAAGGAATGGATTTCAATTTTTCTGGAATTCAAAATAAAGTAAGGCAACTTTTAGAAAAAAATAAGGTAGAGGACTTATGCTATTCTATTCAAGAAACTGTTTTTGCAATTTTAGTTGAAGCAACAGAAAGAGCAGTTGCACATCTTGATTCAAAAGAAGTTCTAGTTACGGGCGGAGTGGCTGCAAATAAGCGACTGGCTAAAATGGTTACAGATATGTGTAAACAAAGGGGAATAAAAGTTGGAATTTGTCCAAGAAGCGTTTCTGGCGATAATGGTGTAATGATTGCATGGCAAGGAATACTAGAGTATTCTTCTGGAAAAAGACAAGATATTAGTTCAACTCAGATAGACGGATCTTGGAGAACAGATGATGTCGAAGTAATTTGGAATAACTAATTTTCAATATATAGACTTTTATATAACTGTAGAAAAAATTTATAATGCTGGGAACAGTTTATGGAAAAACTTCAACAACTAAATTTAATTTTATAGTTGAAGGTAGTGTAAATAAGTGGGACTACGTTGCAGTTAATCATCCGGAATTAGGTCCTATACTTAATCAAGTTTCTGAAATTGAAAAAGAATATGATAAAACTATTGCAAAATGTCAAATTATTGGTTACAGAACTGAAAGAAATTTTTTGAGACAACCTAGAACTCCTCTAGAACCTGGTTCAGAAGTTTATATAGCAAAGGACGATTTAATAAAATCAATTCTTGATTTGAGGATGAATGGTATATATTTAGGTAAATTACAAGGAAAAGATATACAAGCATATTTAGATCCAAAAAAATTAGTAACAAAACATTTAGCAGTATTAGCTAAATCCGGTGCAGGAAAATCTTATGCTGTCGGAGTTATACTAGAAGAATTACTTGAAATGGGTCTACCAATAGTAATTCTAGATCCGCATGGAGAATATTCTTCAATAAAATATGAAAATAAGAACTCTGAAGAAACAAAATATTTCAAAACTTTTGGAATAAGTGGAAAAGGATTTTCAAATAAAGTTATGGAATTTGCAGTTAATACTTCAGTAAATATTGATGCTCATCCTATCCGTTTGCCTATACCAAATGATTCATTTAGTTTAATGGAATCTCTACCTTTCAAGCCAACTGATGCTCAAAGAGGTTTATTATATAATGTTGTAAATGACTTAGTTGAAAGAAAAGGAGTTTTTGAATTTGATGAATTAATAAAAGAATTGGAAATAGCAGAATCAACTGCAAAATGGAGATTGATAGGCGGAATACAGCAACTTGAACAAAGTCAATTATTTTCTCATGGTTCAACAAATATATCTGACATTGTAAAACCGGGTCAACTTTCAATAATAAATTTTAAAGGTGCATCTTCTGAACTACAAGAAATTGTTGCAAGAGGAATATTAAATAAAATTTTTGATGAAAGAAAAAAAGAAAATATACCTCCTACGTTTATTGTTGTTGATGAGGCACATAATTATTGTCCTGAAAGAGGTTTTGGTGAAACAAAATCATCAAAAATAATTAGAACAATTGCAGCAGAAGGTAGAAAATTTGGAGTAGGATTATGTGTTATATCTCAGAGACCTGCTCGAGTTGATAAATCTGTTCTTTCTCAATGTAGTAGTCAAATAGCTTTACAAGTATCTAATCCTAGTGACCTTAGCGCAATATCAAAAAGTTTTGAAGGTATAACTTCTGAAGCTGAAAGTGAAATAAAGAATTTGCCTATAGGAAAGGCTATGATAATTGGTGCAACTGATTTTCCAATATTTGTTGATATTCGTGTTAGAAAATCTCAACATGGTGGTGCGGCAAAATCATTTTCATTAGGTGAAGCTAAAAAGGCAGTAGTAAAATCTAATTATGTTTCTGATAAGCCTAAGAAAATTGAAAAAGAAGAAAATAATAATTCCACTGAATTATTTATTTTTGAACCTAAAATCAATAGAAAGGAATTAGAAACTCTTGAAAATAATGTTGATTCTGTATCTTATGAACTTAATCCTGTTATATCTACAATAGTTTCAAAAAATAACAGAAATTTTCATTTAGTATTTGATCTACAAAATCTTAGTATATACAAATTTGACGGAAAACTAACAAAAACTCGGTTATCTTCTTCAACAAATTTATCTCCGATTCAAAATAAAATATATAACTTAATAACTAAAAACAATCCTCTCTCTGAAATATTTGTAAAATCTGGTCTTTCGTTTAGTGAATTTAATGACACATTGAACACACTTTCAAATCAAAAAATTATTTCTGTTGAAAACAAAATAATAAATAAATTAGATTCTAGTTTTAACTTAGGAATATATAATTTTCCAATAAGACCCAAATACAATAATTTAAATGGAAAAATTAGAAAATCAAAAATTAACTTTTCGGATGTTCAAGATTATTTACAAAATAATGGATTTAAAGTTTTAGCACATCGGAATGCATATATTCCTTTCTTTAAAGTAAAAACAGGAAATAAAAATAAAATTATTGATTCTCTTTCTTACAATTTAGAAATATAGATAGTTTTATAAATATATAATCAAAGCAAATATTAAACTGACTAGTCAGTAGCTAAATAAAATGGACGAAAATAGCGTACAAAATGCATTAAAAGAATTAAGAAAAGTAATTTCTAAAAGAAATTTTAAACAATCAATTGAAGTAATTATATCTTTCAAAGATATTGATATGGCAAAAGTTCCTAAATTGGAGCAATATATTAATCTTCCTTCAGGTAAAATAAAACAATCAAAAATTTGCGCATTAGTGGGTAATGAATCTGCTGATTCTGTAACTTCTGCAGATCATGTTATACTAAGTTCTGATTTTGGTAAATATAAAGAAAAAAGTAAAATAAAGAAATTGGCAAGACAATATGACTATTTTATTGCTCAAGCAGATATGATGCCTTTGATTGCTCAAACTTTTGGTAGATATTTTGGTCCAGTAAATAAGATGCCTAGTCCTAAGGCAGGTTGTGTAGTTCCTGCACGAACAAATATTGCTCCAATTGTAGAAAGATTAAGAAACACAGTACAAATTGTGGCAAATAAAAACCCATTTTTTATGTGCGGAGTTGGTGATGAAAGCCAAAAAGATGAAGATTTAACAAAAAATATTTTATCTATACTATCTTCTGCAGAAAATATTCTTCCAAACGGAAAAAATAATATTGGTAAAATATACTTAAAATCTACAATGTCTAAGGCGGTGAAAATATAATGACAACAGAATACGTTACAAGAGCATCAGGGAATAAAAAAGAATATGTAACTAACTTAACAAAAGAAATTGATAATTCAAAAGTTGTAGCAGTAATTGATCTTAATAATTTACCATCAAAACAATTACAAGGAATAAGAAATAATGTTGATTCTAAATTAAAAATTAGAATGGCAAAAAAAACATTATTATCTTTGGCATTAAAAAATTCTAAAATAAAAAATTCAGAAAAATTAATTGAATATTTTGACGGAATGCCTGCATTAGTTTTATTTGATGACGATTCATTCAATTTATGGACATTACTAAAAGAAAATATGTCCGATTCCTTAGCAAAGGCAGGACAACTTGCTCCATTTGATATAATTATTCCAGCAGGACCTACCGGTTTTGCACCTGGACCTATTTTAGGAGAATTAGGTGACGTAGGTATTAAGGCAGGAATAAATGCAGGTAAAATTGAAGTAAAGCAAGATTCAAAAGTTGTTTCTGAAGGTGAAGAAATAAGTGCAAAATTAGCTGCAATACTTTCAAGATTAGATGTTAGACCAATGAAACTTGGTTTAAACTTAATAGCATCGCTTGAAGATGGAACAATTTACTTAAGATCAACACTAGATGTGGATCCAGATGAATACATAGAAAAAATTAAGAATGCTTATTCAGACGCATTTAAATTAGGTATTGGTGCAAATATAGTAAATAGTGAAACAATTAAACACACAATACAAAATGCAGAAATGGATTCAATTAAATTAGCATATTCACAAGATATACTTGTTGAAAAAACAAAATCACTACTTTTATCTAAGGCAGAAGCAGAAGCTTCAGCATTAAATAAAAAGGTGGTAAATTAGGAGTAAAAAATGGAATATATATATGGCGCAATGTTATTGCACAAAGCAGGGAAAGAAATTACTTCAGAAGCATTAACTGCAACTTTGAAAGCAGCAGGAATTGATGTTGACGAAGCAAGAGTAAAAGCTACAGCTTCAGCTCTTAAAGACGTTGATATTGAAAAAGTAATTGCTGAAACACAAATTGCAAGCTCAGCACCGGCAGCAGCAGCACCGGCAGCAGCAGCTAGTGAAGCTCCAGCAGCAGCACCAGCAGAAGAAGAAAAAGCTTCAGCAAGTGATGAGGAAGTTTCCCAAGGTCTTGGTGCATTATTTGGATAATGCACCTTCCTCTTTGAGAGGGTATAAATGATGGATATAGAAGATCTAAATAGTAAGGCAAAAAAGATCAGTAATGATCTTAGAGAGCTAGGAACAAAAAAAGAGAAAAAATTCAAGGAAAAAAATAAACTTGAAAATAATCTTAACAAGCTTATAAAAGAAGCCAATGAACTAAAATCTAAAAAATCCCAACTTATTAAGGAAATAGCAGAAGCTAAAAAAAATAGAAATCAGTATAACTCGGAAGTTCAAACTGGTTTAAAGGAACTTAAAAAAATAAGAGATTCTTATTTAAGAAATCGAAAGAAAAATAATAATTCTGATAAATTGAAAAAAGATTTAGACGCTTTAAATTTTAGAGTTGAAACTGAATCTCTTTCTGGTAAAAAAGAAAAGGAATTGATGAAGCAAATTAAAGATATTAAAAAAGAATTAGAAGACAACGATAAAGATACAAAAAATAAGTATAATAAATTAAGAAAAGAACTTAAAAAAATAAAGAAAAAATCTGATAATTATCACAAAGAATTGCAAATAAAAGCAAAAGAATCCTCAGAAATATTTGACAGATTAACTCAAATATCTAAGGAAATATCTTCAATTAAGAAGGAAAAAAACTTAACAAAAGTTATACTTAATGGATTAAAAGATCAGATAAATACTTTAAACTCTAAATTATCTAGTGTTTTAAACGAAATGTCCAAAATACCTGGTGCAGCTAAATCTGCATTAACTTTTACTAAACCTAAAGATGAAAAAATAAAACTAACTTTGGGAAATAAGTTAGACAAAGATGCAATATTAAAATTACAAAAAAAGTTAATGAGGAAATAGTTTTAATCTTATTTCTTTATTAATAAATATGGATATTAAATTGCTAAAAAAGGAATTAAAATCAAAAACAGATAAAAATCCTGAAAAATATTATCCCATATCAGTTTTACAAAATCTAGGTTTTAATAGATCAACTTGTAAAAAATGTTCAACTAAATATTGGTCTATTGATAAAAGAAGTACTTGTGGTGAACCTGATTGTAATAATGGTTATAGTTTTATTAATAATTCACCAACAAAAAAGAAAATAGGATATATTGACACTTGGAAAGAATATTCAAAACATTTCAAAAAATTAGGTTACACTCCAATAAAGCGTTATCCTGTTGTTGCAAGATGGAGAGATGATACTTGGTTTACTCAAGCTTCAATTTATTGTTTTCAACCATACGTAGTAACTGGTCAAGTTAAACCTCCCGCAAATCCGTTAGTTATGTCTCAACCTAGTCTTAGATTTAATGATATAGATAATGTTGGTATAACTGGAAGACACTATTCTACGCATTTTCATTTAGGTCAACATGCTTTTGTTCCTAAAGAAGAATATGATCAAGAAAAATATTTATCTGATATTATTTCTTGGATAAAAGATGGAGCTAAAATACCTCTTGAAGAAATACAATTTCATGAAGATCAATGGGGCGGCGGAGGAAATCTCGGAACATCTTTAGAATATTTTTCTAATGGACTGGAGCTAGGTAATCAAGTTTATATGAAATATAAAATTACACCTAGCGGATATAAAGATTTACCACTTAACATTCTAGATATGGGATCCGGACAGGAAAGATATCCGTGGCTAACAAGCGGTAACCCGATTAGTTATGAGCTAACTATGCCGGATTCAATTAAATATTTGTATAAACAATCAGGAATAAAGCCTGACAAAAAATTATGGGAAAAATTTGTGCCTTTGTCCGGAAAATTAAATATTGATGAAGTTGATGATATTGAAAAAACTTGGTCAAATGTCTCTAAAAAAATAGGTTATACAAAAGAAGAATTAAAGAAAGAAATTTATCCTGTTTCTTCTCTTTATGCTATCGCAGATCACTTTAGAACATTATTATTTTCCTCGTCAGATGGTGCATTGCCTTCAAATTCGGGAGGCGGATATAATTTAAGATCAATTTTTAGAAGATCTATGGATCTATCAAATAAATATAATATTAATTTTGATTACAAAAAATTAATCGAATTACAAGCAAATTATTTGAAACCTCAATATCCTGAACTAAAAAAGAATATTAATACGGTTAACAAAATACTTGAGTCTGAAGAAAAAAAATATAAAAACAATATAGAAAATTCAAATAAATTACTTAAAAAAATTGTAATTGAAAAATTAACTTCTGAAAAAATGATAGAACTTTATGATTCTAAAGGTATATCTCCCGAACAATTAGAAAAAGTTGCAATTTCACAAAATAAGAAATTAAAAATTCCTGCAGATTTTTATACTAAAATTTCAGAGAGACATGAAAAAAATATAGTTCAGAAGTTTGAAGAAAATGAAGAAACAGAATTAAATCTAGAACCAACAATTAAATTATTTTGGGCTGATGAAAAATTAAGAGAATTTGAAGCAAAGGTCATTAAAATTTTTGATAATAAGGTAATATTGGATAAAACTTTATTTTATGCAACTTCTGGCGGTCAACTAAATGATACTGGTTACATAAATGGTTGTAAAGTAATAGACGTTTATAATAAAGGTCCTCATATAATTCATGAACTTGAAAATATAAATTTCAAAGAAGGAGATTTAGTTATTGGAAATATTAATGATATTAGAAGAACAAATACAATGAGACATCATACTGCGACTCATGTAGTTGGCGGTGCTGCAAGAATAGTACTTGGAGATCATCTTTGGCAAGGTGGATCTGATGTTAATCAAGATAGAGGAAGATTAGATATAACTCACTATGATAACTTGTCAAAAAAGGAAATCAAAAAAATAGAAGAAGTGGCAAATAAAGCAATTTCTCAAAAAATTCCAGTAACTAAGGAAATATATCCTAAAGATCAAGCTGAAAAAATATTTGGATTTACTCTTTACCAAGGTGGTTTTGTACCTGGAAGCGAAATAAGAGTTCTTCATGTAAAAGGATTTGATGCTCAAGCATGTGGAGGTACTCATTTAGATAACACTTCTGAACTTAAGAAAATTAAAATAATTAATTCAAAAAAAGTACAAGACGGATTAATTAGGTTAACATATGTGGCAGGAGATGTAGCAGAAAAATTAGAAATAGAAGAAAAAGAACTAGGAAAAGAAGTTATGAAAGCATTTGGATTTAATACAACTACTGATATTGAATCAATTGAATCCGCTGCAGAGATACTAAAAACTCAAAAAAATCATTTAGCAAAAAATATTACAAAATTCATGAATGAAACAAAAGATATAATGAATAAATTGGATTACTCGAGTAGCGAAATTCAATCTAAATTAAAATTTGATAAAAACAATATTGTAAAATCCGTAGAAGAACTATTTATTTTATGGAAAAAGACAAAAAAACAATATAAAAAACTTAGAAAATAAAAAAGGAACAATTAATTAAATAAATTGTCCCATTTTCCTGCTGCAATCATTTTTGATGCTTTATCTGCAGGAGT
>Ga0255759_10004427_pt1 | contig 12137 bp, 16 predicted proteins | sample 101ome_20_FD_179959 | JGI IMG/M metagenome (GOLD analysis project Ga0255759, IMG submission 179959) | Coastal salt marsh microbial communities from the Groves Creek Marsh, Skidaway Island, Georgia - 101404AT metaG (version 2) | ecosystem: Environmental > Aquatic > Marine > Intertidal zone >...
AGGTATTCATATCATTACAAAAAGATTATCCAGATGTAAGTTTTGAAGCACTATTAGCAAAACCAAATGGCTCAGTATCAAGAGTAAGATGATAAACATAACCGAAAAAGCAAAAGACTATTTAACAGAAATGACATGGGCTAAAGATAAAAAGTATGCGTTTCTTTCTGTTAATGGTGGTGGCTGTTCCGGATTTCAATATAAATGGGATATGTTAGATAATCCAGTAGATGGCCATTTAGTAGAAGATATCTTGTACATAGATAGAATTGCAGAAATGTTTGTTATAGGTTGTACAATAGATTATGTTACAGAGTTTGGAGGATCTTATCTTAAGGTCATTAATCCTAACGCAGTCGCTTCTTGTGGTTGCGGTGAAAGCTTTGCTGTGTGAATAGAAAAAAACGTAAAGACGACGATATTGAAATAATGATATTTGCGTTTGTATTCATTATGCTTCAAATTCTTGGTGTATATTTAATTTTTTCAACTTAAATGCATTTTTTCCTTTACATTTACTAAAAACTATGGTAGAATAGTATCTATAATTGAAGGAGAGCTAAATGTTAAATTATAATCTAAATAACCCAACACCATTTATTAAAAAATATATTTCTAAACACAATCATATTATTAACAAATTCGCGGATTTACTATTTTCAGATCCAAACACTACTAAATCATCACAATATAATTCACTACCACCATTAACTCAAAAACTCATTTTCGAACTATCATTATACAAACTCGAAAACGGCCGTGATTTTTATCTATAAAATCACATTTTTTCCTTTACATTTACAAAAAACTATTGTATAATAGATCTATAATCGAAGGAGAGCTTATGACTACATTACAACAACATTATATTAAATTTCAATCACTACCAACAATTCCACATAAAATTCAATATTTACAACAAAACCAAAACGAATTATCACAATATAATATCAACATACCAAACCTCATCAACGGTTGGACTACTAATAATTGGCCTTGGCTTCGTCCAAAATCAACTAATCACCCAGGATTCTAATGGCATTTTACACAAACTTATATCGATACAAAAATAATATCTTCTATCGTGGTTATTCAAATAACGGCGATAGGGTTATTAAAAAAGAACATTACAAACCAAAGTTCTATGTCACATCAAATACTAAAACAAATTTTAAAAGTTTGGATGGACAATACGTTGGACCTGTAGAATTTAATAGTATGTATGAAGCTGGTCAATGGTTTAAAGATAATGTTGAAGTGTCAGGTAGAAGTATATACGGCAACAAAAGATTTGTTACACAATATGCTATGGATAAATTTCCACAGGATATTCAATTCGATCGTAATATGATTAACGTTGGTACATTCGATATTGAAACGGATTATGATGATGGCTTTCCATATCCAGACCAAGCTGCTCATACTATATTATCGATATCATATAAGTCAAGTAAATTTTCAACATATCATGTCTGGGGTTATGGCGATTTTAAAACTGAAGACTCTCTTATAAAAGATGTTAAGTATGTTCAATGTAACAGTGAAGAAGAACTTCTTACTAAATTTATAGAATTCTGGTCTCATCCAGATATTACACCTGATGTTATAACTGGTTGGAATACAAGATTTTTTGATATACCATATATTATTAATCGTGTTTCTAAAGTCTTAGGCATTGAATGGTTATCAAAGTTTTCTCCTTATGGATTACAAATACCACCTCCAAGAATGGTGCCAAGTCGTGGTAAAGAAAATATGGTTTATGAAATTCCTGGAATACAAACACTTGATTACATGGAATTATTTCAAAAGTTTGGTTATACGTATGGTCCTCAAGAATCATATGCATTGAATCACATTGCTTATGTTGTACTTGGTGAAAAGAAACTTTCATATGAAGAATCAGGTTCACTTAAAAATCTTTATAAAGATGATTATCAAAAGTACATTGATTATAATATGAAAGATGTTCAACTAGTTGATAGGCTTGAAGAAAAACTTGGATTGATTACTTTGGCTATTACTGTAGCTTATAAGGGTGGTGTTAATTATCAAGACACATTTGGTGTTACAGCCATATGGGAATCAATTATTTGTAGAAAATTAAATCAACACAATATTATAACTCCTCTTACTCAACAGTTTGACGATTATCAAATTATTGGTGCAACTGACACATCTAAAAAGAATCCGTCACCAGCTTTTCGTGAACAAGGTAAAACACATAACATAGCTGGTGGTTATGTAAAAGATCCAATTCCCAAAAGATATCAATGGGTAGTATCATTTGATTTGAATTCTCTATATCCTAATATCATTGTTCAAAACAATATGTCACCAGAAACAATAGTAAGTCATATTGATGATCCTGATAAATACGTTAGAGCTGCTAATGAAACATATTATCGTAAAGATTTTCAAGGCGTACTTCCACAAATCATTGAAGAATATTATGATGAACGTGTATCAGTAAAGAAGATGATGTTGGCTGCTAAATCTCAAATACAAAAAGGTTATACGGTTCAGCTTGATAAAGAAATAAACACTCTTGAAAATCGTCAAGTAGCTATTAAAATCTTGCTTAATAGTTTATATGGTGCACTTGCTAACAAACACTTTTTATATTTCAGACCAGCACTTGCTGAAGGTGTAACTCTTACTGGTCAAAAAGCAATTAAGTGGGCTGAACAAACTATGAATAAAGAATTAAACAAGTTACTTAAGACTGATAAAGATTATGTCATTGCTATTGATACGGATTCTTTGTACGTTAACTTTGGACCACTTGTGGAGAAATTCACACCAAAGAATCCCGTTTTATTCTTAGATGAAATTTGTAAGAAACATTTTGAACCTGCTATAGAAAAAGCTTATCATGAATTTTACATTATGCACAATGCATATAAGAATAGAATGGTCATGGCAAGAGAAGCAATATCAGATGTTGGTATCTGGACTGCAAAGAAAAGATATATTCTCAATGTACATAATAATGAAGGTGTTCAATATTCAGAACCAAAACTTAAGATTATGGGTATTGAAGCAATTAAATCATCAACACCTGAAATAGTTCGTAATAAATTTAAAGAAGCATTTAGACTTATAATATCTGGTACTGAAGCTGAAACACAAAAGTTTATTGCTAACTTCAAAGCAGAATTTAAAACTTTGCAACCGGAGGAAGTGGCTTTTCCACGTAGAGTTACAAACATTACAGATTGGCATGATAGAAAAACAATATTTAAAAAGAGTTGTCCAATACACGTTAGAGGTTCTCTATTACATAATTATTATCTTAAAGAAAATAAACTAAATAACAAATATGAACTTATAACAAATGGTGATAGAATTAAGTTTGTATATTTAAAATTACCAAACTCTATAAAACAAAATGTTGTATCATTTAAAGATGTATTACCAAAAGAATTAAAGCTACATAACTATATTAACTATGATTTACAGTTCGAAAAAACATTTATCGAACCACTGAATTTAATACTCAACCCAATCGGTTGGAGTGCCGAAGAACAAGCAACACTGGAGGATTTTTTCGTATGAGTACAAACTGGTTTAAAGATATGCAAGACATGCATAAGAAATATGGTGTCGACAAATGGATGAATGAAGAAAAGAAATCCGATTGGTCTAGACTAAATAAGTACATGGATTTTAGAATTAAAATGATGCAAGAAGAACTTGATGAAACAAAGCAAGCATTTAAAGATAATAATCCAGAAGAAATAGTTGATGGTATTATAGACCTATGTGTTTTTGCTATCGGCACACTTGAAGTATTTGGTGTTGATGCTAATAAAGCATGGGATCAAGTATATAAAGCTAATATGTCAAAGGAAGTTGGCATTAAAGAAGGAAGACCTAATCCACTTGGTTTACCAGATTTAGTAAAGCCTGAGGGATGGGAAGGTCCAACACATGAGGGCAATCATGGAAATATCACTGACTCTTTTCAATAGTATATTTGATAATAAAACTGAGAAAAAGTTAAAGTTTGAAAACTTTGATGCTTTCGAAAAAGCATTGTATGGTCTATCAAATCGAGTTATAAAAACTAAGAAAGATGCACCACTTATGTCGCCGGCACAGTATAAACCTAATACTACTCGTGCGAATGATAACGTTACAATATGGGCTGGCTGGTGCGCAGTCGATGTTGATGATTTTAAATATGAAGGAGATTTATATGACAATCTTCGTGCTAAGTTTGGTAGTTATAAGTTTGTCTGCTATTCTACTGCTAGCAGTACACAATCTTTACCAAAGTTTCGTATTGTCTTTCCACTTACAAAAAATGTTCAAGCTGAAAAGATTCGACACTTTTGGTTTGCTCTCCAAACGATACTCGGCGAAGTTGGAGATAAACAAACCAAAGATCTATCTCGCATGTATTATATTCCAGCAAAATATGATAATGCTTTTAATTTTATCTTTAGTAATGATGGCGTTGCTATCGATCCTGATGTGGTAATGAACAAAGTTCCATACAGAGAAAAGTCCGGAAGTAATTTTTTCGATAGACTACCAGAAGATATGCAAAAAGAAATTATAGAACATCGTAAATCTAAACTTGATAATACAAATGTAAATTGGTCATCATATAAGAATTGTCCTTTCTTTCCAAAACAATTAGAAAAAGAATATCGAATGATAAGTAGTACCGGTTGGTATCATAAGATGTATCAGATCATGGTTGCTACAGCTGGTAATGCTGTTAAAAACAAATATCCAATTACAGCTCAAGAAATTACAGCATTATGTAGAGAACTTGATACTGAAACTGGTAATTGGTATAAATCCCGTCCATTAGAAAAAGAAGCTGATAGGGCTCTAGAATACGTCTATAAAAATATTTAACTTAAATGCATTTTTTCCTTTACTTTTGCTAAAAACTATGGTAGAATAGATCTATAATAAAAATTTGGGAGTCACTATATTATGATGTACAGAAATCTTAACATAACACATAAAACAATAAAACGTCAAGACTATATTCATCTTATCATTGATAGAAAAGTTAATACTGATCCGTTAGGTCAAAGACCGCCTGTAGCAAATCCAAAAAAATCTACAGGCATTTTGGATGCATCATTACAAGGCCTAGGCCAAGGTGCAATATCTTTAAGAGATATAAGAAATGACAAACTAGCTCAACAAACATATAAAGGATATGACGAATTGGTAATTGATGGAGGTCATAGATCACGTGATTGGGTAGATTTTTTTCAAAATATAATTCCAAGCAGTAACGGTTACTTTAAAGATTTATCACGTGATTTAAGAAATGAATGGCTTAATGACCCAATCATCTTAGAAATATATGAATGCACATCTAAACAAGCAAGAGATATTTTTAGAGCAATTAATAGTTCTACTGCAGTTAATCAAATAGAAATGTTAATGTCTGATGAGTCATCAGAATTAACTAAGTTAATTAGATCACAAACAAAAACATATGAAGAGTATGAAGAAGAAAACCAAAAGAATCATGAAATATTTGATACTGATGGTGATAAAGCTAAATATTTTCAAGAAAAAACATGTAATCCTAGAAGAAAATGGGACGAATGGGTAGCTACCGCGGTCGGAATGATTATAACAGATGAAGCTGTAAACTTTGATATATTAAATAATTTAGTTGATAATCGTGAACTTGAAATAACAAGTACTCACAAAAACAAACTTAAAGAATTTCTTGACTTCGTTTTTAAATGCAAACCAAAATACCCATATTACACTGGAATTAAATTTTATACAGCGATGTGCTGGTGGTTTAATAAACCACAAGGTAAAATTCTTAATTATGAAGAATTTAGTAAACATCTATGGAAAGCATTATCTCTCATGACTAATAACTCAAATCAATATGATGACGTTACAAGAAAAGAGCATAAACGAATGTTGCAAAATAGTTTCAATAGAGATGATCAAAAACAAGCTGCAGAAATGCTTAATAACCATATGGAATTAACTGAAGATGTTTTTAATACAACAAAAAGAACATTATCATTTAATGATAGGGTATCATTGTTAGACGAGCAATTCGGGTTATGTTACATAGATGGTAAAGAGTTAGATATTAATGATGCAGAATATGGCCATAACATTCCTTATTCAAAAGGCGGCGATTTAAAAGGCGGTCGAATGATTCGTAGAAAACACAATCGAAATATGAGTGACAAATATACTATCGAAGAATATAAAAAAATTTGGAAGGAATCAAACAATTAATATGTTAATAACTTTTTTTCATTTAAGTGCATTTTTTCCTTTACAAACGGTAAAAAATAGTGTATAATAATACTATAAAATTAAAAAGGGAGTTTATTTTATGTACAAAGGTTTTCAATTCGAATTATTTCAACCATCATGGGGTGTAAATCCTGGTTTTAAAAATTTAGCTGATAAGCTAAACGAGCTCTTACCTTTACAAGGTAAAGTCCAATTTCCAAGATCTAAAAATAAAAATCTTGAATTATTTCGAAAAGCACAAAATGCTATTTACGATCTTTTTAATAATGGTCTCTGTAATAGAAGATCTGAGTTTGTAAGTCTCTTTGGTTTCTCACCATCATCTTCAAAATATTGGACTAATGTTAGTCTTAATGATATTGAAAATACAGTTGAAAAAAGATTTACACGAATTATTTTATCAGCAGCTAAAGAACAGGGAGTTCAATAATGTATTACGTTGATGCTTTTAAAAGTGATGTTATAATTGATATGAAGACTGGTATGGAAGTACGTGATAGTAGTATTAAGTCTGATGGAAAAAGATACAGATGGTTTGATGAAATGATGGTTTCTTCTTCTGGCCATATTAAAAAAGAAAACGCAATTGCTGAAATAAAAAAGCTTGAAAATAAAGGTTATAGAGTTGAAATGGAGGAATGTTTATAATGTTAGATTGGAATCAATTCGAAAATGAAGCTAAATACGATGCTGATGGCGAAGTAAGACATGACAATATTACTTATGTTGGTGATGTTGTTGAAACTAAATATGGTCTAAATAAGATTAAAAAGATTGAGTTAATGCCAGAACCGAGACATTACTCTAAGTGTGGAATAAATGTAAATAAAATGTTTACATCTATGCTAAACTATTGTATAATAGATCTAGATAACAACCATTTTGTATATGGAGATGAGGTAAACAATGCCAATAATTGATAGAAAAGAATCAGTTGCAGTCTTACAAGAATGTATGGACTTACAACTTAAAAAATCAAAAGACTATCAAAGTGATAGTTCCAATGTAACACAAGCAATGCATTACCGTAGAGGTGTGGATACAATCCATGATGTTATACTCGGTAAACTTATGCGTGCTACATCATTACTTGAATCTGGTAATGATCCAAACTTCGAATCACTTGAAGATACTTATAAAGATATGATTAATTATGCATCATTTGCAGTATCATACATGCGTGGTAAGATGGATGGTCAAAGTCCTGATAGAGACATGTTTAATAAACCGAAAGTGAAAAAAAATGTTGGATATTAAAACTGAACAAATAAGAAATTTATTTAAGTCTAAACTTTCTGATGAAAAGTTTTCAATAGATAAAACTGGTCAAAAAACCATTGAAGTGATTGGTGCTTCTTTTCTTGCAGATGAACCATCAATATTTGGTACTCCTAGTGATGACTATATTAATCACGAGATTCTTTGGTATCAATCACATAGTTGTAATATCAATGACATCTACTCAGGTGAACGTGAACCACCTAAAGCTTGGCAATTAAGTGCCAATAAGTACGGTGAAATCAATTCAAATTATGGTTGTCTTATTGGCTCTGATAAATACTACGGTCAGTATGGTATGGCACTTGACGAGTTACTTTATAACAAAGATAGCCGTCGAGCTTCTATGATATACCAAAGACCATCAATATGGGTGGAGTATGAAGAAGATGGTAAAAATGATTTTATATGTACTAATGCCGTTACTTATTACATTCGCGATGATGAACTACACGCAGTCGTACAAATGCGTTCAAACGATGTCGTGTTCGGATACAAAAATGACTATGCTTGGCAGCTTCATGTTTTAGAAGAACTAGTACATGATTACAACAGTTGTAAAACTGATTCTTATGAAGAAATAAAACCTGGCGATATTATATGGCAAGTACAAAACTTGCATGTCTATGAAAGGCACTTTCATCTTGTCAAATAAATGGGATAAAAGATTTTTAGAAATGGCTCAACTTGTTTCGAGTTGGTCAAAAGATCCATCTCGAAAGGTTGGAACTATTGCTGTCAGGAATAGAACAGTTATAGCTCAAGGTTACAATGGTTTTCCTCGAGGTATTAAAGATGATGAAAGATATAATGATAGAGAAACTAAATATAAATACGTCGTACATTCAGAAATGAATGCTATATATAATGCAGCACAAAATGGTGTATCTCTAGAAGGATCAACCATATACACTTATGGTTTACCAATATGTCATGATTGTGCAAAAGGGTTAATACAAGTAGGTGTGAAAAGAGTCGTATCACCTATACATGAAGTTCCTGAACATTGGAAGCTTTCATGCCGTATGACTAAAGAAATGTTTGAGGAGGCGAATATATTATGGGATTGGATAAAGTTTTAGTTATTGGTCATAGTCCGGGTAAAACACCCATAAATAAACGTAAGAATGGATCACCAACATTAAATAGATTAAACCGTTGGCTCGATGCATGTGAGGTAGATCTATACAGCTTCAGCAACATCTATGCACACCACAAGGAGTTGTTGAAAATAACTGATATAGATGAAACATATGTTTATAAAATCACTAAAAATTATAATAAAATTATAACATTAGGCGGTTTTGTATCACAATATTTCACTAAAAGAGGTATAAAGCACTTTCCTGCTCCACATCCCTCGCCACGTAATAGAAAGTTTAATGATAAATCGTATGAACCCATGGTTATAAATCAATTGAAGGAGTATTTGAAATGAAGATAGGTGTATTATTAGGTAGAGGTGTAGAAGGTGTAGGCTTAACTAAAAACGTAGTTGAGTTTCAAAGGCTTTTCCCTGGCGTAGAAGTATATGCTACAATCGATAAATTGTGGCAAAGAATGAATTCAATGGATTTTAAAGTAAATTACTTTAGAGGTGCGGATTGGGATCAGATAAGTAAACCAACAAAGAAATTTCCAGATTTATTAACATGTACACAGGTCATTGAAAGAATTAATCAACTTGATATGTGTATTGTTTGGAGTGTTCCATCTAAATCTCATCCAGAAGATTGCATTAGCAATTTTATAAAGATGATGGACGAAATTAAAGTACGTAAATCATTAGTTCAAGTTGATCATAAAATACATTCAATCAACAGGAATGCCGGACTAGTAGATATTTGTTCTAAGATGAATGTTCTTATGTGTCATTATATTGAAAATCCTTTTGGTAAATGGGTTAAAAAGAACAAGATTAAAACACCACTCACAAATATGGGTATAGGATTTAATTTTAATAAAGACTACTGGAAACCTATTGAACAACAAGATCCTTATCTTGTAAGATGGGTTGGTCGTACAGCAATGTGGAAAGGTCCAGATGTTATGATTGATTTCCATAATGATCATCTTAAAGAACTTGGATTTAAAACTATATTAGAAGGTTTAGAAGCTTCAATTAATTATCCTGCAGTTCTTTATAAAGATCCAAAACAAATGAAAGACAGAAGAGAAGTGATAAATTATTTCAGGCCTGAAAAAGGTATTGACAACACAGGTAAACATCCTGACTATGGTAGTGAAACTTCTGGACAAGGTGCATACTTATATGGAGCATACACTCATTCTGAAATGATGGAGCGTATGAGTGTCGGTGGATTTGGCTCTGATCTCATGTATTTTAAAGATGATATATATGGCAACAATGTCGAATATTGTCACACTGATTGTTTTGCCGCCGGAGTTATTCCAGTTTTTCATAAACACTTTTGTGATCACGTTATTCATAAAAAGCAAGGGAAGCCAATAAGTCAGTGCATAAATACTGGTACACTTGCAGTGGATGCAACTAATGCTGCAGAAGTTGCAAACAGTATGCTCTTATTAGCTAAAGATAATGTTAAAAGAGATGAATGGAGAAATATGATGTTTGAGTTTTGGAAAGAACACTGTGATGCTAAAGCCGTGTATGATGACATCATAGATAATACATTAAATTATAATGAAAAGTACAATGTTATTGAAACAAGTTTGGAGGAATTTTTCGTATGAAAATAGCAATTACAGGATCAAGAGGTTTTATTGGAAGTCACCTCAAAGCAAGACTTGAAAAAGATGGCCACGAAATAGTTGAATGGGATCTTAAAGAACTTTCGAAATGCATAAAGGATTTTGAACCAGAAGATATTAATTACTGTATTCATCTTGCAGCATATGCTGATGTGAGAGCAAGTTTAAAAGATCCACAAAAATATTGGGTCAACAATGTAGAAAATACTACAAGAATACAAAATATATGTCATCATAATAATATACCATTACTTTATGCATCATCTTCTTGTATTCATAATTGGTGGTTATCGCCTTACGGTATTAGTAAGAAAGTAAATGAAGAAACTGCAAAGTTTGGTCAGGTAGGATTAAGATTTACTACTGTTTACGGTGATGGTGCAAGGGATTCTATGTTAATTGGAAAATTAGTAAACGGCACTATTAAGTATCTTACCAGACATACTCGAGACTTTGTACATGTAAGTGATGTTGTAGATGCTATCGTTTTACTTATGAGCAAAGACATAAGATCGTTGAAGCCGGCCTATGATATAGGCACTGGAAAAGGTAACGTAGTTGAAGATCTCGGTGTATTAGCCGGATGGCAAGGCATTGAAGTTACTGATGGTGATACATGTGAAGCACAAAATAATACTGCTGATATATCTGCAATGAGAGAATTAGGTTGGGAACCAAAAGTAGACGTACGAGATTACATCGTACAAAAAACAATTCAAATGGCAGGCCAATGAATTATGCAAGTATAGTTCCATTAATAGGCGGTGAAACCATCGCCATGGAACGCGTATTTAAAAAAAGACCGGAGTATATATTAAGTTATGAAGATTTCAAAGCAAACGATACTCACTTGGTGGAGTATTACAAAAGAGAAGTTCCCTACTATCTTTTGGGAAACGATAGGAGTTATGACTTACCTTCTGTCGATGTTGTTAATACCGTGTGCCCTTGTGCTGGTTTGTCTAGTCTCAATACTTCAGCATCTTCTGATGCTGCTGCTAACGATTGGATGCTTACCTCTGCTAATTATGTCTTGGGTACACTCAAACCTCAAGTATTCTGGGGTGAAAATGCACCAAGGCTCGCTTCAAAGATGGGCGAACCAATTGTCGAAAATCTCAGAGCGATTGGAAGAGAGTTTGGATACACTTTCAGCTTATATAAAACGAAGTCTCTCCTACATGGACTCGGACAAGTAAGAGACAGATCATTTTATTTTTTCTGGAAAGGCGATAAAGTACCTCAGTTTGAATATATAAAAAGGGAACATGAAAAAATTGAGGATACGATACGTTCCGTGAAACGCAGATCAGATGATCCGATGAATGTCCTTACTAACACCAATGTTCCTTCACAAGACCCATACTATCGATATGTCTTAGAAGAAATGCATGGTGGTATAACGCATAAAGAGTTCCAAAACAAAATTGAAAAAAGTTATGATGTTTTACATTACATAGAAGATAACGAACATTCGTATGACCGTGTAACAAATTGGATGTCGGCTCATGGTTATGAAAAACAAGCACAGCGTTGCAAAGTCATGCATGAAAAATTAGCATCTGGTGGAAACATTATGAGAAGAGGCGTATATGTACCAAAGAATTATATTGGTGCTTTTGTAGGCAGTGCACCTACAAAGCTTACACATCCAGATGAAGATAGATTTTTAACAATAAGAGAATGTTTAAGTATTATGGGATTACCTGAAGATTTTATTTTACAAGGTGGTCTTAAAAATTTAAATCATATATGTCAGAATGTACCAGTCACAACAGCAAGTGATATGGCGGAACACGTTTTAAAATTTTGTGATGGTAGATTGAATAACCAGTTATGGGATCAAGACTTTATGGTAC
>Ga0255759_10004431_pt1 | contig 12132 bp, 12 predicted proteins | sample 101ome_20_FD_179959 | JGI IMG/M metagenome (GOLD analysis project Ga0255759, IMG submission 179959) | Coastal salt marsh microbial communities from the Groves Creek Marsh, Skidaway Island, Georgia - 101404AT metaG (version 2) | ecosystem: Environmental > Aquatic > Marine > Intertidal zone >...
CGCCTGGATCCTTTGCTGACGATACGCGCTGATCTCTGCCACTTCCTGCTCGAGGGTTTGCTGCAGGACTGCGAGTTGGGTCTGGAGTCTTACAGTATCAGGGTCCGGTTCCGCCGCTATAGCGGCCCGCTGTTGCTGATACTCCTTGAGTTTCAAGAGTTCTTTCTTGAGTGCCTTGCGCAGCATGAAAAGCTCAGCCTGAGCTTCTTCTCGCCAGACATCGGGCTGAGCGTCCAGCTCACGGCGTTTCTCCCGGTAGGCTTGCAGATGTTCAAGTTCCGCCTCGAGTGATTCTCGCAGTCGGGGGATGTCGTCATCGAAGTCAAAGTCCATGAGCTTCTGTCCTCTGGTCTCAGTTAGCGCTGGTTCATCGACCAGCCTTGGATCGGTTTCCGGTGTTGAAGCGTCGTGCAGTTCGTTCGTGGAATCCCCGCCATTCTGCCCGGTGATTTGGGGGGTGGGTGGTACCGGTGCTGATTCTTTCAGGAGATCGTTCAGCAGGTCGTGGTCGAAGTTTGTGGCGACGAGCAGTTCGAAGCCCTCGTCGCAAGCCTTTGACTCAAGTACGACGGCGTCGGGCCCGGCTTCTTCGCGAACCCGTTCGCTGGCCTGGTCCTTTTCTTTGACGATTAAACGCTTCAGCTCCACTTTCTTCATTCATTCCTGGATGTCAGCAAGGAATCAGCAATTTCCATTCCAGTTTTTGTGAAAATGGCTAGAGCATAGATGCGGCGAGCCTCCCAGCCGTTTTGCAATTACTGCTGGGAGAAAAAAGTGGGTTGTTTGGGGCTGGATCGTCAATTTCTTGACGCTACCAGCTATCTGCTCGTACTTCGCGACATCCGTCTCAGAAAATGCTCGCAGCAGCACGAAGCAACACATGAGCAGCGACATTGCCAAAACTTAAGGTGCTTTTGGATTGCCAGGAATTGGGCAGGTCAGACGTAGGGCCTGAGCAGTTTAAAGACGTCTGGTGTTAGCACGACATGCCTTGGACTTTGCAGGTCGGGCAGGTAGTGGCCAAGACCCGGCAGGCGCAGGCAGCCATCAGCCTCGGGGTCGACAACAGACTGTGTTTTAAAGTCTTCTTCGGAAAGAATAAAACTCTCATCAACCAGGTGCTCAGCGAGTGCCGAGAGTCGCTGAGCCTGTCTCGTGGTGTAGCCGTCTCGTGGGATCCACGAGATAGCCATGGGCAGGGCTTCCTCATCCAGCATCTTCATGACGTAGTATCCCAGCCGGGTAATCAAGACAAACTTCCCGGTCAGAAATGACAGATTCAGTGTGTGGGAAAACGTTAAAGACAGCGGAATAAGGTGAAAAGTGATTTCTTTCATGGTGTGAGCTTGCTCGCGGCGAATCAGTCGCTCAAGCAGGTGCAGGCTGAGTCTGCATGACGAGTAGATTTCGGTGCCTTGCCCAAAGTCGGTTCGAACACACTTGACGGGATCCATGACGATCATCTGTAAATCAAGCACAGGTTCTGCCGGCAGATTGTCGTCCAGCGAGCCCTCAACCATATCAATGAGCGTGTACACTTCGAGGGTTTTCTTCGATGAATATGATGGCCTGGCGGTCGTGTGAAAGACAATCAGGTCGCCGTAGGCCGCATTGAAATTTTCGATGAATGCTCTGACGTGCTTGGTGAAGCTCTGGCCAGGCAGCGTGCGTTTCTGACGATAATAGTCGTTGCGATGCCTGAAGGCAGCGCGTAGTTCACGCTTCAGGATCGCGCGCGCATGGCTATCATCTCGGATGGGAGTTCTGTCGACGGAAGCTCCTTCAGTCACGGCTTTACTCTTAGAAACTGCCTACAGTGGCACTATAGCATCAGTATAGATGGAACGGCCCCGGGTAGTTTGCTGGTTGCACTCTTCTGTTCAGATTTTTCTGTCGATGTTCTGAACCAGCAGTGACCACCCGATCGCGCCTACAGTCGGCCAAGATGCTTGATACACTTAGAGCCAGCTTTAACTGTTGATTTTCTGCATCAGCATACTGTGACCGCTTGCATTGATTACTACTCAAGTATCATGCCAGGCAGCTAGTGGATTTTAAGTTTCTGATTTGTATAGGATTATTTTTTTAGTCAGACGGCTGCAGAGTTTCGCCTTACCTGCCCGGCGTCAATGTTTCGTAGAATTGCGGTGACTTTTGACACCAGCCGACGAAGCCGAATGGGTTTGGGCCCGGGTCAGCCTTGTGTGTCCGTTGATAAGTTTGCAGGGCGAGTATGACCACTTAACCGACAAGCATACGGTCGATAATGTTTGCCAATACCTGGAATCGAACGGGCTTAAACACCACTTCAACGTTAAGATTGTCAATGTTCTCTGGCACTTCCAGGTGCCCGGTAGATACGATGGCTGGTGTATCAAACCCCAGGTCCCGTAGTTGCCGCACCAGCTCAAGCCCTGTCATCTCAGGCATTGAATGATCTGTCAGGAGCAGGTCAATCGAATGGGCCTGGTTTCTCATTATATCTAGTGCGTCTGACCCATTACTTGAGAGGGTGACATCATAACCCCGGGCGCTGAAATACTCGGCGTAAATATTCGCAAGTTCCGTTTCATCTTCCACGACCAGTATCCGGTCACCGGGCTTTTGCGCGGGTGTGCCGGGACGTTCTGTGCTTTTCGCTTCAGGGCTGAGTTCGAGATCACTGATGGGTAGATAGACTTCAAAAGATGTGCCTTTGCCCTCGCTGCTCTTAACAGCGAGATGGCCCTGGTGGTCGGCAACGATGCGCGAGACCACAGCGAGGCCAAGGCCGCTGCCTTTGCCCACTTCTTTTGTGGTGAAGAAGGGGTCGAAAATGCGATCCACTAGGTCTTGCCGAATGCCCGGACCACTATCAGACACCATGATTCGAGCCCAGTGTCCTTGTTCATGGTTGGGCGCGACAAGAGGACAGTGATCCTCCCGCGTCAGCTTCACCCCCAGAAGTCCACCGGATTGCTCCATTGCCTGGTAAGCGTTGGTGTACAGATTGGTGACGATTTGCTGGATCTGGCCGCCATCAGCCTCTATTGCCAGGGGCTCACCAACGTCTGTGTAATTAATGTTGATGCTGGCAGGAATCGTTGCCTTGACCATTTCCAGTGCATCCACGGTCAGCCTGCACAGATCAATGATCTTTGTCTCTGGTTTTGTGGTGTTGCTGAACATGAGTATCTGCTGCACAAGTTTGGCTGCTCGCCGGGAGGCAGTCAGTATTTTTTGCAAGTTGGCTTGATTGGTGGCTTCGTTGCCGAGAGAGATCTCGGCTAGACCCTGGATCGTCGCCAGGACATTGTTGAAATCGTGAGCGATTCCGCCTGCAAGCGTCCCTACTGTCTCCAGGCGTTGTGCATTGACGAGTTGCGCTTCCAGCTGACTTTGCCGGGCACTCATTCGAATCGCGTTGATGATGGTACCGCAGGTTGTTAAGAACGGATTCAGAAAATCAGCGATGGTAGAGTCGTATCCATCGGGTCGATTCGCAATGCCTACCAAACCCAACATGGTTTCGCCGTGATAGATGGGCAGCCCAAGAAAGGCATCAAGGCTCGGGTGCCCGTCGGGGATGCCGCCTGCACGTGTATCCTCTAAAGGGTTGTTGGCGATTTCCAGCTCGCCGCTTTTGAGCGCGGCGCCAAACAGCGTCTCGAGGTTTGTGAATTCCAGGCCACTGTCAACGTTGTCGTTATATAATGCGCGAGTTTCGTCGCTTCAGGCGATATCAGTAATGGCATGAGTCTTCAGGTATGGCAGTTCATCCTTGTAGAGTACCTCGCCGATGAATCCATACTCGCTGTTTGTCAGCGTGAGCAGGTTGGCAAGCAGATCTCGAAAAGCCGCTTTTGATTCTGTATCGATAAACTTAGTTTGGGCCTCGTGGATCGCAGCCAGTAATTGAAGTTGCGGGTGCATGGAGCAAGTCGCCTCGCGCTTAAGTTAAAGCTCTAACGATTCGGATGGCGATTCGTTGTCGTGAAGTCTGAATTTCATCGAAAAGGTCTCAAGTGCGATAGTGCAGTTGACCTGTTTTTCCCCATCCGGGTTAAACCTGTCATTAAGGCGCATGAGTTTCGGTATCAGTCGTGTATTATGCCTATTTTTTGCTGTCACCATCACTCAAAAGCTGCGGACCATTGCCAACAAGCCGCTTGGAGCATTGTTGAAGCGCTAGATGCGGGTTGCGGAGGATGAGGCTGGTCCTGGCGCCAACCCAAAAGAGCACCATTGCATGAGTTCGTGTGGAAGTAGAAAAGGCGTAGCGTTATTGCTTGGCGCCTTCCTGTACGCAACTTCTGTTTTTGGCGCAGAGTCCGTTGTTCTGCAGTTGAAATGGCGACATCAGTTCCAGTTTGCTGGCTACTATGCGGCAGTAGAGAAAGGTTACTTCGCTGATGCCGACCTCGAGGTAACCTTCATGGAACTGTCGGAACGAGCTAACGCCGTGCAAAGCCTGGTGTCTGGCAAGGCCGACTATGTTGTGACGGATGCGAGTCTTCCTGCTGACCTCGCCAGTGGCCGCCGAGTGGTCGCCCTGGCTGCGACATTCCAGCACAGTCCGCTGGCTTTTCTGGTGCTGGAAAGCTCAGGCATACGCAGCTTCCGTGATCTTCGTGGCAAAAAACTCATGATCGGGTCCGGACGTGATCGGGCCTCCCTGATTGCGGCACTGCGTCGCTCAGGGCTGCAAAGCGGAGACTATGAACTGTTTCCCTGGTCCAACAATGTCGAGATGTTGGGTACAGGAGAAATCGACGCTTTCCCAGCGTACCTCACTGACGATTTTTCATATCAGCAGAGCCTGAGACAACCCACTCGCTTTCTGCATCCATCTTCTACGGGCATCAACTTTTATGGTGATGTGCTGGCGACAACCGAGCAGGAACAGCTCGCACGACCTGACAGGGTTGAACGCTTTCGTGAGGCCAGTCTCAAAGGCTGGCGCTATGCTGTTGAAAACCCTGACGAAATCATCGAAGTCATTCTCAGCGATTACAACTCGCAGGGTCTCAGTAAACAGCAGTTGCGGGCTGAGGCTGAAGCGACAATCGACCTGATACAGCCCATGATTTTCGAGCTCGGTTATATGAGTCGCAAGCGATGGCTAAACATCGAAGACACCTATCTCGACGTCGGTTTGATCGATTCCCGGGTGAATGTAGAAGATTCGCTGATCTTTGCGGCTGAGGAAGAGTTATCACTTAATGAGGGGCTGGCGCGCTACGGCATATCCTTGCTGATTTTTGGGGGAGCATTCCTGCTCCTCACGGTGTCTCTTTTTCTCTACCAGACCCGGCGCATTGTTCGTGACCGAACGAGGGAACTGCGACGGCGAAGCGCTGAACTTCAAAATCTCATCGATACGGTGCCAGGTTCGGTTGCGACGATGGATCGCGGTTACAACCTCTTAAGCATGAATGAGTATGGCATCAATATGTTCGAGAGGCAGATTGATGATTGGGCTACGATCAAAACCAGAGAGTTTGTGTATGCCGATGACATAAATGCTTATCAGGAATTTGTCTCAAAGGTCTTTGTCGAGGGGGAAGGGCGCCTGACTTATCGAGCGCTTGATCCAAGGGGCGAAATACTTTGGATTGAATCCTATGGCACGCTGCTGCAGAGCAGTACGAAGCGTGCGCCGGTCGGGTTGTTCCTGGCCTTCAATGTCACCGGCCGCAAGAAGCAGGAAGATGTCAATCGTGAGTTGCAGGATGTCGTAGAAAAACAAGACAAGCTTTCGCTGATTGGCCAGATCTCTGGCGGTATAGCGCACGATTTCAATAACGTGCTCGCCATCATATCGGGTAATGCTGAACTTGTCAGTCAATGCGAGCCATGCCATGGAGCAAACGGGCGTGCTCCACATCGAGACGCGTTGCGTGACCTCGGATCAAACCTGTGTAATCTGCGGCGAGTCACTTGCGGGTGCTGACTGGATTGAGCTGAGCGTAGTAGATGATGGTCATGGCATGGACCAGGCACTGATAGATAAAGTCTTTCAGCCCTTCTATTCGACAAAGTCTGTTGCTGAGGGCACTGGCCTTGGGCTGGCGGTGGTTAAGGGCATTATGAGTCGTGGGGGGCGACATATCTTTGTTGAGAGCGAGCCAGACAGCGGTTCGGCTTTCCGACTGTATTTTCCCAGTGTCGAAGGGTCTCCAATCGTAGAGCCAGAGAAGCCGCGGGTTGAGGAGCGTGCAGCCACTGAAGCGACGATTATGGTTGTAGACGATGAGGAGCGTGTGGCGGATATGATCGGATCTGCAGCAAAATCAGCCGGTCATCGCGTCGTCATATTCAATGACAGCAAAGAGGCGCTTGCTTACTTCGAACAGCATTCGGAAGAAATTGATCTCGTACTCACCGATCAATTAATGCCGCTGATGACCGGGGTGGAACTCGCCAGCGAGCTTAAATCAATCAAGCCCGGCCTGCCCATTGTGCTTTGCAGTGGTTACATCGGGAGTGACGAAAAAGAAATGGGCAGTGTTGATGGTTTCGTGAGCAAGCCGTTTCATATCAAAGAGCTGATAGCGGAATTCTCTCGCCTCTTGGCGGTTGCGGATGACTAAACTGCTTTTTTTCGATGATGAGGAAGTTATCCGAAAGGTTATGACAGAAGGCGCTTTGTCGCGAAGACTTACAATGGGCCCGGTATTTTGGAGGCGTTAAGGTTATGTTGAACATTGTTGCACCGGAATCAGTTGGTATGTCCAGCAAGCGTCTAAACCGCATCACGGACTGGATGAACAGGTTGGTCGACGGGAAGAAGCTGCCCTCGGCAAGTGTGCTGATAGGCCGACGAGGTGAGATCCCTTACTTCGAAACGACCGGTTACGCTGAGATTGAAACCGCGAGACGGGTTCAAAAGGACTCAATCGTCCGGATCTATTCCATGACTAAGCCCGTCACCAGTGTTGCGGCGATGATGTTGTACGAGGCAGGCGGGTTTCAGCTTGATGACCCTGTCTCTGCCTACCTGCCTGAGTTTGCTCAAACCGAGGTCTGGGTAGGTGGTGATGCAGATGTGTCACGCACCGTGCCGCAGCTGACTCCCATGCAGGTGCGGCACCTGTTCACCCATACGTCGGGGCTGACCTATGATTTTATGCATGCGACGCCGGTTGACGCGTTGTATCGGGAAATGGCGCTGAATCGGCGCGACCCTGATATGAACCTCGAAGCCTGGACCCGAGCCCTGGCAGCCGCGCCGCTGATCAGCCAGCCCGGCAGTGCCTGGAATTACAGCTTCTCAACGGATGTTCTCGGTCGGCTGGTAGAGGTTATTTCTGGTCAGTCGCTGGCTGACTATATGCAGTCTGAGATATTTGAACCCCTCGGCATGGAGGACACTGGCTTTACGGTCGCAGAAGAAAACCGAGAAAGATTCTCTGCGCTGTATGCGCCCGCAGTGGGCGGCGTGCTGGGTGACCCCAATCCACCGCCGCCTTCTGAGCGAGGCGGCCTGAAGCTTCTGGAGTCCGTCGCTGACAGTGTTTACTTTGAACCACCGGGGGCGTTTTCTGGCGGTGGAGGGCTTGCTTCTACCATGTATGACTACAGCCGTTTCTGCCAGATGCTGATTAACGGCGGCCATTTGGATGGTGAGCGACTATTATCACCGACGACTGTGAGACACATGCGTACCAATCAGCTGCCCGAGAATCGCGACATGGCAGCGATGGGCCAACCTGTCTGGAGTGAGACAAGTTACGAGGGCATCGGTTTTGGCCTCGGGTTCGCTGTGGTGATTGACCCTGTGAAAGCCAATATCATTACGTCGCCTGGTGAGCACCACTGGGGTGGCGCCGCCAGTACATTCTTCTGGCTCGACCCAGTGCAGGACCTCTATGTCATTTTCCTCACCCAGCTGATGCCGTCATCAACCTACCCAATCCGGCGCGAGCTGCGCGTCGCGGTTTACCAGGCTATGACTGAAGGCTGACACGATTGGAGATAAGCATGAAATACCTGCTTTGCTTTTTCTCATCTCTGCTAACTGCCCCTGTCTTTGCGCAGCAGTTTGAGTTCCAGCCATACAGCGTGCCTGAAGATAGCCGATTGGTGATTTTCGTCGAAGAGGAGAGCCTCTGCGGCGCGAGCCCGGGTGCCATTGTCGGCGCAGCTTTTATTTATTGGTTATTTCGTTGAAGAAGCGCAGCTCTGGGTGCATCTCGATATCTCCGGCGTCGATCTCCTCGACAAGGCCCGGCCCTCGGTACAAATTTAAGAGGCCTGCAGGCCGCCAAACCTCCAGCCTCTGTTTGGATGCTTCTTGTGGTGCGGCTATGGTGCACTTTCAACTCGATTTTTGCATGATGCGATACACTCGACTGCCCGCCTGATTCGGCCACCTTGCGGCTTTATCCATGTCCAAAGCGTCAGCACGACCAACCGATAGTTCTATGCGGTCTGCAAAGCGCGAAAAATAAATATTGCGCGGATTGTATTGTCCCAGTACTGCTCTGAGTTCAGATTTAAGCAAATTGGAAGTTGAAGTTAGCTGAGACCAATCGCCAGGCACGTAATCATCGGGCTCTCGACGGTGAAGCTGACCACATCAAACCTGGTGTAACATTACCCCAAATAGTAAGGGTGGCTCGTATGGACTGGGATGCGGTTGGTGCAGTTGGGGAAATTGTCGGAGCAGCGGCTGTTGTTCTATCTCTCGCATATTTGGCAGTACAAATTAGATTACAGAATCGAGAGTCTCAAGTTTCAGCTGTTACACATCTCACCGAACAGTGGAATTCTGCGACGCTTGCAGTTGCTCAAAATGGTGAACTGGCCAAAATCTGGACTGCCGGTTTGCGGGGAGACGTACTCCCCGAAGATGAACGTGCTCGTTTCTTTGGTATCAGTAGCTCCGTCCTACAAGTTTCCGAGGGGCTTTACCTACAGAAAATTGACGGAAGGCTAGACCCTCGAATCTGGAACGGTGTTGATGGTCGGATTTCGGATCTGTTGATGACGCCTGGTTTTCAAGAATTTTGGCGTATTCGAGAGTCTTGGTTTAGTCGAGAGTTTTCAGATTTTGTCGCTGAACGCATCGCCAGTAGTGAAAAACTCCGAACAACTCTGTACGAGAAGGCCTAGCTGAGATCAACGACAACTAACTGTAAGCTAGTGGGTAATTGATGTATCGATGCACGAAAAATGAACAGCTTGGAAATATATTCGGAAATATTCATTGCATTTGTTGGTTTCTCTGGGATTGTGGCGGCGCTGGGCGTCAGGAATGACAATGTATGGAGCGTGGTCGATAAAAGTAGATTTATCACTTTGATCTTCGCCAGTTTCTCGGGGGTTTTTTTCTCTCTCGCCCCTCAGATTATTCAGCATTACACTGAGGATCCAAAGGCCAGCTGGCAACTAGCCCTCTTTTTACTGGCCACGTTTTTGCTCATTGCGTGTCTGGCAATCTCCTATTTATTCTGGCGGATTGGTGTTTTTGCTCACCCTGAATTTTCCAAGCCATTCATGTTCGTTAGTGGAGCCGTTCTCTATATCTATAGCGGGATTGCATATCTTGCGGCCCTAGATATCCACTTTGAAGCATCATTCGGTATTTATGCGATAGGTCTTATGTGCACAATGCTAATTTCAGCAGGAATGTTTAGCTTGCTTGTTAGACAGATTCTTAAGAATGCTTAGGACGCTAAAACTGCTCAAGACGAGGGTCTGCTTCGGGTCGTTAACTGACCTGTTTGAATTCTGCCAGAGACGGTCGTTCAGTCGGATGGTCGAGGACCGGCACTGGTTGACAAGCATGACCTAGGATTTCGCGACCACAAAATGTTCGAGATTCAAAATCTGGTCTTCAGGAAGTGTTCTACCAACGGGAGTGAAATACGCAGAGTTGAGATCTGCCAAAGTTCTATTTTCCACTACGGAGAATCCGTTTATGGAAAACAAATCTTCTATTTCCTCAGCCGTGTAATAATTTATCCAAGGTTCGCCAACTTTGGCAGATAAGCCTTTTATCAAATCAGCTCGCTTTGCAGCCTTAGGGTACCCCTTGCCGAAGCAGGCCTCAGGATCTGTATCGAAAAGTTTATCGACGTAAGACATAAAAAGGGTTGAGCTTGTTTGTTGAGTAAGCTCCGCTAGTTCGTTGATTGTTGATGCGATTGCGTCTTTAGTAACGTACTGCGAGACGCCCTCAAGAGTCAAAACGGTAGATTTGCCTTGATCGAAACCTGACGCCAAAAGTTGCTCTGTTAGCGACTGAAGATTGAAATCGACGCTCACATAGGTAACGCTTCCCGCATTCGGTAGATCTTTCGGAAGCTTGGAACGCTTCCTAGTCTGGACTTCAAGCTGATCAACCTCAAATATTCTCAAGGTCGACGGCAGTTCAAGCCGATGAGCTCGTGAGTCATACCCCGCTCCCAGAATGACATATTGCTCTGATCCACCTGCAGTACAATCTTTGATCAGATCGTCTATGAAGCGCGTACGGGCGATTAGATGTTCATGAAAACCAGGTGCAAGTTTTTGACTTAAACCGACGTTTAGCTTGTGTCCCATCAGTTTTATCAAACCGGACCCCGCCACAAACCTGTCGGCATAAGGATCGTTTATGACCCGCTTATTGGGTTCAGCAAGTGTTTCCATCAAACGTTGTTTGGCCACACCTTGGGCGGTGCCATCTTTTCTGAAAATTAAGTTGGTCATACTTGTGCAGTGGCCGTGCGCCAATTGTTTTACGTTAATCGATTCTACAACTTACCCCGCTACAGAAAAGTTTACATTTAGCCAGTCACCAGCTGAGCGCCCGCTTTGGGTCGGTAACCGGCCTGTCCGAATTCTGCCAGTAGCGGCCCCAACCTTGCAGATTCGCTCAAGTTAATCGTCGGACGTTATATCTGACGCTTTGTAAATTTCGAGTGTTTCGATAGCTTCATGAGTCAACAGGTCATCGACATACTCGGCGAATCCAGTGTGGAAGAAGTCTCTTCTTTGTCGCCAATAGCGATCCATGCCGGGAAGATCTTTTACCGCGACTATCGCTGTAGTTACGGCTTCACGAAACTCCTGGTCCAGAGTCCCTTCCTTCGAGAGAAGATAGCTATTCTGCATAGCCAATATGGCTGCATGCATCGACATCATAAACTGAAATTCGTCTTTGGCCGGGAGTGGCTCCACGCTAGTCATTGCATTTAACCACACATCGCTGGCCTGCCGATTTCTTCCCATTTCGAGATACCACGACTGTTGCGTCACTTGCAGCTGCGGACCTTGCAGCAGATGCACTGTCGTTTACCTGAAGGCCAACGTATATCAGTGAGATAATAACGGCGATCCCACCCACGATTTCTGCTACAGATGCAAAGTCTTCCAAATTCATGATCTGCCTTCTCCCAATTAGTTTTAGTCAAGGATAGACCGAATTTAAGTTTGGAAGATAGCGAGGCTTATCGCAGCCCTCAAGTTCTCTGGCTTAATGACAGCTTCGGTTCGGTAACCGAACAGTCTGAATTCCGCCAGAACCAGGAAGCGGCGATTCCGAGGTAACATTAGTTAAAACAATAATGAAGGTGAATATGAACTGGGAAGCAATTGGCGCATTTGGAGAACTATTCGGTGCAGTCGCGGTTGTCTTAACTCTGGGATACCTGGCGGTTCAAGTTAAACAGAATAGTCTAGGTATGAAAGTTGTCGCGAAAATAGATATTGAAAAGAGTTTTGGCGAATACACCGACTTAATTGTGCAAGACTCGGCGCTCTTGGAGTTGCAATTGAGAGGGATGAAAGGAGACGAACTCGGGGAGATCGAAGCTGCCAGATTCTCCCTTCTTATGCAAAAGGCAACCAGGAGCTTTTCGTCGATGTATTACCAATACCAGACGCAAGGTCTGTCGGAAGACCAATGGTATGAATCTTACCGATTAATAAGGTGGTTTACGCACGCACCGGGCTATCGATCATGGTGGAAGCAAAACGAGAGAAATTACAGATCCGAATTCGGAAACTACCTCAACAAGATCTTCGATTCAGAGGGTCATTAACTTTCAATAGCATCTCTTACCTTGTTAACTCAGATACCGCAATTTGTCGTGATCCGCTGGCTGCCTTGTGTCGACAGCAGACGACACCAAACAACCCCTTTTTAAATTTCCTTCTAGTGTA
>Ga0255759_10004448_pt1 | contig 12112 bp, 11 predicted proteins | sample 101ome_20_FD_179959 | JGI IMG/M metagenome (GOLD analysis project Ga0255759, IMG submission 179959) | Coastal salt marsh microbial communities from the Groves Creek Marsh, Skidaway Island, Georgia - 101404AT metaG (version 2) | ecosystem: Environmental > Aquatic > Marine > Intertidal zone >...
AAAAATGAAGCTCGCCAAAATTTAGAGCTTCAAGATACGCCTGCATTGCCAGCAGAAAATCTTGTTGACAATTTGCAACCAAGTCAAAAAAAAGATTTACACACACAAGAAAACTCAGACCAAAAACAAGAAAATGCTCATAAAAAAACAGGTACTGTTTTTGATTTTTTTGATACTAATAAACTTGTGAATGATGTGCGCTATCGCAATCTTTTTTTAAGTGGTACTAATGCCTTCTTACATGGTCTAGCAACAATTACAAATTTTGTTTCACAAACAAACCCAGCTTTGAAAGTTTTAAATTCTGTTGTTGATAAAGCAGCCTTCTTTTGTACTCGTTGGGTTTCTCCTTTCGTTTCTTATGGTCATGCTGCTTATCAAGCAATGAGCAAACAAAAAGAACCAGTCCTTGCTTTGATCAAACTCATTCCCCCAGTGTTTTTCCCGTTTGTAGGTGATGCAAATATTGATATGGTTTATGGAACTAGTACTGCTTTAAATCAGCCTTATGATATGACTATAAATAGAATAAAAGACAAAATCAATTCATCTCGTGAGTATGCACAGCAACTGCATGATAATAAAGACAAACCTCTTTATAATTTAAAAATGCTTTTTGATGGTTTCAAAGACATACTTAAAGATCCAGATTTTTTAAAAAAGAATTTTTGGAAAGAAGGTATTTTTGTTTTAAATTGTTCAATGATGCTTTTAGGTTCTATACCAATGCTTCTTTTTGGACGTGATCAAAGAGATACTTTGTTTGCAAAAGTTTCAGGAGTACTTAGAAATGTTGGTGGCTGGATAGGCGATTATGGTTGGGCTTTTGGCGGTAAAGTAGAAAAAGAAAAAACTACAATGGCAGTTTTATATGCAATAGCGCAAGGCGCAGATATTGCTAAAAGGTTTGTTGGTGAAGAATCTTCAAAAGTTTTAATTCACTTAAGCGCAGCTTTAAATGTTTCAGCAATGACCATGTGGAATACTCTAAATACCGATAATAGGAAAGAAAGTTTAGAAGATGTTATTGCCAAAAAACTAAAAGAAAAATCAAGTGTTTCACCTGAGGTGATAACACCTCAACGCCTTTCTAATACAGGGTTTCAAGAAGAAAATGTTTCTCAAAAAGCCGCTCAAAAGCTTTTAGCAGCTTAGGTTTTTTTCTTATAGGGTATTTCTAGCTATTAAGTTTTTTGTTTTTTTAACTTAGATATAATCTTGTGTTGGAATAAAGGCCCTATCAAGGGCGATAAACGAGCTTTTTGAGCTGGATTAGTTTTCTAGCAAATAGTTTGTTTTGGTATATAAGGAGGAGATCTTATGACTAAGTTGATAAGACTCATGCTTGTTATAGCTGTTACTAGTTTGATGACTATGCCAGCTCAAGCGGTTGAAAATAATATTGTTACTTCACTGGTTGGTGGTGTAGTTGGAGCTCCTGTTGGAGGATTGATGGGATTCATCAGAGGTGGTATTTCTAAAGGTGTAGAATATAGTGATACTTTTTCTGGAGAATTTAATGGAATTATAGGCCATGGATTTGGTGATCTAATTGGTGTTCCTACTGGTCTTGTAACTGGAATAGTTCTCGGTGGTACAACTGGGACTATTAAAGGCTTCACAGATGGATTACATGATGGATTAAATGATCCGTTAACGACAGACAGTCTTGGAATGACTGGAGGTTTAACTGATTATAATCCTTATGACATTCACCTTATATAAGTTAATCAAATAGGACAAAAATTAAAAGCCACTTTCCTGAGTGGCTTTTTTTTTGAGCTATTATTGTTTTAGGATGTTTGAAGCTTTAAATACTTTTTTGCAAGATTACAAAAACGCAGACACTATTGCTGTGAATATTATCAATTTAAGCTCTCAAGAAAAATTGATTTTTAATGAGGAGCAAAAATTTTATCCCGCAAGTTTTATCAAATTATTTGCCGCTTTTTTAGCGCAAAAAAAACTTGTTGATGAAAAAGATGATTTTATCAAAACAGATATTCAAGATGCAATAAAAAACTCTTTAAAAGAGTCAGACAATGATGCTTTATCATTGCTCTATGATTATGTCTCTGAAACAAGTTCAGGGAGCTATGTTGCCCAAGAGTATTTAGTGTTTAAAGAGAAGCGAAATTTACTTACAAATTTTTTTCAAGAGCAAGGTTTTTCTGAACAATTAAAATTGCACAATAAATGTTTTAGTTTTGCTCCTTATGGTGTAGATAAAAAATTATTTTTAGACCAAGGTTCAAATCAAGTTTTAATAAACGATATGCAAAAAATATTTTTTTTGATTTTAGATGAGGCTAATGGTTTACTACAATTTATGCAACGAGATGGTTCTTGTTATCAAAGCAATTTTATTTTTCAAGCTTTAAACAAAAATGACATTGATTTCTTTTTTTCTAAAGCGGCTTGGACTTCAACTGTTAGGCACGATCTAGCTTATTTTTCTTATAAACAAGAAGAATACCTAGCTATATTTATGACAAAAGATTTAAGTGATAAAGAAGAATTAATAACAGAGCTTGCGAGTTTAGCCTTTATTCCCAATCGTCTATGATGGCACCCTTAGCGTACTCAGTAGCACGCGTTTCAAAAAAGTTAGCATGCTCTTTTCCGTTGATCATTAAGTTTAACCAAGGTAAAGGATTTTCTTTAATATCATATTTTGGATCTAAGTTTAAATCTGAAAGTCTTTTGTTTGCGATGTATCTAATATATTTTTTTACATCTTCTGGTTTTAAACCTTCAACAGCACCAAGAGCAAAACAAGTATCAATAAAGTTGTCTTCTAGAACTACCATATCTTCGCAAGCTTGATAAATTCTATCTCTAAAATCTTCTGTCCAAAGATGAGGTCGCTCTGCAATAAATTCTCTAAAAAGCGCACAGACACCCTCTGAGTGTAAAGATTCATCTCTAATTGACCAAGTGATAATTTGCCCAACATTTTTTAATAGACCACGTCTTGGAAAGTTCATTAGAATTGCAAAACTGGCAAATAAAGCGACACCCTCCATAAAGCCACCAAAGCAAGCTAAATTAAAAGCGATATCTTCTTCTGTATCAATTTTTAGAGTTTGCAAGTATTCGTACTTGTTTTTCATGGCTTCATACTCACGAAAAGCTTTGTATTCAACTTCAGGAAGTCCTAAAGTATCGTTTAAGTGCGAGTAAGCCCAAACGTGCACTGTTTCCATTGCAGCAAAGGCTGTAAGCATCATAGTAATTTCCGGTTTTGGAAATACATCAACTAATTGACTATTGTAATTGTTTTGTACTTCTAAATCACCTTGAGTGAAAAATCTAAGAACTTGAATAATCAAATTTGATTCTTGTGCTGTTAATTTAGTTTTGAAATCTACTAAATCATCAGCCATTGGAACTTCGGTTGGTAGCCAGTGAGCTTGTTGTTGTAATTTAAAGTATTCAAAAAATTGTGGGTATTCAAAAGGTTTGTAATAATCGCGCGTTTCTAAAATATCGCGTTTGAAGTTAGGCTTTTTAACTTCTTCGGTTTTGTCAAAATCATTAATTAAAGCGTCTGCTTTATCAACTTTTTCAGTGATTTCAACTAATTTTAAATCTTTGCTTTCTTCGATCTTTGTTGCTAGCGCAAGATTTGATTTTGACATGTAGTTTTTCTCCGTTGTTTTACGAAAGCAAATTTAGATAATAAATTCTTTCTTTGCTTTATTTTTGTAGACGTACTTTCGATTGGAAAGTATCCCATATATCTAGTGTTTCAAAAAAGTTTTTTTAGGTAAAAACACTGGATATTGTATCCGTTGACTTTCTAATATAGAACTTTTTGGCGAGCTAAGCAAGTCTTTTACTAAATAATTTCCCTTATAAAAATCTAATTTAACTTTAGTTCTGTGTAAGTCAATGAGTGAATGAGATAGCTCGTCAAAGTCTTTTATAAAAAGAATTTCATGCAAGAAACAATTGACCTTTTACAATTTTTAGTGGACAAAAAACTAGTGTTTATGGTCAATACAACTATGACAATGGTTACATAGTTTCATATTGATGAAATGTGATAAAGCGATAGAAAGGCCTCCCAAGGTCATTAATAATGGTTCTGGTAAAGTGATAGCTTCAAGTCTTGATAAATAAATAAAACAAGCACCAAGCAATAATAAAAACAATGGTTCAAATTTTTTGTGATCTTTGTAAAAGCCCCATACCAAGCTCAAAAACGCTAGTCCTAAGCTTACAAGGATGATAGTTGTTTCAAATTTTTCTTCAAAAATAAAACCAAGTCCAATAAGAGGAGCAAGGGTAATTAAGATTGGGGCCACAGCACAATGAACAGCACAAATTGAACTTATAGCAATTCCTAATTTATCTAAAATATTTTTTGCTTTAATACGGCTAATCATGCAATACACATTTTACCTTATTAAAGATTTATTTGGCAATTAGCCTGATTTGGCGCACTCTATTATCGGTATGAATTTCTACTCGGATGCGGTGTGAATCAGTTTCGATTATATCGCCAACATTTGGTTCTGTACCAATGAGGCCAAAAACATAGCCGCCAATAGTATCGTAATGTTCAGATTTGAAATTTGTACCAAGCTCTTCGTTAACATCATCAATTAGTTGTAAACCATCAACTAACACATCTCCGTTTTCCATTTTGATAAAAGGTTTTGTTTCTTGATTATCGTTTTCATCTTCAATCTCACCAAAAATTTCTTCTACAATATCTTCTGTTGTCACGATGCCACAGGTGCCACCAAACTCATCAATTAATATTGCAATTTGTTTTTTCTTTTCTTGCATTAATTTAAAAAGATCAAAAACAAACATTCCATCTGAAACTTTTAGTGCATCTGAAATGATACTCTTGATATTTTTTTGTGTTTTACCTGCTTGATAAGCATTAAAGATATCTTTGATAGTGCAATAGCCGATGATGTTGTCGAGTTTTTCTTGATAAACCGGAAAGCGTGAAAAGGTTGATGATAAAGCGGCGCGCGCAGCTTCTTCAATATTGATTTCAGAACTTAAACAAAATATATCTGATCGTGGCACCATGATTTCTCGAGCAATGGTGTCATTGAACTCAAAAACATTTTGCATAATTTGCTCTTCATCTTCTTCTAAAATTCCTTGTGCCTGAGAGCTGCTCAGGATTAATTTTAGTTCGTCTTCAGTGTGTTTCGTATCATCAAAATTTGCTTCGATGTTGAGGATTTTTAAAGCAGTATTTGAAAACCAATTAAGAATTTTTACAGGAAATTTAAAAAGCAAATATAAAACTCTTAAATAGCCAGCAAGTGCAAAAGCGACTCCTTCTGGATTGATTATTGAAATATTTTTTGGAATAACTTCTCCTAAAATCACATGGAAAAAAGTAATAATTGCAATTGAAAGTACAATGGAAATACTATGTCCTTGGTAGTGGATATTGAAACTTGCAAAAATGCTTGTAAGCAATTGAGAAATTTCAGCTTCTGCAACAGCACCCAACGCTAGACTGGCGATGGTTATACCTATTTGACATGCAGAAATATAATCGTTAAGTTTACTGGTGATAGTTTTTAGAAGCTGAGCTGTTTTAATTTTGGATTTTGAATAATTATGTTCGTTATTTTCTGGGTCCGCTTCGGCAATATGGTTAATTTGTGTTCTTCTTAACCTTGCTATTGCAAATTCACCTGCAACAAAAGTGGCATTTAAAAATATCAGAAAAATTATTAACAATAGGGAGGGAATATGTTCCATGCAATTGATGTAAAAACAATATACCACAGCAAAAACTTAAGTTTACGTTTTCACGCTAGGAGGCTTTTTTCTTTTAAGATATTAATCAAGTTTTGCTCAAGGGACTCAGCTAATTGACCTACTAATTCTCAAAATCGTCGCACTAATGTGGCAAAAAAAGTATTTTTCCTTTACGGTGAGACAAAAAGGGCGTGCTTCCAAACCCGTAATAAGTATCTCGAGTCTTTAGATTTGGGCATAAGTAGGGTTTGGTTAGACACGCCTAACAAAAGAATCAAACACGGTCCGCAGTGTCTCATAGGCTAAAAGGTGGATACTGATGATTTTTGTGACTACCGATATATTCTTATATGTATTTAGCAAAGTTATTTAGAATTTTATTTTTATTATTTTTGATTTTAGTAAAACCAGCCCTTGCAAAAGAAGAAGATGATAAATCAATTAACAATGAAACTTTAACTGGTGGCATTGTTGCTAATGAAGGTTACTATCTTGCCAAATCAACTAAAATCCCTGTTACTCTCAGAACACCAATTGATACTCGTATTAATTCTATTGGTGACTTGGTCACCGCACAAACAACAGAGCCAATGATGATTGGTGCTCATGAACTTGTGCCAGCAAGAAGTTTTTTGCATGGCTATATCACTCATATCGAAGGACCCGGAAGATTTCATAAAGCACCAAGTGTAAATATTAGTTTTGATACTTTGTCTTTGCCCGGTACAAGCGGCAAACGTAGAAAAGTACATTTGGTTGCAGAAGTCAATCCTGAAGAAGTTTTAAAACAAGCAGAGCGCGTTAATGATGGTGCAACTTATAAAAAAAGACTAAGAACCTACGGCACAGCAAGCGCTGCAGTTGGAGCTTTGGCTTTGCACGGTGCAACACGAAATGTGCCAAGCTTTTCTGTTATTGGTATAACGGCACTTTCTGATTTTGCTTATTTAGCTGGTGGTGCTATTGGTGGTGCGGCTATTGCTGCTGCCGTTCTAAAAAAAGATGACATTAGATTAGAACCTGGTACTGAACTGGTCGTTACTGTAAACTCTTCTACCATGGATAATTTTGCTCAGGAGCATCCTTTGTCAAATGATAATATTAAGAAATTAAGTCCAGAAGAGGCATACGATGCTTACATGAAGCTTAAGGCAGAACCTTATAAGAGCCAAGCATTTAATGATTAAATTTTGCATTTATCAAAAAAAACCCCTAACTTGTAAGAAGCTAGGGGTTTTTTGTTTTTATAGTAAGTAATTTTAGCTTTGTGCTTCTGTAGTTTTTGTCGCTTCAGGAGCTTGAGCTTCTTTAACTTCAACTAAAGTAACTTCAAAATTTAAATCTTGTCCTGCTAAAGGGTGATTACCATCTAAAGTAACTTTGTCTTCAGTAAGCTTGACAACTTTCACTGGGATTTGCATAGTTTCACCTTTGTTGTTTTTTCTGTTAACAAAGATTACAACACCCTCTTTAAGATCAACATTTTTGAATCTTTCATCTCTTTCAAGTTCTTGAATGTTTTCAGGTTTAGCTTCTCCGTAAGCGTCAGCAGCTTTGATTTTGAAAGACTTTGTTTGACCAGCTTTTAAACTAGTAACTTGTTTTTCAAATTCAGGAATAACTTGTTTTGCACCAACTAAAAAAGAAAGCGGAGCTTTATTTTCAGTCGAATCAAAAACTGTACCATCTGCTAAAGTACCTTTATATTTTACTTTTACAATTGAACCCGGCTTAATTGAAGATTGCATAGAGCAAGCTGCAAAACCGATTGTAAGAAGTGCTATTACTAATAAATTTATTTTTTTCATAACGTTATTTTTCCTCAGTAACATTGATTGTAAAACAAAATAAGCAAAAAAAAATATTAAAATAAGTTTTTGCGGATGCTTCTTGGGATGATATCTTGAGCAAGTTAGCCAATCAGGTCAAAACCTTGATAATTCTCTCTGTTCAAATAGTCTCGCATGATACTTTCTACATAGTTTTGTGTTTCAGCATAAGGTGGAATACCTTGATATTTTTCTACAGCCCGAGGACCTGCGTTGTAGGCTGCAAGTGCTTTTTGGATATTACCGTCAAAAGTTTTTAGTTGTTGCGCAAGATAGCTCACGCCACCTTTTAAATTTTGATAAGGGTTACTGGTATTGAAGACTCCAAGGTCTTTTGCTGTTTGTGGCATTAGTTGCATTAAGCCTTGAGCGCCAGCATGACTTTGTGCATTTGGATTAAAACCAGATTCTTGTTTGATGATACTTTTTACAAGTGAGCTATCTATATCAATTTCATATTGTCTAGAAATCTCTCTAGTTGTGCTTTCTATAAAATCTTCAAAATCTGCAGGTAATTTAGAAAAATCATCTTTAACTATTTTTGCAGAAACGTTTTTTTGAGGCTTTTGAGGATTAAGCTTGGCATTTAAAATTGTTTCAAAGCCATTGCTATCTTTTTTTTCAACAGTAGTGCCATCAAGTTTTTGCGTGAATTTATTGTCGATACTTTGTAAATAAGTATCAATATAGGCTAAGCGTTCTTGAATGAAATTTATTGACATAAGTCTTTAGCTTATAAAACTCCTCTATATCAATATTTAGCCTTATTAGCCTATTGAGCTATATCATTTTTTTGTTTTAAAAAGATCTTATGTTCTAGTCTTTTTAGACTAGAAAGACTATTAGACTTGTTTTTTTGGCTGCTTAAGCACCTGTATAAGAAGCTTATTTTTTATCAGAATCTATATCTTTAATCTCGGCTTTAAATTCTTCGCTAGCTTCTTCGAGACCATTTTTGAGACCCTTGAGACCTTTGCCGATATTTTTTCCAAGTTCCGGGAGTTTTTTAGGCCCAAAAAAAACAAGGGCAATAACTAAAATTATTACTAGTTCTGGTAAACCTAATCCAAATGGAAGCATGACTTAATTATAAACTAATGTCTAACGAAGTCTTGTGCTTCCATATAAAGACCTAATTTTTCTATACCTTTTTTTATATCTGCCAAAGGCTGTACCATAGCGAGTCTTACATAATCTTCACCGTAGCGTCCAAAAGTTTGTCCGGGTACTAAAACAACACCAGTATTTTCTAAAACATCAATAGCAAAATCAAAAGAACTTTTGTTTTGTTCAATATATCTTTTTGGTATCGGTAACCAAAAATACATAGCACCACCTGGTTTCATGACATCAAATCCCATGTCTTTAAGTACTGGATATAAGTAGTCTCTTCTTTCCTGATAGCTCAGGCGTACTTCTTCTCTATAATCATCGCCAAGTGCAAGTGCTGCGATTCCTGCTTCTTGAATTCCCATGCAAACACCGTAGTCAATATTAGTTTTTAATTTGTAAAGAGTTTCGATGATGCTTGCGTTACCAACGGCAAAGCCAAGGCGCATGCCAGCCATGTTATAGGTTTTTGAAAAAGTGTGAAACTCAATTCCAATGTCCATGCCACCACGAATTTCTAAAATTGAAACAGGTTTGTTGTTGTCAAACCAAATCTCCGAGTAAGCTAAGTCATTTATGAGTAAGATATTGTACTCTTTGCAAATTTTAACAACTTTCTCTAGATAGCTTTTAGAAACTACTGCCCCAGTGGGATTGTGTGGATAAGAAATAATCATGATTTTTGCTCTAAGCAAAATATCTTCACTTAATTCATCTAAATCACCAACAAAATTATTTTCTGGTTTTAGTTTCAATTCAAAAACTTGTCCGCCCGCAAGAACTGTACCACGCATGTGCACTGGATAGTAAGGCGATGGAATAATACTCAAAAAGCCTTCTTGCATATAAGCAAAAGCAATATGTGCAATTCCTTCTTTTGAGCCAAGTAAAGGTAAAATTTGTGTCTCTGGGTCAAGATCTACATTAAATCTTTGAGCAAACCATTTTGCGATTTCTTTTTTAAAACTTGGTAAGCCACGAAAAATAGGGTATTTCTGATTTCGAGGTTTTTGCATTCCTTTATACAATGCTTGTAGTACGCTATCTTCGGTTTCTTTGTCTGGTGACCCTAGTGATAGATCTATTAAATCTTTTCCTTGTTCAACCAGTTTGTTTTTTAGTTCATCAAGCTGTCCAAATGCGTAATCCGGCATTTCAACGAGTCTTAGTGAGGGCAATATTTTGTGGAAGGGGGATTTCATATTTTTTCAAGACTTAATTTTACATTAAAAGCCTGACTCTATCTAGATATTGCAAATTGTAAATATAAAGAATATGTAAATATAATACACAAAGCCCGAGTGTTTTGATATTATTTTAAACCATGGCTGCTCCAAAAATAACAGTTGGAAATATTAAACAACAAATTGATGAATTTGCTCCAAGAATTTTTAAAAATGCTCTTGTTTATGAAAAAAAACATTTTATCGATGAAAGAAGTGTTGCAAGTATTCACGATACAGCGAAACCAGAAACAGCTATACACCCAAATGCAATTACTGATTTTTTAATGACAAATATTACTCAAGAAGAATTTACACAATTAGCAAATGAAAAACTTAATAACAATGATGCTGCTCAAGGTATACGTCAAGCTCAAAAAAATATTTTACAAGCTATGAAAAAATCTCCTCAAGTTGTTGAGCAAATGTTTCAAGTTTTGGACCAAATTATTAGCTTCCATAAACAAGAGAAAACTCTTCAGCAAGCAACAAAGGTTGGAGAATATTTTGATGAGAGTAATTTAGTTAGAATTGAGAGACAAATTAAGCTTTTTGTTGATTTGCTAAAAACAAATTTAGAACAAACAAATAAATCATTAGAAACAGTATTAAATAAATTAAAATTAAAAAACCCAAAAGCTTTAGCTAAATTGTTTGCAAAACAGCCTGAAGAACAAGCTCAAAGTGATTATAAGCCTAAATTAGCAACAATCAGTTCACCAGTTGCATTTACTGCTAATACATTAACTGTTAGTTGATATTAACAATAAACCAAGCTGTTAAGATGCAAATTGAACCAAGCATGATTAAAGCATAGTTTTGTAATTTACCAGATTGTTGAACTTTTAATACTTCACCAATAAATTCAGTACCTTTCCAACAAATTCCATTTACGATTAAACCTTCAATAAAGATTTGTTCAAAAATTTTCCAGCTTCCTCTAAATATATACATAAAGCCAGCAACAATTGCATCAAAGATTTCATCAATCCACCATTTGTTTGCAGAGGCTTGGTGCACAATGCTAAAGCTAGTCTTGAAAAGTTCATTTACTTTTTTACCCGCAATTTTAATCTCTTGAGAATAAATAAAGTACGCTGCTATTGTACCTATAACAAACATCAAGAAAGGAATAAAACCAAATGGCTGAGACATTTCTTCTATTACAAAATCTAGGGCTTTTTGACCATGGTGCATATGCGAATGAAAATGATGATCTAAGTAATGTTGTAATTTGAAATTGGTAAAAGGTGAGCCCCAAAAGCCTAAAATCACCGATGGCACAGCAAGTACCATTAGTGGTCCAGTGACACAAAGTGGCTGTTCATGTGGGTGTGCGTGACCTCGGTATTTACCTTCAAAAGTCATAAAATAAATTCTAAACATATAAAAAGCCGTCATTCCAGCTGTAATAGCACCAATCCAAAATAAAGGCATGTTCACTTCCCATGCTTTAGCAATGATCATATCTTTTGACCAAAAACCACTCATAAAAGGAAAGCCAGCTATTGATAAAGTACCAATTAAAAAAGTGAAAGCAGTAATAGGCATATGCTTCCTTAAGCCGCCCATTTCGCGCATATCTTGTTCGTGATGACAACCCATAATAACAGAGCCTGAGCCCAAAAAGAGCATAGCCTTAAACATCGCATGAGTTACCAAATGAAAAATTGCAATTACAGGTGCACCCAATCCAGCTGCCATGACCATGTAACCTAATTGTGAACAAGTAGAATAAGCAAGTGCTTTTTTTATATCGTTTTGTGAAAAAGCAATTGTTGCCGCAAAAATTGCAGTGATACCACCAATCCAAGCAACTACATTTAAAGCTTGTGAACCATCTATAGACAAAATTGGAAATACTCGTGCAACCAAATATACACCAGCTGCAACCATTGTTGCTGCGTGAATTAAAGCAGAAATTGGAGTAGGACCTTCCATTGCATCTGGTAACCAAATATGTAGTGGGAATTGTGCAGATTTTGCAACAGCTCCCATAAAAATCAAAATTCCAATTGTTGTAATTGAAATGATTCCTGTAACAGCAAGTCCATTGTTTTGCATTGCATTTAATGTGATTTCTTTTAGATGTACAAAGCCAAGTGTTATAGACTCAGAATTTTCATAAGCTCCTTTGGTGAACATATAAAGCAAAATTAAACCAAGTAAAAATCCTGCATCACCAACTCTGTTTACAACAAAAGCTTT
>Ga0255759_10004451_pt1 | contig 12106 bp, 7 predicted proteins | sample 101ome_20_FD_179959 | JGI IMG/M metagenome (GOLD analysis project Ga0255759, IMG submission 179959) | Coastal salt marsh microbial communities from the Groves Creek Marsh, Skidaway Island, Georgia - 101404AT metaG (version 2) | ecosystem: Environmental > Aquatic > Marine > Intertidal zone > Salt...
AGGCCTGTGAAGGCAACGGCGCAACGCTCATAGAAATGGAGTTTTTAGCCGATGTTTGGGTCGAGTGCGAAGTCTGTCAGGGCAGCCGATTTAACCGCGAAACTACGACCGTAAAATTCCGCGAAAAGTCCATCGCCGATGTCCTGCAGATGGACATAGAAGAGGCGCTCTCATTTTTCGAAAACGTGCCGCAGATCTACCGCATTTTAAAAACGCTTGATGAGGTCGGGCTCGGCTATCTCAAGCTGGGACAGCCTGCTCCCACCCTATCGGGCGGCGAGGCGCAGCGCGTCAAACTGGCAAAGGAACTGTGCAGACGCAGCACGGGACGCACGCTTTACATACTGGATGAACCGACCACGGGGCTCCATTTTGCCGACGTAGACAAGCTGCTAAAAATACTTCATACGTTCGCAGATCAGGGTAACACAGTCGTCGTTATTGAGCACAATATGGAAGTCGTAAAAACGGCGGACTACATCCTAGATCTCGGTCCAGAAGGCGGAGCAGAGGGTGGCCACGTAGTCGCGGCTGGGACACCTGAACAAGTGGCAGAAATTAAAAACTCCTACACGGGTCGCTTCCTGAAGGAGCTCTTTACCACGCCCAAAAAGGCGGAGAGCACACCTACAAAGAAAAAATCTAAGCCCGTAACCGAAGGTGGCTGGATCAGGGAAATTGAGGTTAGTGGAGCGCAGCAAAACAATCTGCGCGGAGTCGATATAACCATACCGCGCGACCAGATGACGGTCGTGTCAGGCGTTTCGGGGTCAGGTAAATCCACGCTGGCTTTTGACACGATTTACGCCGAGGGACAGCGTCGCTACGTAGAGTCTCTCTCAGCCTACGCGCGCCAGTTCTTAGAGCAGATGCAAAAACCTAAAGTCGAGCGCGTCTCGGGCCTATCTCCGGCCATCGCCATAGAGCAAAAGCCGCCGAGTAAAAATCCGCGCTCGACCGTCGGCACCGTCACAGAAATATACGACTACGTGCGCGCGCTCTATGCGACGCTGGGCACTCAGCACTGTCCGCGCTGCCGCGTGGCTGTTGGCTCGCAAACCGCCCAGCAGATTGTCGACCGCATTATAGAGGCCACCGAGGGCAAGCGCGCTATACTGCTCGCTCCAGTGGAACCGCGAAACAACGAAGGTTACGAAACGCTGCTCGACCGAGCGCGCGCCGACGGCTTCTTGCGCGTGCGCATAGACGGTCGCATTCACGAACTGAGCGAAGAGATTGCGCTTGAACGGCGCCTGCGTCATCGCATCGAGCTAGTCGTCGACCGCATCGCCGTACGCCAGCGTGAAAAGAGCCGCCTAAACGAGTCCGTAGAACGGGCACTAGAGTTATCAGGGGGCGAGCTGATCGTGCTCTCTGCAGACGACGATTCGGAAACCCGCTACAGCAGACGATATTCATGCCCACAGTGCGGTGATGCCTTTTCGCCGCTGCATCCGCAGCGCTTTTCATTTAACCACCAGCAGGGCATGTGCTCGATCTGCGAAGGATTGGGGGAAGGCGAAGGCGTCGATCGAGAGCTCATCATTGCCGATCCCAGCCTCAGCGTGCGCGACGGGGCGATCTCCCTATGGGGTGCCATCGAGGATGCGCAGTTCGTCTCACTGCTTGAAACGGCAGGTCAAACGCTCGGGTTTGATATAGATATCCCCTTTTCTGACCTAACCCACGATGCTCGACGCGCACTGCTCTACGGAGGATCTGGAGATTCGATCTCCACGCAGGAAAACTACGCATTTCGCTACCGCGGCGTGCTCCCCGTTGTAGACGAAATGGCTCGCCGCTCCAACCGACTCAAGCGCACGCTTAAAAAAGTGCCCTGTTCGGCCTGTGAAGGTTCGCGCTTGAATACGGAGAGCCGTCACGTCTACCTGCGCGAACGGAGTATCGCCGACATCGCCCGCCTGCCCATAGACGACAGTCTGTCTTTTTTTACCGAGATCCAGTTGGACGATCGCGAAGGAGAAATCGCCGGCGAGCTGCTGCAGGAGATTCGCACGCGACTCGACTTTTTAGAGCGCGTGGGACTCGAGTACATATCCCTCAACCGGCGCACGGCAACGCTGTCGGGTGGGGAAGCGCAGCGCATACGCCTCGCCTCGCAAATCGGATCCGGCCTCACAGGGGTGCTCTACATGCTCGACGAACCGACCATTGGCCTACATCCACGCGACAACAGGCGCCTACTCGATGCGCTAGCCGCTCTGCGAGACCTGGGTAACACGCTCGTCGTCGTCGAGCACGACCGCGAAACGCTACAAGAGGCCGACTACATCGTCGACATGGGCCCGGGTGCAGGACGCGAGGGGGGCGAGGTCGTAGCCAGCGGCTCACCTAGCGCAGTCCAAGATGCGCCGAATTCGCAAACGGGAGCCTATCTGCGCGACGAGCTGCACATCGATGTCCCGACCAAACGACGAAAGGGAAAGGGAGAGGAACTCATCGTGCGCGGCGTTCGGCAAAACAACCTGCGCAACATCGACGTAACCCTTCCCCTGGGCAAACTCATAGGTATCACCGGAGTATCCGGCTCGGGTAAATCGTCGCTCGTAGAAGAGGTGCTGTATAACGCACTGGCCAACCAGCTACACAAAGCCAGTCGTCCAGTCGGTGAATTCGACGGCTTTGACGGCATCGAACACATCGACAAAATCATTAATATCGACCAGACGCCCATCGGCAACTCCCCCCGCTCAACGCCGGCCACCGTCATGGGCGTTTTTGACCTTATCCGACAGCTCTACGCCGAGTTGCCCGATGCCAAACTCCGCGGTTTCAAAGCGGGGCGCTTTTCGTTCAACAAGCCGGGCGGACGCTGCGAAACCTGTGAGGGATTGGGATGGCGCTGTATAGAGATGCACTTTTTACCCGACGTGTGGGTCGAGTGTGACACCTGCAGTGGTAAACGCTATACCGGCGACTTACTGCGCATTCGCTTTAAGGGCCACTCCATCGCCGACGTGCTAGAAATGCGCGTGCGCGATGCCCTGCTCCTATTTGATGGAGTTCCGCGCATACGGCAGCGGCTGCAAATCATGGACGACGTGGGGCTGGGCTATATGAGTCTGGGGCAATCCTCCACCACGCTTTCAGGGGGCGAGGCCCAGCGGCTCAAGCTAGCCGCCGAGCTGGCCCGTCCCGATACCGGCCGCACCCTATACCTACTCGACGAGCCGACTACGGGACTGCACTTTGCCGACGTCGCGCGTCTGCTCGTCGTGCTCCACCGCCTGGTAGACGCCGGCAACACCATGATTGTCGTCGAGCACAATACCGACGTGATAAAAACGGTCGACCACATTATAGATCTCGGTCCCGAGGGCGGAGAAGGCGGCGGTGCAATCGTCGCAGAGGGTACGCCAGAGGCCGTAGCCAAGACAAAGCAGTCCCATACGGGAGCAATTCTAAAAGACATTCTCGCCGCTGGAAAAAAACGACCGAAAAAGCGCAAGGTGGCCGGCTAAATGACCAACCTCAACCTTCCTCAGCGAACGTTTTTCGACTTCATCTATACCTGCCCCTATGCGGCTGAGCCGCCCAAGATTGACGGCAACCTGCGGGAGTGGGACCAGCACACCCTGGTGCCTAACCTAATGGGGGTTGAAGGACAGGCTGCGTTTGCCGACGTCCATATGAGCTGGAACGACAGCGGCCTCTACTTTGGCATTCAAGTAAAAAACAAGACCCGCTACCAGCTCGACCCGCGCAAGCCAACCGAGGGCGACTGCATAGAGCTGTTTATAGACACGCGGGATGTGAAAGAACGCCGCGCGAATCGCTACTGTCACCGATTCTACTTTTTACCCGCCGGCGTGGGAAAAACGGTCAAGAAACCCATTGGTCGGCAGATGGCCATCGATGACGCACGCGAGCAAGCCCCCCCCTGTTCGGAAGACACCATTGAAGCGCGGCTGCGCGTGCTCAAAAAGAGCTACCAGATGGAAATCAAGATTCCGGCCAGCGGACTCAACGGTTTTAGCCCACGAGAGTTTAACCGGCTGGGCTTTACCTATCTCATACGCGATACGCAGATGGGCATACAGACGTGGTCATCCAACGTGGACATGGGCGTGGAGCAAGACCCGTCTACCTGGGGCACTGCAGAACTAGTCGACGCTTCCCAAGAGCCTGCCAAGAGCGAAGCATAGCACTTTCCCAAGCCTGTACAATCCCTTATTTTATAGAGTCTTAGAGCCAAAATCACCCGTCTAAACGACGAGACAACCATGTATAATTCCACCGCCTTGCACCGCTGGGTTGGCGTCGGCGTCTTTTTGCTAACGCTGGGCGTCTATATCAAGACCATGGCGCCGGCCGTATCCTTCTGGGACTGCGGCGAATTTATCGCCACCTCGTACATCCTCGGCGTGCCGCACCCGCCCGGATCGCCGCTCTACGTCCTGCTCGGACGCGTCTTCTCGCTCGTCCCACTGGGCGACGTGGCCGCGCGCGTCACCTTTATGTCGGCGCTCTCGTCGGCGCTGGCCGTCTGGTGCGTCTACCTGTCTATGCTCGCGCTGGGACGCCGCGCGCTGGGAGGCCACTCCCTCCAGCCCTTTCGCGACAGCCGCGACATCGGCATACTGGCCGGCGCCGTGCTGGCCTCGCTGCTCTTGGCCTTTTCCTACACCCAGTGGTTTAACGCCACCGAGGCCGAGGTCTACGGATACTCCATCTTTTTTACCTGCTTTGGCCTGTGGCTGATCCTCTACTGGGAGGGCACCGGCCACGGCATGCAAAACGACCGCTGGCTTCTGTTTATCGCCTACCTGTTTGGGCTGGGCGGCGGGCTGCACCTGCTGTGCCTGCTGACCATTCCCACGCTGGCCATCCTCGTCTGGTTTGCCGACGAAAAGCTGCGCCGGCTCATTGTCCTGCTCATCGGCTTTGCCGTCTTTGCCATCCTCGACATCGCCCTGCTCGGCTCGGGCACGGCCTCCAAACTCGTGCTCTTGGCCGGCTTGGCAGGCCTGCTCTATCACCTCTACCAGACCGACCGCCGCGCCTGCTATTTGCTGGGGGGCGTGGTCGTGCTCTTTGCGCTGGGCTACTCGACCTATTTGGCGCTCTACATTCGCTCGGGCCTCAACCCGGCCATTGACGAGAACGACCCGGAGACCTGGCGCGCCTTTTTGGCCTTTGTCAATCGCGAGCAGTATGGCACTGAGAGCATGCTCTTGAGCATGCTGACGCCGCGCGCCGATCGGGCCTACCAGTTTTGGGACCAGCAGATGAAGTATTTTTTCCAGCAGTTTCCCTTTCCGCTGCTGGAGCGGGTCGTGACCTTTCGCAAGGCGACCGGTCCGGACGCCCATCCCGTGTGGATTTCACTGGTGCCCTATGCGCTGGGCTTGGTGGGCCTGGTCTGGCAGGCGCGGCGCGACTGGCGGCGCTTTGCCGGCATCATGGCGCTCTTTGTCATTATGGGCTTTGGCCTCTCGCTCTATCTGAACATGCCGGACCCACAGCCGCGCGAGCGCCACTACGTCTTTGGCGGCATGTATTTGGCCTATGCGCTGTGGATTGGCCTCGGATGGGTCGCCGTCGTGGAGTGGGTTAGAACCAGATGGCCCTCTGCCCCCGCACTAGCCCTGGTAGCAATGGCCCTATTCGGCCTGCTCCTGCCGGCCGGCACGTTCGCCCGCTTGTATCACATACAGGATCGCACGGGCGACTATATCGCCTACGACTACGCACACAATCTGCTCGAGTCGTGCGAGCCCAACAGCATCCTGTTTACCAACGGGGACAACGACACCTTTCCCCTGTGGTATCTGCAGGAGGTCGAGGGGCTGCGCCGCGACGTGCGCGTGGTCAACCTCAGCTTGCTCAACACCAACTGGTATATCAAGCAGCTGCGCGACCGCGAACCCAAGCTCGACATACGCTACGACGACACGTTTATCGATTCCGTGCTAACCGATACGCAGGAAGTCGACATTTATCGCCGCTACTGGCCCGAACCTCAGAGCCTGTCGATAAACGGCCTAGAGTGGGAGATGCCCGACTATTCGGGCTACAGCGTGCTGCGCATCCAAGACGTCATGGTGCTCAAACTCTTTGAGTGGAACCAGTGGACGCGTCCCATACATTTTGCGCTCACCGTGCCCAGCAGTAACCGAATCGGCATAGACCCCTATTTGACCGTCACGGGCATGACCCTAACGCTCGGTAAAGAGCGCGATATAACAATCAATGCACCCCGCACAGAGGATTTGGTCTACAGCGTGTTTAAAACGCGCGGCATACTCGATCCGCGCGTCTACAAAGACGAAAATAGCCTGCGCCTGCTCGGCAACTACCGCGCCATCTTCTCCTATCTTTCGGAGCACTACGAAGCCGTCGGACAAGTCGAACCGCTGCTGCGCCTGATCGAATGGGCCGAAGGGCATATTGAGCTTAACTGGCACACCCTCTACGTCAACGCACAGCGCCTGTTTGATATGGGAAGCGCCGATCGGGCTGGATCCCTGATGGAAAAAGCCGTCAGCACCATGATCTCGGTCTATAGCGAGGACCCCAATGCCAGCTACGAAAACTTGGTCACGATGGGCGATATCGTGCACGACCGCTATAACGATTCAGAGAGAGCGGAGCGCATATACAGACAGGGTATTGCTTTGGATCCGCAAGAAACGGGAGCCTACTACGGGCTGGCCGCGACCCTGCAAGCTCAGGGAGACGAACGCGGCGCTCTGCAACTGGTCGAGGACTACATCAATCGCTACGGACCGGCTGAAGAAATGGTCGAAGCCCGGCAAATTCTGCAGAACGCGCTGGCGGAATAAAAAGTAGGCATGGACCTAGAGCAGCTCAGCAAGCGCATTCACGACCGCTCGCCGCGCATCCTGTCGACACCGCACGACGCGGCCGTGGCGGCAATCCTGTGTCCGCGCAGCAATGGACTTGAGCTGCTCTACATAGAGCGCATGCGCATGCCAAATGATCCGTGGTCTGGTCATATCGCCTTTCCCGGCGGCCGCGTGGAAACATACGATGCCTCTCTGCGCGCAACGGCCGAGCGCGAGACGCTTGAGGAAATTGACCTGCACCTGGAGAAAGAGCACTATATAGGCAGGCTCGACGACCTGCAGGGCGCGTCTTTGCCCGTGCAGGTAGCGGCCTTTGTGTATGCCATAGACGAATCACATGCCGCGCTATCCCCTAACGACGAGGTGCACCGCGCATTCTGGCGCCCTCTCGAAGCTCTGTGCGAACCCAGTCGGCAGTGCCACCATATGCTATCTAAGGACGGAGACCATCGCCCTATGCCAGCCATTGACGTTTTGGGCACAAAGAAGCCCCTGCTCTGGGGCATCACCTACCGCTTTACAGCGCAGCTTGTCCACCTGCTCGGCCACTCGCTCCCCCTCCACGTATCTGCAGAGGGAGACAGCCCGTGAATCCCACGTCGGAAAAGCGACTGCTCTTTGCGCTCTTTGTGCTGGCTATGATCATGGGTTCAGGCCCCGGTCTATATCTCATTAATCCAGATATAAGCGCACCCAACCCCTCGTTTACAACCTTTGGCTTGCCGACCATATACGTTTGGGGGCTCTTTTGGTACGCCGTCCAGCTGGGGATCATTCTCCGCGCTTATTTTCACCACTGGAAGGAAGAGGACGATGCCTGATCACAGTCTCGGTTCTATTCCACACGTCGTCCTCGGACTGTACTTGCTGCTGCTGCTCACCTTTGGCCTGCAGGGCTACCGTCGACGCAAGAACGAACACCAAGACGACTACTACCTAGCCGGACGCTCACAGGGTTGGTTGGTCACTTCGCTGACTATTATGGCCACTTTCTTTAGCTCTTTTGCGCTGCTTGGCGCACCTGGCATGGTCTACAGAGACGGCGTCGTCTTTGCGCTATTCAGCTTGAACGTACCGGTAGCGGGCGTCGCCATTTACGTGCTCGGCACGCGCATCCGCCGCATTGGAAGAGAAAACGGCTACCTGACTCCTGCCGATATGATTTCCGCTCACTACGGAAGCCCGGTGGCCCTGCGTCTGATCGTGGCCCTGATTGGCTTGCTCTATGCCGTGCCCTACGTGGTCATTCAGATACAAGCTGGCGGCATCCTCTCCGAGCAGCTCTTTCCCGGCCGGGACACCTTTGAAACTGGCGCTTCGCTACTGGCCCTCATTACGATGCTCTACATCATGGTCGGCGGTATGCGCTCGGTGGCTTGGACAGACGTCGTGCAGGGGGGACTACTCGTCGGCGGCATGCTCCTAGCCGGCACCTGTGCAGTGGCCGTGCTCGGCGGGCCTGGCCCCTTTTTTAAGGCCGTTGCCTCGCTCCCACCAAAGTCGCTAAGCGTGCCCGGAACAACGGACTATTGGGTGCCGGGCATGCTCTTTACCGCCTCGGCTTTCGCATCGCTCGGTTCGATGATTCAGCCTGCGCAGTGGATGCGCTTTTACGCAGCGCGCTCAAATGGCGTGCTCAAACGCAGCGCGCTCATCTTCGCCCTCGTGCTGACGCTCTGCTTCTTTTTTGGGGTCATGTTGGTCGGCCTCGGCGGACAGGTGCTCTATCCCCTCGTCGACGTAAACGGCCTGTATCACATGAACGACGCGGGCAAGCTGATACCCAATCCGGCCGTCGGCCTAACGCCGAGCTCCTTTGACCAAATTCTAGTCGTCGTGTTAAAAAATCATCTACCGGAGCTGCTCGGATCGCTGGGTGCCGTGCTCGCCGCGCTTATACTCGTGGCCATCATGGCAGCGGCAATGAGCACGGCCGACTCCAACCTGCACGCGCTGTCGGCGCTCTTGACGCACGACGTGTACGACCAATTCTTGCGACCGCATGCAAGCCAACGAGAGCGAACCTGGGTCGGACGAGCCATTATTGCGCTGGCCACGCTTTTGGCCCTCGCCCTCGTTCTGGCCAGCCGACACAGCGAAAGCAACCCCCTCAGCATGATCGTCGTTCTGGGACTGCTGGCCATCGCCTTTTCCACCCAGCTGCTGCCCATGACGGTCGACATGCTCTATTTGCAGTGGGGCACGCGCCAGGGTGCCATAGCCGGCGTCGCCGTAGGCCTGGTCGTCATTTTTATACTCAGTCCGTTTTTTCCAATGGTCTTTGGCCAGAGCGGGCAGGGACTCATTGCCCTTATGAAGCGAAGCATCGACATTGGTGCATGGGCCCTATTTTTTAACGCGGCGACGTTTGTAGTCGTATCTGCATATACGCGAGGCACCGATTCTCCCAACGCCTAGTCCCGCATCACAGACCTAGCGGTCTTCTCTGCAACACATGCTTATGCGTCTATAGCCCGTTGGCCAGTGGCGCGTGCAATGCGGTTCAGCATACCCTTGAAAATAAGGACGTGTACGGGATAGATCCCATACCAGTAGAGCAAACCGAAGAGTCCAAGTGGATCGAAAATAGCCGTCTGATACACGACGCATTCATCGCCTTCCTCGCGGATCTCAAACTGTAGCCACGCGCGACCTGGCACCTTCATTTCCGCACGCAGACGCAGCAGTCTATCGGCTTCTATCTCCTCGACGCGCCAAAAATCAAGCGCATCTCCTATGCGCACGTATTCCGGATCGCGACGGCCGCGCCGCATCCCAGGTCCGCCGAGCAGTAGATCTATGAAGCCGCGAATCCTCCAGAGCGCATTCGCGTAGTACCAGCCGACGTCCCCTCCGATCCGCCGAATTGGCCCGAACGCTGCCGCAGGCGAACAGGACAGACGGACCGAGCGCGCGTCTACAAGGCGGGAACCAAACTGTATCCCCCCCCAGTTCTTTTCCCCTACGGCCGAGGACAGCGCGTCCGACCAACGCGTCTGTGCAAAGTCGCGCTCTTCATTGACCAGAGCCCGCTCAATTGCCCGGCGCATACCCATCGGACGAACGGAAAAGAGCGTCTCCGCACGGGAGGAACGCACGATCGTATCATGCCGCACGCTATCGATAAGCTTGCGTCCCACGCGTGCGTAGAGAGGCGTTACTAAACCCAGCCACAGGCTGGACAGCTTGGGCGACAAGACCGGCAGTGGAATAATCAGTCGACGCATCCCTCGCTGGTGGGCAAATTCCTTCATAATGTCCACGTAGGCAACCTGATCGGTGCCGCCAATCTCGACCACCTCGCTGCCCGACAGAGGCACGTCGATCGCCTCCAGCAGATAGCGCAGCACGTCTTCTATGGCGATCGGCTGCGCCAGAGAATACACCCAGCGCGGAGTCACCATGGCGGGTAGGCGATTAACCAGATTGCGTATCATTTCAAAAGACAGCGATCCGGATCCGATGATTATGGAAGCGCGCAGTTCGAGGGTTTCCACACGCGAAGCGCGCAGAATCCGTCCCACCTCATGGCGAGACCGTAAGTGCGCTGAATCCACATCATCCTCATCACCTAAACCACCCAAATAGACGATTCGGCGCACGCCAGCAGCTTCGGCCGCGCGCGCAAAGTGTTCTGCTGCCGTGCGATCTTCAGCCGAGAAATCGCTCTGTGCGCCCATCGAATGCACCATGTAAAACGCAACGTCAACGTCGCGCAGCGGCTCCGTCAGGGTATCTGCCTCCAGCACATCCCCTCTGCACACCTCCGTAGTCGGAGCGGCACGTTCACGCAGTTCTTCTGGGCGTCGCGTCATGCAGCGCAGGTCGTACCCGGCCTCTTCTAAGGCGGGGAGCAACCGTCCGCCGACGTATCCACTTGCTCCCGTAAGTAAAATTTTGCCTTGGTCTCTTTTTTCCATGGGATAGAATTAACTCATATCATCGAGTAAAAACAATCCGCAGCTCTTCTAAGTTAATCGAGCCCTTCTTGACTTTAATAACAATATATCTATATCCTTTGTTCATTCAATCCTGTCTAATTTTTGTCTAAAGTGAGCCATGAACATACCGTCACACCCTTTCCGTTCCAAGATAAACAGCCTCCTGCGCTGGGTTGATTCCGAAGCAACCCAGCGCGAAGAATTCCTTTCCCAGCGGCGCAGCGAATGGCTGCGCGTCATTCCCTTCGGCCTAGTGCACCTGGCCTGTCTCGCCGTTTTCTGGGTCGGCTGGAGCCCCATAGCCGTAGGAGTAGCCCTCGCAGCATACGCCGTCCGCATGTTCGCCATCACGGGGTTTTACCATCGCTATTTTTCCCATCGCACCTTTTCTACTTCCCGAGCTGCGCAGTTCGTCTTTGCCCTGATAGGCAATAGCGCACTCCAGCGCGGCCCTCTCTGGTGGGCCGCCCACCACCGGCATCATCACCGCTACTCCGACCAGCCTGGTGACCCTCACTCGCCCCATCAGCACGGCTTTGTCTGGAGCCACGTGCTGTGGATCACGTCGCGCGAAAACTTTCCCACAGACCTCAAAGCCGTGCGCGATCTGGCCCGTTTTCCGGAACTGCGCTTTCTCAACCGCTTTGATTTTATTGTCCCAGTCGCCCTCGGCGTTGGCATGTATTTCCTAGGCGAGAGCCTTTCGGCCTATGGAACAAGCGGATGGCAAATGGTCATTTGGGGATTCTTTATCTCGACAATCGCGCTCTTCCACGCAACCTGCACGATCAATTCGCTAGCCCACCAATTTGGCTCGCGTCGATTTGATACTGATGAGGGCAGTCGCAACAACTTCTGGCTCGCTCTTATAACCTTTGGTGAGGGGTGGCATAACAATCACCACTACTATCCCGGCGCCAGTCGGCAAGGCTTCTACTGGTGGGAAATTGACCCGACGTATTGGGGACTCAAGGTGCTTTCCTGGCTCGGCATCATATGGGACCTCCATCCCGTGCCGGAGCGCGTGTACGCCCGAGCCAGCGAACAGCCCGCATAGCCGTGTCCGAAAAACGCAAACGAATCGCCGTAGTCGGCAGCGGCATTTCCGGGCTCGTTGCAGCCTATCGCCTGCAGAAAAGCTGCGACGTCAGCGTGTACGAAGCGGGCGATTATATCGGTGGCCACACGCACACCCTTGACGTAGAACAGGCCGGTAAACGCTACGCAGTCGATACCGGCTTCATCGTGTACAACGAGAAAAACTACCCGCACTTCACTCGACTGTTGAACGAGTTGGGCGTGCAGACACAGCCCACCGAAATGAGCTTTAGCGTC